>Ga0247823_10000413_pt1 | contig 36811 bp, 30 predicted proteins | sample 13C_PalmiticAcid_2_FD_192426 | JGI IMG/M metagenome (GOLD analysis project Ga0247823, IMG submission 192426) | Soil microbial communities from agricultural site in Penn Yan, New York, United States - 13C_PalmiticAcid_Day30 | ecosystem: Environmental > Terrestrial > Soil > Agricultural land...
CCCCTGGCCCCTCCCCCATCAAGGGGGAGGGGAAGGTCGCTCTGCTCACCCGCCTGCTCACCGGCTTCCTCGCCGCCCAGGTCGGCGTGTTCACCCTCAGCGCCGCCTTCCCCCCGGACATGAGCCGCGCCAAGCGGTCCTCGCCCGTGGTGCTGGGCGAGCGCGGGGCGTGGCTGCGCGCCCTGCCGGTCGAGGACGGCCGCTGGCGGGTGCGGGCCGACCTCGAACGCACCGACCCGACCTTCCTCAAGCGCCTGGTGGCCGTCGAGGACGCCCGCTTCCGCTGGCACCTGGGCGTCGATCCCATCGCCGTGGCTCGCGCCGCGGGCTCGGCGATCGTCCATGGCCGGGTCAGCAGCGGCGCCTCGACCCTGTCGATGCAGACCGCCCGCCTGCTGGAGCCCCGCCCCCGCAATCTCGGCGCCAAGCTGGTCGAGATGGTCCGCGCCGCCCAGCTGGAAAGCCGGCTGAGCAAGGACGAGATCCTCGCCCTCTACCTGACCCTGGCCCCCTATGGCGGCAATCTGGAGGGCGTGCGCGGGGCCAGCCTCTCCTATTTCGGCCACGAGCCGTCCAGCCTGACCGACGGCGAGCAGGCCCTGCTGATCGCCCTGCCCCAGGCGCCCGAGGCCCGCCGCCCCGACCGCCGCCCCGAAGCCGCGCGCGAGGCCCGCCGCGCGGTGCTGGACAAGATGGTTCGCGCCGGCGTGCTGACCACCGTCGCCGCCGTCGAGGCCGAGGGCGAGCCGATCCCGCGCCGCGCCCCCTTCCCGGCCATGGCCTGGCACCTGGCCGGCCAGCAGGCCGCCGCCGCGCCCGCCAGCCAGCCCAGCGTGCTGACCACCATCGATCCGGACCTGCAGACCCGGCTGGAGCCCCTGGCCGCGAGCGTCGCCGCCAGCCAGGGCCCCGAAGCCACAGCCGCCATCATCGTCGTCCGCATCAAGGACCGGGCCGTGCGGGCCCTGGTCGGCTCGGCCGGCCGAGACCGGCCCGGCGGCTGGGTGGACATGACCAGCGCCGCCCGCTCGCCCGGCTCGGCCCTGAAGCCCTTCGTCTACGCCTTCGCCTTCGACGACGGCATGCTGGCCCCCGACACCCAGATCGACGACGCCCAGACGCGGTTCGCCGACTACCAGCCCGAGAACTTCGACCGCGTGTTCCATGGCAAGGTCACCGCCCGCGAGGCCCTGGCCTATTCGCTGAACGTGCCGGCCGTCGCCACCCTGGAGAAGATCGGCCCCGAGGCCTTCGCCGCCCGCATCGAGGCCGGCGGCGTGAAGCTCCTGCGCCCCAAGGCCGAGGTGAAGGCCGCGGGCCTGGCCCTGGCCCTGGGCGGGGCCGGCATCACCCTGCGCGACCTGGTCACCCTCTATGCCGGCCTGGGCGACGGCGGGGTGGTCAAGCCGCTGGCCTATACGGTCGACGAGGCCAAGGCCCGCGAGCGCTCGGCCGGAACACGCATCGCCCGGCCCGAAGCCGTGGGCCAGGTGCTCGACATCCTGCGCGAGGCGCCGGGCCCGCGCGGCCGCGCGCCCTCGGCCCTGACCCGGGGCGGTCCGGCCATGGCCTTCAAGACCGGCACCTCCTACGGCTTTCGCGACGCGGTGGCGGCGGGCATCGTCGGCGGCCACGCCGTCGTCGTCTGGACCGGCCGGGCCGACGGCGGCGCGCGCGGCGGCCTCACGGGGCGCGACGCGGCCCTGCCCACCCTGTTCGACGTCGCCGACCTGGTGGGCGCGCCGCCGACCGCCCCGCGCCCGATCGCGCCGAAGTCGGCCCCCGGCGCCTTGCAACAGCTACGGACGGTCGCCGACGAAGGCCCGCGCCTGATCTTCCCGCCCGACGGGGCGACGGTGCAGGTCGATGGGCTGGGCAGGGAGTCGCGCGGCCTGGTGCTGGCGGCTGGCGGCGAGAATCTGTCGTGGTACGTGGACGGCAAGCCCCTGGCCGACGATCCGGTCGGCGGCAAGCCGGTCTGGCGACCGGCGGCGGCGGGCTTCTACCGGCTGCGGGTGGTCGACGACCAGGGCCGGACGGCCAGCGCCCGGGTGCGCATCAGGGCGCCGGGCTAGGGCGGATCGATATCTGGCGTTTGGGACGAAAACCTCGTCCTTCGACAAGCTCAGGATGAGGTTTTTCCAGCGCTCGGGCCCGTAAACTCAGGCCTGTAAATGGTCCTCACCCTGAGCCTGTCGAAGGGCGAGGGCCACGCGTGGCCTCCGAACGCCTCCAGCCTCAAACCTTCGACGCGGCCGGCTTGCGGCGCAGGATCATCACGGTGGCGACCAGCAGCAGGCCGCCGACGACCACCGCGGTCAGCCACACCGGATCGGGCTTCCAGTAGCCCAGGTGACGCGCGGCCAGATAGCCGGGGGCCAGCACGGTGATCACCCACACCGGCGCGGTGACGGTGTTGGCGGCATGGAAGGTCCAGTCGCGCATGCGGGTCATGCCCGCGGCCATCGGCACGAACGGGCGCAGCGGGCCCAGATACCGGGCCACGGCCAGGGCCAGCACGCCGTAGCGGCGGGTGTAGAGCCGGGCGCGGGCCACGGTGCGGCGGTGCTTGGCCAGCACCGGATGGCGCACGGCCCAGGCGCCCATGTGGCGGCCCATCAGGTAGGAGATCGCATCGCCCAGGGCCGCCCCGACGCTGCACCAAACGATCACCTCGACCGGATGCAGCGAGCCGGTGGCGATCAGCGCGCCGGCCGTCAGCATCACCGCCATGATCGGGATCAGCACCCCGACCAGCATCAATGCTTCGAGCAGGGTGATGACCGCCAGCATCGCGCACACCAGCAGGCGGTGCTCGACGACGAGACTGTGCAGGCTCTGGAGAAAGGCGTCCATGCAACCACCGTGGCAGGGGATGGTGACGAACAAGTAAGCACCGAACGGCGATCCGCCAACTGCGACGATCGGGCGCGGCCCTCTTTTTCCTTTCTCCTACCTGCCTCCTAGATGCCGTCGCCGGCCGTCGGACCGGCCAGCACGCGGTGGTAATCCTCGATGCTCTCGATGCCGACATTGAGGTCGGTGACCAGGCCGTTGGCCAGCGAATAGACCCAGCCGTGCACGGCCAGGCTCTGGCCGCGAGCCCAGGCGTCCTGCACGAAGACGTCCGAGGCGACGTTGCGCACCTGGCGGATGACGTTCAGTTCGCACAGGCGGTTGAGACGGTCGCGCTCCTCGGGGATGGCGTCCAGCTCGCAGCGGTGCTCGGCGTGGACCTCGCGGATCGGGTGCAGCCAGTGATCGACCAGGCCCCGGCGCTTGCCGTCGATGGCCGCCGCCACGCCGCCGCAACCGTAGTGGCCCACGACCATGATGTGCTTGACCTTCAGCACGTCGACCGCGAACTGAAGCACGGACAGGTAGTTGGCGTCCTGCGGCGGGGCCAGGTTGGCGACGTTGCGGTGCACGAACAGCTCGCCTGGATCCAGGCCGACGATCTCGTTGGCCGGCACGCGGCTGTCGCTGCAGCCGATCCACAGGTACTCGGGGCTCTGCTGGTTCTCCAGACGCTTGAAGAACTCGGAGTCGACCTCGGTCTTGCGCTTGGACCAGTTGGCGTTGTTGGTTTTCAGATCTTCAAGCATCGGCGGCGTCCGGCTGGAGGCTGGGGTGAGCAGCGGCGAAGGCGGGATGGTCGGCGGCGCGGTCGGCGGCCGCCACCAGGGTCGGATAGGGTGAGAGGTCGATGTCGAACCGGCGCGCGCCGTAGACCTGCGGCACGATGCAGATGTCGGCCAGGGTCGGCGTGTCGCCATGGGCGTAGGTTCCACCGTGAGCCGCGATCGTGGTCTCCAGGGCGGTAAAGCCCTCGGCCAGCCAGCGGGCCATCCAGGCGCGGCGGGCGGCCTCGTCCTGGCCGCGGGCGGCCAGTTCGCCGGTGACCCGCACATTGTTCAACGGATGGATGTCGCAGGCCACGACCTGGGCCATGGCCCGCACGCGGGCGCGGCCCAGTGGGTCGGCGGGCAGCAGGGCGGGCTCGGGATGGGTCTCGTCCAGCCATTCCAGAATGGCCAGGCTCTGGGTCAGCACCACGCCGTCGCCGATGGCGAGCGCGGGGGTCAGCCCCTGCGGGTTGAGGTCGAGATAGGCGCCCTGGCGCTGCTCGCCCTTCAGCAGGTTCACCGGCGCCTGGTCGTAGGCCAGGCCCTTGAGGTTCAGGCCGATGCGGACGCGATAGGGCGCGGCCGCCCGCCAGTAGCCGAACAGCGTCAGGGTCACGGCCGCGCGCTCCCTCTAGACCAGGGTGAAGGCCAGGGCGCCGACGCCGTCGACCTCGCCGGCGATCTGGTCGCCGCGAACCACCGCCGAAACGCCTTCCGGCGTGCCGGTGAAGATCAGGTCGCCGGCCGCCAGGGTCCACAGCTTGCTGGCCTCGGCGATGATCTCGGGGATGTTCCAGATCATGTCGGACACCAGGCCCGTCTGGCGCTGCACGCCGTTGACGGTCAGCCAGATGGCGCCGTCCAGCGTGGCGTCGGCCACGGGGCGGATGGCCGAGATCGGGGCCGAGAAGTCGAAGGCCTTGCCCGCTTCCCACGGCTGGCCCTTGGCCTTGGCCGCGCCTTGCAGGTCGCGGCGGGTCAGGTCGACGCCCACGGCGTAGCCGAACACGTGGTCCAGGGCGTCGTCGACGGCGATGTCGGCGCCGCCCGACTTCAGCGCCACCACCAGCTCGATCTCGTGGTGCAGGTCGGTGGTGCGCGGCGGATAGGGCACGTCGTTCATCAGCGGCGCGATGGCGTCGGCCGGCTTGGCGAAGAAGAACGGCGGATCGCGCTCGTCGCCGCCCATCTCGGCGCGGTGAGCGGCGTAGTTGCGGCCCACGCACAGGACGCGACGGACGGGGAAGGCCGCCTCGGATCCTTCCACCGGAACCGAAGGCTGGACGGGCGGGGGAAAGGCGTAGGTCGTCATGGCCGCCTGCTTAGACCCAAAACCGCCCGACCGGAACCCCGCCGCAAAAGCGGCGCCTTGGTCGGGAACCGGGGCGCCTAAACGTTCTTTCACTTGCCCAGGCTCTCGCCGTCTTGTCATGTCGGGTTGGGGACTGTTGGCGTTAACAAGACCGGGGGCCGCGAGTACCGATGCTGATCATCGAAAACCTGACGCACGTTTATGGCAACGGCGTGCGCGCCCTGGACGAGGTCAGCCTGACCATCCCGCGGGGGATGTACGGCCTGCTGGGCCCCAACGGCGCCGGCAAGTCCACCCTGATGCGCACCATCGCCACCCTCCAGGCCCCCACCTCGGGCCACATCCGCTTCGGCGACATCGACGTGCTCAAGGATCCGGAGGCCCTGCGCCGCGTGCTCGGCTACCTGCCGCAGGACTTCGGCGTCTATCCGCGGGTCAGCGCCTACGACATGCTCGACCACATGGCGGTGCTGAAGGGCATTTCGGGCCGCAAGGAGCGCAAGGACACGGTCGAGAGCCTGCTGGCCCAGGTCAATCTGTGGAACGTGCGGGGCAAGGCCATCGCCGGCTTCTCGGGCGGCATGCGCCAGCGCTTCGGCATCGCCCAGGCCCTGATCGGCGACCCGCGCCTGATCATCGTCGACGAGCCCACCGCCGGCCTCGACCCGGAGGAGCGCAACCGCTTCCTCAACCTGCTGGCCGAGATCGGCGAGAACGTGGTGGTGATCCTGTCGACCCACATCGTCGAGGACGTCTCCGACCTCTGCCCGGCCATGGCCATCATCTGCGACGGCCGCATCGTGCGCGAAGGCGCCCCGGCCGACCTGATCGCCCAGCTCGAGGGCCGGATCTGGAAGAAGACCATCGACAAGGCCGAGCTGGACGACGCCAAGACGGCCCACCAGGTGATCTCGACCCGCCTGCTGGGCGGCCGCACCATCATCCACGTCCTGGCCGACCAGGATCCCGGCGCGGGCTTCGCTCCCGTCACCGGCGGTCTCGAGGACGTCTATTTCTCGACCCTCGCCACCACCCGCTGCGCGGCGTAGGGGGCGAGCGTCATGTTCGGCAAGATCGCGAGCTTCGAGCTCCGCTACCAGCTGCGTTCCCCGGTGTTCTGGGTGGTCGCCGTCCTGTTCTTCCTGCTGACCTTCGGGTCGGTGACCATCGAGCAGATCTCGATCGGCGGCGGCGGCTCGATCCACAAGAACGCCCCGTTCGCCATCGCCCAGACCCACCTGATCCTGTCGATCTTCTACATGTTCGTGACGACGGCCTTCGTGGCCAACGTCATCGTGCGCGACGACGAGACCGGCTACGGCCCGATCCTGCGCACCACCCGCATCCGCAAGTTCGACTATCTCTACGGCCGCTTCGCCGGCGCCTTCCTGGCCGCCGCGATCTCGTTCCTGGCCGTGCCGATCGCCATGCTGATCGGTTCGTTCATGCCGTGGATCGACCCGGAGAAGCTGGGTCCGAACCTGCTGAACGCCTATCTCTACGCCTACTTCGTGCTGGCCCTGCCGACGCTGCTGCTGACTTCGGCGCTGTTCTTCGCCCTGGCCACCGTCACCCGCTCGATGATGTGGACCTATGTCGGCGTGATCGGCTTCCTGGTGCTGTGGGTGGTGGCCGGCATCGCGCTGGACAAGCCCGAGTTCGAGCAGGGCGCGGCCCTGTGGGAGCCCCTGGGCACCGGCGCCTTCAGCCTGGCGACCAAGTACTGGACCGCCAACGAGCGCAACACCATCACCCCCGCCCTGACCGGCGCCCTGCTGTTCAACCGGGTGTTCGTCGTCATCCTGGCCGGCGCCCTGCTGGCGGCCGCCTACGGCCTCTTCCGCTTCCAGGCCGCCGAGCTGGCCGGCCGCAAGGGCGAGAACTCCAAGGCCACGCCGCCGCCGGTCGAGATCCTGCCGCCGGCCCCCAAGCCCCTGGCCCAGCCGCGCCACGACCGCGCCACGGCCTGGATCCAGTTCGTCGCCCGCACCCGGCTCGACATGGGCCAGGTGTTCAAGAGCCCGGCCTTTTTCGTGCTGCTGGCGCTGGGCCTGTTCAACGCCGCCGGCTCGCTGTGGTTCGCCACCGACGCGGATGGCTATGGCGGCCAGATCTATCCGGTGACCCGCGCCCTGCTGGCGCCGCTGCTGGGCTCGTTCAGCCTGATCCCGATGATCATCGCCATCTACTACGCCGGCGAGCTGGTCTGGCGCGAGCGCGAGCGCCGCACCCACGAGATCATCGATTCCACGCCGGTCGGCGACTGGGCCTTCACCGCCCCGAAGATCGCCGCCATCGCCCTGGTGCTGCTGTCGACCCTGCTGGTCAGCGTGGTCGCCGGCGTCGTCAGCCAGATGGGCCACGGCTATTTCCGGCTGGAGCTCGACAAGTACCTCCTGTGGTACGTCCTGCCCCAGGCCGTCGACTGGATCCTGCTGGCCGTGCTGGCCGTGTTCCTCCAGGTCCTGAGCCCGCACAAGTTCATCGGCTGGGGCCTGATGGTGGTCTATGTCGTCACCCAGGTGACGTTCCAGAATCTCGGCTTCCAGCACAATCTCTACAACTACGGCGGCTCGCCGGGCATGCCGTTCTCCGACATGAACCGCCTGGGCGCCTTCTGGATCGGGGCCTGGTGGTTCCGCGCCTACTGGAGCGCCTTCGCCGTGCTGCTGGCGGTGCTGTCCTACGCCCTGTGGCGGCGCGGGACCGAGACCCGCCTCCTGCCGCGCCTGCGCCGCCTGCCCCGTCGCCTGCGCGGCGCCAATGGCGTGGTGTTCGGGGCCGTCTTCCTGGCCTTCGCGGGCCTGGGCGGCTTCATCTTCGTCAACACCAACGTCTGGAACGAGTACCGCACCAACCTCGACGACGAGCGCTGGACCGCGGACATGGAAAAGACGCTGCTACGCTACGAGAACGCGCCCCAGCCCAAGATCACCGGCATGAAGCTGGACGTCGACCTCTATCCGGGCGAACCCCGGGCGGTGACCCGCGGCGCCTATGTCTTCCAGAACAAGACCGGCGCGCCGCTGAAGGAGATCCACGTCCGCTTCGACCGCGACCTGGCCGTGCGCGCCCTGTCGATCGAGGGCGCGCGGCCCAAGCAGACCTTCGAGCGCTTCAACTACCGGATCTTCGCCTTCGACACCCCGCTGGCGCCGGGCGAGACCCGCCGGATGAGCTTCATCACCGAGCGCAGCCAGATGGGCTTCAAGAACAGCGACAACGAACGCCGCGTCGTCGCCAACGGCACGTTCCTCAACAACATGGAGATCGCGCCGATCCTGGGCATGAGCCGCGACGGCCTGCTGCAGGACCGCGCCAAGCGCCGCAAGTACGGCCTGCCGCCCGAACTGCGGATGGCCAGGCTGGGCGATGTGCCGAGCCGGCAGTTCAACGCCCTACGCAAGGACGCCGACTTCGTCACCTCCGACATCACCGTCACCACCGACGCCGACCAGACCCCGATCGCGCCGGGCAGCAAGGCTTCGGAGCGGGTGTGGAAGTCGGGGAACCTGGAGCGTCGCACCGTGCGCTTCGTGGCCGACGCGCCGATCCTGCCCTTCCTGTCGATCCAGTCGGCTCGCTACGCGATCTCGCGCGAGACCTACAAGGGCGTCGACCTGGCGGTCTATTACGACCCGCAGCACGCCTGGAACATCGACCGCATGCGCGGGGCGATGAGGGCCTCGCTCGACTACTACCAGGAGCAGTTCAGCCCCTATCAGTTCAAGCAGCTGCGCTTCCAGGAATTCCCGGCCTACGCCGACTTCGCCCAGGCCTTCGCCGGCACCATCCCCTGGTCGGAGAGCATGTTCTTCATCGCCGACTACCGGAACCCCGAGAAGATCGACATGGTCACCTATGTCGGCGCGCACGAGATCGGCCACCAGTGGTGGGCCCACCAGGTGCTGGGCGCCGACCAGCAGGGCTCGACCATGCTGTCGGAGACCTTCGCCCAGTATTCGGCCCTGATGGTGATGAAGCGGGTGTATGGCGAGGCCCAGATCCGCAAGTTCCTGAAGTTCGAGCTCAACAGCTACCTGCGCTCGCGCGGCGGCGACGTGCTCGAGGAGCAGCCGCTGGCCCGGGTCGAGAACCAGGGCTACATCCACTACCGCAAGGGCTCGCTGGTCATGTACCGGCTGCAGCACGAGGTGGGCGAGGAAACGGTCAACCGGGTCCTGCGCAAGCTGATCGCCGACCACGGCTTCAAGGGCGCGCCCTATCCGACCACGCTCGACTTCCTGGCCGCCCTGCGCGCCGAGGTCCCGGCCGACAAGCAGGCCCTGGTCACCGACCTCTTCGAGAAGATCACGCTCTATGACCTGAAGACCAAGAGCGCGAGCGTGAAGAAGCGGGCCGACGGCCGGTTCGACGTCAAGCTCGTGGTCGAGGCCAAGAAGATGTACGCCGACGGTCGCGGCAAGGAGACGGACGCACCTCTGAACGAAGTGCTGGACGTGGGCCTGTTCACCGCCGAGCCGGGCAAGAAGGGCTTCGAGCAGAAGAACGTGGTGGTCATGGAGCGCCGCCCGATCCGCAGTGGGACCCAGACCCTGACCTTCGTCACGCCAGTCGCCCCGCGCTTCGCCGGCGTCGACCCGTACAACTTCGTCATCGACCGCAACGGCGACGACAACATCGTGAAGGTGGCGGACTGACCTGCTCCTCCCCCGCAAGCGGGGGAGCGGGACCACGAAGTGGTGGAGGGGGCGGCGGCGCGCACAGCGCTCCGTCCCTCGCCCCCTCCGTCACGCTGCGTATCCGCAGCGCGCCACCTCCCCCGCTGACGCGAGGGAGGAGCATGACGCCCCAAAGAAAAACCCCCGGCCTTGCGACCGGGGGTTTTCCACGTCAGGGCTCCAGAGAACCCTACTTCATGCCGTTCTACTTCATGCCGTTCTTCAGGCCCTCGGCCATGTTCAGGTGCTCCTGGATCTTCGGCGCGGTCTCGGCGGCGAAGGTCTTGATGGCGGCGTTGTCGCCGTCCTGGGCGTAGCGCTGGAACAGGTTCAGCGCGGCCTGGTGGGCGTCGACCTGGTCATCGGCGTACTTCTTGTCGAAGTCCTTGGCGTCGGCCTTGTTCAGGTCGTCCAGCTTGCCTTGCAGGTCGTCGGGCAGGGCGGCCGGCAGGGTGAAGGTCGCGCCCGAGCCGGCGATGGCGGCCTTCAGGCCCTGGCTGGTGGCGGTGTGGGCGTCGATCATGGCCTGGGCGAACTTCTTCACGTCGGCGTTGGTCGAGCGCTTGAGGGCGATCTTGGCCGACTCGATCTCGAAGGTGTCGCCGGCGGCGGCCTTGGCCGAGAAGTCCGGCGCCTTGGCCTCGTCGGCCATGGTCGGGACGGTGGCGGCGGGGTTGGCGTCCGGGGTCGCGGCCTGCTCGGCCGGGGTCGCCGCGCCCTTGGTTTCGTCGGTCTTCTGGCCGCAGGCGGCGAGGCTGAGAGCGGCGAACGCGGCGCCGACGATGAGAAGCTTGCGGGTCATGGCTTTCTTTCCCTACGTGTTTTTCTAAGGAAGAAGCGGCAGCTTCACGCGCCGCCGTCATGGCGAAGAAAGCCTCACGGCCGCGTGATGGTTCCGTGATCGGGGAGAGGAACAAAATGACCCAAGGACCGTTGGCGGGCGTCCGCGTCATCGAGATGGGACAGCTGATCGCCGGTCCGTTCTGCGGCCAGGTGCTGGGCGACTTCGGCGCCGAGGTCATCAAGCTGGAAGATCCCGGAACCGGCGACCCGATGCGCCAGTGGGGGCGCTCCAAGCCCAAGGGCCTGTCGCCCTGGTGGCCGGTGATCGGCCGCAACAAGAAGTCGGTCACCGTCGACCTGCGCACCGACGAGGGTCGCGCCATCGCCCGCGACCTGATCGCTGCGGCCGACGTCGTGGTCGAGAACTTCCGACCCGGCACGCTGGAGAAATGGGGCCTGGGCTACGACGAACTGGCCAAGACCAATCCCGGCCTGGTCATGGCTCGCGTCTCGGGCTTCGGCCAGACCGGCCCCTACGCCAAGCGGGCCGGCTACGCCCTGGTCGGCGAGGCCATGGGCGGCCTGCGCCACATCACCGGCGAACCCGACCGCAACCCGGCCCGGGCCGGCATATCGATCGGCGACAGCCTGTCAGGCCTCAACGCCGCGCTCGGCGTGATGATGGCCCTGCACGCCCGCCACGCCACCGGCAAGGGCCAGGTGGTCGACACGGCGATCTACGAGAGCGTGCTGACGGTGATGGAGAACCTGGTCACCGAATACGACCTGACCGGCTACATCCGCGAACGTTCGGGCGCGGTGCTGCCCGGCATCGCCCCGTCCAACGTCTATCCGACGAAATCGGGCGAACTGGTGCTGATCGGCGCCAACCAGGACACCCTGTTCAAGCGCCTCTGCGACCTGATGGGCCGCCCGGACCTGGCCGACGACCCCCGCTATCGCGACCACGCCGCCCGGGGGATCAACCAGGCCGAGCTCGACGCTCGCATCGCCGCCTGGACCCTCGACCAGGACATCGAGGACCTGCTGCCGAAGCTGGAGGCCGCCGGCCTGGCCACGGGCCGCATCTACCGCGCCCCCGAAATGCTGGCCGACCCGCAGTTCCAAGCCCGCGAGTCTATCGTCAGCGTGCCCCACCCGGTGTTCGGCCAGGTGAAGATGCAGAACGCCTTCCCCCGCCTGACCGACACCCCCGGCGGGGTGCGCTGGCCGGGCCCCACGCTGGGCGAGCACACAGAGGCCGTGCTGACGCAGGTGGCGGGGATGTCGGCGGAGAAGGTCGCCGAGTTGAAGGCGCGAGGGGTGGTCTAGCGTCAGAGATCCTCCCCCTGAAGGGGGAGGTGGCCCGAAGGGCCGGAGGGGGAAGTGACTGATGAAGTCAGTTCACCCACAAAGCCAGCAATCCCTTCCCCCTCAGTCGCTCCGCGACAGCTCCCCCTTCAGGGGGAGCATCCTCAGGAACGGCCGCACCCCGATCACGGGCAAGGATTCGGCCGCGCGGCATGGATGGCGTTGACCGCCTTCTCCAGCTCCTCGGTCCATTCCACGTCGAAGGCGTCGATGTCGGTCTTCAGCTGGTCCATGCTGGTCGCGCCGATGATGGTGGCGGTCACGAACGGGCGGGCGTCGACGAACTTCAGGGCCAGCTGGGCCGGATCCAGGCCGTTCTGGCGGGCCAGATCGACATAGGCCGTGAACGCCTCGATCGCGCCCGGGCCCTCGTAGCGCTGCATGCGGTTGTAGAGCGCCTTGCGCGAGCCCTCGGGCAGGTTTCCGCCCAGGTACTTGCCGGTCAGCTGGCCCTGGGCCAGCGGCGAGTAGGCCAGCAGGCCCACCTGCTCGCGCATGGCGATCTCGGCCAGGCCGTATTCGAACACCCGGTTGGCCAGGTGATAGGCGTTCTGGATCGAGGCGATGCGCGGCAGGCCCCGGCGTTCGCTCTCGGCCAGGAATTTCATCACGCCCCACGGAAACTCGTTGGAGACGCCGATGCTGCGGATCGAGCCCTTCTTCACGTGCGCGTCCAGCGCCTCGAGGATGTCGCCGAAGCGCTCGTAGTCGTCGTCATAGTCCTTGTAGGTCTGGCCGCCGAACACCCGCACGGCGCGGTCGGGCCAGTGCAGCTGGTAGAGGTCGAGATAGTCGGTCTGCAGGCGCCTCAGCGAGCCTTCCACCGCCTCGTCGATCTGGGCCTTGGTCTGGCGGGTGCTGGCGCCGTCGGCGCGCATCCACGGCAGGCCGCCGAAGGCCGAGCCCCGGCCGGCGACCTTCGAGGCCAGGACGATGTCCTTGCGGCGCCCCGTCTTGGCCAGCCAGCTGCCGATGTAGCGCTCGGTGCTTCCTTGCGTCTCGGCGGTGGGCGGGCTGGCGTACATCTCGGCCGTGTCCCAGAAGGTGACCCCGCGGCCCAGGGCGTAGTCCATCTGGGCGTGGGCCTCTTCCTCGCTGTTCTGCGAGCCCCAGGTCATGGTGCCCAGGCAGCAGCGCGAGACCTGGATGCCGGTGCGGCCGAGTTCGACGTAGTCCATGAAGTCCCCTGCTTGGCTTTGCCGTCCTATTTAGGACGTCGCGGCGCGTAGGCGAACCCAAACCTCGGGCGCCAAGACATACTTTGATACATTCGCGCGCCCCTGCTCTTTCCGAGGGAAGCCTTGCGTCGGACGCCATTCGATCCGATATTTCACACGTGTCCCCTCGGGGACGTTGGAATAAGGGTTTCTTTCGATGAACGACTTCAACCGCGACTATGCGCGCACGATCCCGGCGGATCGCGTCGACATGTCGGTTGACGCCGGGCTGCGCACTTTCATGCTCGGCGTCTACAACAAGGTGGCGCTGGGCCTGCTGCTGTCGGCCGCCCTCGCCTGGACGACCAGCTCGTTCCCGCCGGTGCGCGACCTGCTGTTCCAGGTGAATGGCAACCGCGTGGGCTACACCCTGCTGGGCATGGTCATCGCCTTCGCCCCGCTGGGCATCCTGCTGTTCTCGAGCTTCGTGATGAAGTCGATCAACCCGCGCACGGCGGGCGTGATCTACTGGTCGATCGTGTCGCTGATCGGCGCGTCGCTCGGCACCGTGGTGCTGATGTACACCGGCGGCAGCGTGGCCTCGACCTTCCTGATCACGGCCACGGCCTTCGGCGCGCTCAGCCTGTTCGGCTACACCACCAAGAAGGACCTGACCGGCTTCGGCAGCTTCCTGATCATCGGTCTGGTGGGCCTGATCCTGGCCTCGATCGTGTCGATCTTCTTCCCGTCGGGCCCGCTGGTCTTCGCGATCAACGCCATCGGCGTGCTGATCTTCGCCGGCCTGATCGCCTACGACACGCAGAACCTGAAGATGACCTACTACCAGGTCGGCGGCGACGCGGCCGCCAAGTCGGTGGCCACCAACTACGGCGCGCTGAACCTGTACCTGGACTTCATCAACCTGTTCCGCTTCCTGCTGTTCTTCCTGGGCGACCGCCGCTAAGGCGCCTTCCAGGCCGAAACGACGAAGCCCCGGCGGATCGCTCCGCCGGGGCTTTTTCGTGGGCCGCTAGTCCACCACCTTGAACCGGCCCTTGTCGAACAGCCGCAGCACCTGGGCCAGGTCGTGGCCGCGCTTGAGCACCACGCCGCCCTGGCCGCGCACCAGCCACTGGCCCTGCTTGCGAGCCAGTTCCGGCCACTTCTCGACGCGATAGAGCGGGGCCTCGGCGGCGTGGCGAAAGATCGAGAAGGCCGCGTGATCGCTGGCGCCGCCCATGCCGTAGTCACGCCACTCGCCGGCCGCGACCATCCGGCCGTACAGCCGCAGCAGCTGGTCGATCTCGCGCCGCTCGAAGAACACGACGCCGCCGACGGGAGGGGAGACATCCAGGGCCATCGGACGAATCCTAACCCCAAATCAGGCGTTTAAGCGAGCGTCGCAAAATCGCAACATCGTTCGACGAAGCGAAAAGCCAAGCTGGACCAGGCCACGAAATGACCTTGTTTCGGTCGTTCGCCCGCCCGCTTCCCCAGCGAAAAAGTCAGTGTCGGCTGATCGGAGACCCCACGGTCCAGGATCCTGAACAGCCCCCCCAGCCCCCCTTGATCGCGGGCCGGTCGGCCGACAGACCAAATCAAGAGAACCCCTCTCTTAAACTGCAGAGCCCGCGTGGAGCCCCCCTCCCACGCGGGCTTTTCGCATCTGGGGTTCTTGTCTGGAATTCTTGGCGGCTTGCGGAACTGCAAAGATCGCCACAGAGCCGCCCCACCCCGTCGCGAAACGACCCTGATCGCGCCCTTCGTCGGCCGCTTGGCCCCTCGATAGTCTCATGGTCGGTCGATCGGAACGCCTCGCGGTCCGGGATCCTGAACAGCCCCTCCAGCCCACCGGCTCGCGGGCGGCCCGTTCGACCGGCGCGTATCTTCTATCCCCTCCCCTAAAGACCCCGCTTCGCCGATCATCCCCTAAGGCGAGGCGGGGTTTCTTTTGCGTGGAGAGCGGAGAAGGAGAGCCCTACCGGCTCTTGCCGCCGGGGGGCAGCACGCCCAGCACCCGGCCGCCCTTGGCGCCCTGGACGATGATGGCGGTGGCCAGGTCGTCGTCCTTGGCCAGCGCGGGCAGGCGGTACATCTTCGGACGGCCCGTCCAGGCACCGATCTTGACGATCTCGCGCACGACGTTGCGGTGGACGATGGTCTGGCCGCGGTTGTCGCCGCGCTTGACGGCGATCTCCTGCTTGCGCGGATCGAAGCGCACCAGCCACACCTCGGCCCCGCCGCGCGGCGAAACGCCAGAGCCGATGGCGACGCGACCCGTCCCGACGAACTCCATGTCCGGAGCCGGCGGCAGGTGGGCGGCGTCGATCAGCTTCTCGACGGTCTCGGCCTTGGCGCCCGAGGCCTGCACCTTTCCGGCCACCACCACCTGGGGCGTGGGCACGTCCCGCAGGGCGAAGGCCTTGGCGTAGGCGCGCTGGCGCTCGCCGAAGGCCGGCTTGGCGAAGGTGTCCTTCCAGCCGAGATAGTCCCAGTAGTCGACCGAGTAGGTCAGCGCCAGGACGTCGTCGCGCTCGGCCAGCTCGGCGGCGGCCAGATTGGCCTTGCCGCAGGACGAACAGCCCTGGGAGGTGAACAGCTCGACCAGCACGGGCGACTTGGCCGCGGCCGGGGCGGCGACGAGGCTCGTCAGGGCGAGGGAAAGAAGAGAGATCAAGGCCGTACGCATGTGCGGCGCACTTAAGCCAAGAAACCGCTGCGTCGCCCCTCACGAGGCCGTGAAATGGCCGCTTCGGCCCCAGGAAATCCACACGACAACGATGTCGGGCTCCCGACAAAGCAAACCGGCCGGCCCCCGGGGGGCCGGCCGTCTCGTATTCAACGTCTGAAGACCGTCGCTGCTTAGTCGGCCTTGGCCAGGTTACGCAGCACGTAGTTCAGGACGCCGCCGTTCTTGAAGTATTCGAGTTCGGTCGGCGTATCGATGCGGCAGCGCACCGGGAAGCGGGCGATGCGGCCGTCGGTCGGGCGGTAGAGCTCGACGATCAGCTGCTTGCGCGGAGCCAGGTCCGTCAGGCCACGGATCGAGACCAGCTCTTCGCCGGTCAGCTCCAGCTTCTGCCAGCCGTCCTGGATGAACTGCAGCGGCAGCACGCCCATGCCGACCAGGTTCGAGCGGTGGATGCGCTCGAAGCTCTCGGTAATCACCGCGCGGACGCCCAGGAGCTTGGTGCCCTTGGCGGCCCAGTCACGCGACGAGCCGGTGCCGTATTCCTTGCCGGCGAACACGACGGCCGGACGGCCTTCGGCCTGGTACTTCATGGCCGCGTCGTAGATCGGCATCACTTCGCCCGAGGGGAAGTGCTTGGTCACGCCGCCTTCGATCTCCGGGGTGATCTTGTTGCGGATGCGGATGTTGGCGAAGGTGCCGCGCATCATGACTTCGTGGTTGCCGCGGCGGGCGCCGTAGCCGTTGAAGTCGATCGGCTCGACGCCGTGGTTGACCAGGTACTGACCAGCCGGGCTGGAGGTCTTGATCGAACCGGCCGGGCTGATGTGGTCGGTGGTGATCGAGTCGCCGAACACGGCCAGGACGCGGGCTTCCACGATGTCGGTGACCGGCGAGGGGGTCATCGACATGTTCGGGAAGTACGGCGGGTTCTGGACGTAGGTCGACTCGCCTTCCCAGGCGTAGGTCTGGCCGCCGGTCACCTTGATGCCCTGCCAGTTCTTGTCGCCCTTGAAGACGTCGCCGTAGCGGCTGGCGAACATCTTCTCGTTGATCGACTTACGCTGCAGGGCGGCGATGTCCTCGTTCGACGGCCAGATGTCGCGCAGGAAGACGTCGTTGCCCTTCTTGTCCTTGCCGATCGGCTGGGTGTTCAGGTCGATCTTCAGCGAGCCGGCCAGGGCGTAGGCCACCACCAGCGGCGGCGAGGCCAGGTAGTTGGCGCGGACGTCCGGGTTCACGCGGCCTTCGAAGTTACGGTTGCCCGACAGCACCGAGCAGGCGACCAGGTCGTTCTCGTTGATCGTCTTGCTGATGTTTTCCGGCAGCGGGCCCGAGTTGCCGATGCAGGTGGTGCAGCCGTAGCCCACCAGGTTGAAGCCCAGGGCGTCGAGGTGCTTGGTCAGGCCGGCCTTGGCCAGGTAGTCGGTGACCACCTGCGAGCCGGGGGCCAGCGAGGTCTTCACCCACGGCTTGGCCTTCAGGCCCTTGGCGACCGCGTTCTTGGCCAGCAGGCCGGCGGCGATCAGGACCGAGGGGTTGGAGGTGTTGGTGCACGAGGTGATGGCGGCGATCACCACGTCGCCGTGGCCGACGTCGAAGTCCTCGCCTTCCACCGGAGCGCGGAACTCGGGGCTTTCGGCCTTGCCGAACTCACCGACCAGCGACTCGGCGAACTTGCTCGAGGCGTCCGACAGCAGGACGCGGTCCTGCGGGCGCTTGGGGCCGGCCAGCGACGGCAGGACGCTGCCCAGGTCCAGTTCCAGGCTGTCGGTGAAGGTCGGCTCGGCGACGCCGGGCTCCCACCACAGGCCCTGTTCCTTGGCGTAGGCTTCCACCAGGGCAACGCGCTCGGCGTCGCGGCCGGTGCCCTTCAGGAAGGCGACGGTGGCGGCCGAGATCGGGAAGAAGCCGCAGGTGGCGCCGTATTCCGGAGCCATGTTGGCGATCGTCGCCTGGTCTTCCAGGGTCAGGTTGGCCAGGGCGTCGCCGTAGAATTCGACGAACTTGCCGACCACGCCCTTCTTGCGCAGCATCTGGGTGACGGTCAGCACCAGGTCGGTGGCCGTCGCGCCTTCCGGCATGGCGCCGGTCAGCTTGAAGCCGATGACTTCCGGGATCAGCATCGGGATCGGCTGGCCGAGCATGGCGGCTTCGGCTTCGATGCCGCCGACGCCCCAGCCCAGGACCGAAAGGCCGTTGACCATGGTGGTGTGGCTGTCGGTGCCGACGACGGTGTCGGGGTAGGCGACTTCCGAACCATCGACCTGGGCGGTCCAGACGGTCTGGGCCAGGTACTCCAGGTTCACCTGGTGGCAGATGCCGGTGCCGGGGGGCACGACGCGGAAGTTGTTGAAGGCCGACGAGCCCCAGCGCAGGAAGCGGTAGCGCTCGATGTTGCGCTCGTATTCGCGCTTCACGTTGGCGTCGTAGGCCTTCGAGTCACCGAAGTTGTCGACCATCACCGAGTGGTCGATGACCAGGTCGACGGGGTTCAGCGGGTTGATCTTGGCCGGGTCGGCGCCCAGGGCGACCATGGCGTCGCGCATCGCGGCCAGATCGACGACGGCCGGAACGCCCGTGAAGTCCTGCATCAGCACGCGGGCCGGACGGAAGCTGATCTCGTGCTCGACCGAGCCCTTGTTTTCCAGCCAGTTGGCGACGGCCTTCAGGTCGGCTTCGTTGACCGAGACGCCGTCTTCGTAACGCAGCAGGTTTTCCAGCAGCACCTTCATCGAGACGGGCAGCGAGCCCGTGCCGGCCAGACCGGCTTCCTCGGCGGCGCGAAGGCTGTAATAGACGTAGGTCTTACCGTCGACGACGAGTTCGCGGCGGGTTTTGAGGCTGTCTACAGACGCCATTTGGAAGGATCCCTTCTCTGTTCACGGCCGCCGGAAAACCACTCCCGGGATCGCGCGATCGAGGCGGACCCACAGCGTCCATCCTCGCGCCGCGTACGCCCCATCCAATGCGGAGGGTGACGGCCGAGCGCTTCTTAGCGCCGGTTACCCACAACGTCCATGCGCGCGGCATGGACTTCAAATGATGAGAGCCGTTCGCATAAAGGGTTTGAGCCTGTCGCGGGGCGAACGGACCCTGTTTTCGGGGCTGGATCTGGACCTCGAAAGCGGTGACGCCGTGGCCCTCACCGGCCGCAACGGCGCGGGGAAAACCAGCCTCCTGCGAGCCGTCGCCGGCCTGCTGCGCCCCCAGGCCGGAACCATCGGTTTCGAAGGCTCCGAAGGGCGGATACTGGAGGCCGAAGCCGCCCGCGCCGACCACCTGCACCTGGCCGGCCACCACGACGGCCTGAAGAGCGCCCGCACCGCCTGGGAGGAGCTCCTGTTCCAGGCCCGCTGGACCGGCGGGACCGAGGCCTCGGCCCGCGCCGCGGTCGAACGGCTGGAGCTTGGCCGACTGCTCGACCTCGAAGTCCGCCGCCTGTCGGCCGGCCAGCGACGCCGCGTCTCGCTGGCTCGCCTGTTGGCCAGTCCCCGCCCCCTGTGGCTGCTCGACGAGCCGATGGCCCCGCTGGACGCGGCCCACCGCGCCGCCTTCGGCGAGATCCTGGCCGAGCACCTGGCCAAGGGCGGCATGCTGCTGGCGGCGGTGCACGACCCCCTGCCCGTCCCCGCCCGCCTGGTCGAGGTCGGCGCATGAGGGGGTTCGGCGTCCTCTTCCGGCGCGAGTTCGCCCTGGCCTGGGGCCGGGGCGGCGGTCCGCTGCTGGCGCTGGCCTTCTACGCCTGCGTCGTCACCCTGCTGCCGCTCGCCGCCGGCCGCGCGCCCGAACGGTTGGCGAGCCTGGCCCCCGGCATCGCCTGGCTGGCCCTGGCGCTGGCCGCCCTGCTCTCGCTGGAGCGCCTGTTCGAGCGCGACTTCGAGGACGGGGCGCTCGACCTGCTGGCCCTGGGCCCCGCGCCGCTCGAGGCCGTCGCGGCGGCGAAGTGCCTGGCCCACTGGCTGGCGGCCGGCGCGCCGCTGGCCCTGGCCGCCCCGGTGGCGGCGGTGGCGCTGGGCGCCTCGCCGGCGATCATGCCCCTGCTGTTCGTCTGCGCCCTGGCGGGAGGACTGGCCTTCTCGTTCCTCGGCGGGCTGGGGGCCGCCCTATCGCTGGGCAGCAAGCGCGGCGGCCTGCTGGTCGCGGTCATCGTCCTGCCGCTCTACGCCCCGCCGATGATCTTCGGGGCCGGCGCGCTGGACGCCTTGAGCGGCGGCCTGCCGTGGACGGGCGGCCTGCTGTTCCTGCTGGCCTACAGCGCCGCGGCGATCGCGCTCAGCCCGCTGGCCATGGCCGCGGCCTGCCGCAACGCCCTCGACTGAGCCCGCCGGAAGGCCCCGGCGATCGCGTTCTTCGGCGCCGCACAATGACGCGGCGGGGATGGATTGATTTTTGGACGAAATCGTCCATTTATCCCCCGTCGCGTCCGCTAGGCGAATAGTCGCCCCCGTTTTCGGACGCCCGCAGTCCTTTCAGGGTTGGGCCATGGCCGAGACGAAGAAGAAGAAGCTGGTTCCGTTGCTGGTCGCCGGCGTCGCCGGCGTGGCCATCCTGGTCGGCGGCGTGTTCTGGTACATCGACAAGCAGCGCTTCGAGAGCACCGACAACGCCTTCGTGCAGGCCGACACCGTTTCGGTCAGCCCCCAGGTCACCGGCTATGTCGCCGAGGTGCTGGTGGCCGACAACCAGCGGGTCGAGGCCGGTCAGGTGCTGGCCAAGATCGACCCCTCGACCTTCCAGGCCAGGCTCGACCAGGCGATAGCCAACGCCGCCGCCCTCGACGCCGCCATCAAGAGCGTCGACGACAAGGCCATCCTCGAACAGGCCCTGATCCAGCAGCGGCAGGCCGGCGTCGCCAGCGCCCAGGCCGACGCCGGCCGGGCCCGCGCCGACCTCGCCCGCTACGACTCCCTGGCCCAGCAGGGCTGGGTCTCGCAGCAGAAGGTTCAGACCGAGGCCGCCGGCGCCAAGCAGTCGGACGCCGCCGTGGCCAGCGCCCAGGCCGCCCTCGAGGCCGAGCGCCGCACCGCTTCGTCGCTGGGCTCGGCCCGCGCCCAGACCATCGCCCAGGCCGCCGCCGCCCACGCCGCCGTCGACCAGGCCCGCATCGACCTGGAACGCACCGTGATCCGCGCCCCCGCCGCCGGCGTGGTCGGCGCCCGCACGGTGCGCCCCGGCCAACTGGTGCAGCCGGGCGTCGCCCTGATGTCGGTCGTGCCGCTGGGCCAGAGCTTCGTGGTCGCCAACTTCAAGGAGACCCAGGTCGCCCGCCTGCGCGTCGGCCAGCCGGTCGAGATCAAGGCCGACGCCTTCGGCAAGCAGAAGATCATCGGCAAGGTCGACAGCTTCGCCCCGGCCACCGGCCAGGAGTTCGCCCTGATCCCGGTCGAGAACGCCGTCGGCAACTTCACCAAGATCACCCAGCGCCTGCCGGTGAAGATCGCCGTCGAGCGCACCGGGGCCGGCGCGGCCCTGCGTCCGGGCCTGTCGGTCGAGGTCAAGGTCGACGTCCGCGACCGCTCGGGCGCCTCGTTTGCTGAAGCCGGCCAGGGTTCGGCGCAGGTCGCCCGCGCCTCGACCGCGACCCAGGCCCGCTAAGGGCGCGCCGTCGTGACCGACGCCGCCCTGCCCGCTTCCGCCAAGCCCGCCCCGGCCAAGACCGGGGGCGAGGTCGACTGGACCAAGCTGTTCCTCGGCTTCGGGGCCATGGTCATCGGCCAGTTCATGGCCATCCTCGACATCCAGATCGTCGCGGCCTCGCTGCCGCAGATCCAGGCCGGCGTCGGGGCCAGCGCCGACCAGGTCAGCTGGATCCAGACCGCCTACCTGATCCCCGAGGTCGTGATGATCCCGCTGTCGGGGTACCTGTCGCGCCTGTGGGGCACCCAGCGGCTCTACATGGCCTCGTGCCTGGGCTTCATCCTGATGAGCGTCGCGACGGGTCTTTCGTCGTCGATCGACATGATGATCCTGACCCGGGCGCTGCAGGGCTTCATCGGCGGGGCGATGATCCCGACGGTGTTCGCCGTGGCCTTCACCGCCTTCCCGCCCGAGCGCCGGATCACCGCCAGCGTCATCATGGGCCTGATCGTCACCCTGGCCCCCACCGTCGGCCCGACCCTCGGCGGCCACCTGACCGAGTGGCTGTCCTGGCGCTGGCTGTTCTTCATCAACGTCCCGCCCGGGATCCTGGTGCTGTTCGCGGTCGCCAAGTGGGGCGATTTCGACAAGGGCGACCCGAGCCTGGCCAAGGGCTTCGACTGGTCGGGCCTGGCCTTCATGGCCGCCTTCCTGATGAGCATGCAGTACGTACTCGAGGAAGGCGCCAAGGAGAACTGGTTCGAGGACGACCTGATCCTGGGCCTGACCGTCGTGACCGTGGTCACCGGCGTGGTCTTCATCTGGCGCCAGCTGACCTACAGGAACCCGATCGTCGAGCTGAAGGCCTTCGCCAACCGCAACTTCAGCATCGGCGTGATGATGACGGCGATCTCGGGGGCCAGCCTGTTCGGCGGCACCTTCCTGCTGCCGCAGTTCCTCAGCCGCGTGCGAGGCTATTCGGCCTCGGAAGTGGGCACCACCATGGTGGTCTCGGGCCTGTCGATGTTCGCCACCGGCCCGATCGCCGGCCGCATCGTCCGCAAGGTCGATCCACGCATTCCGATGTGCGTCGGCTTCCTGCTGGCCGGCTGGGGCATGTACATGGCCCACGGCGTGACCAAAAACTGGGGTTTCTGGGAATTCGCCGGGGTCCAGGCTTGTCGCGGCGTCGGGGTCATGATCGCCATGATCGCGACCCAGCAGATCACGATGAGCACCCTGCCCCAGCACATGGTCAAGAACGCCTCGGGCCTCGTGAACCTCTCGCGCAACACCGGCGGCGCCATCGGCCTGGCGTTGCTGGCCACCAGCATCACCCAGCAGACCGCCCTCTACTTCAGCGACATGTCGTCGAAGGTGGCGAACGGCGGCGAGGCGGCGACGATGATGGCGGGCCTGGCCGCGCGCATGCAGCAGCTTGGGGTCAGCGACCCCGACGGCGCGGCCCGCAAGGCGATCGGCAACATGATGAACCAGCAGGCCACGGTGCTGGCCTTCGGCGACAGCTTCACCCTGCTGGCCTACGGCTGTTTCGTCGCCGCCGCCGTCAGCCTGCTGGCCGCCCCGCCCAAGGTCATCCCGCCGCCGCCGTCGGACGCCCACTGATGCCCAGGATCGCCGGACAGATCGACGTCGCCAAGACCGAAGCCATCCTCGACGCCGCCGTCGAGGTGATCGGCCAGCGCGGCCTGTCGGCCCCGATGGAGGAGATCGCCCGCCGGGCCGGCGTCTCCAAGCAGACGGTCTACAACCACTACGGCTCCAAGGCCGAGCTTGTGAAGGCGCTGATGGCCCGCCGCGTGGCCCGCATCACCGCCCCGCTGCGCGAGCCCGGCGCCGTCGACAACCCGCGCGAGGCCCTGGAGGCCTTCGCCCGCTCGATGCTGGAGACGGTGATCACCACCAACGGCTATTCGGTGCTGCGGGTGATCATACAGGGCGCGGGCGAGATGCCCGACGTGGCCAGCGAGGTGTTCGAGGCCGGCCCCCGCCAGGCCCGCCGCCAGCTTGCCGCCTTCCTCGAGACAGAAACGAAGCTCGGCCGCCTGGACGTCGACGACGCCGAACAGGCCGCCGAGTTCTTCGCCGGCATGGTCATGGGCCACAGCCAGCTGCGCGCCCTGCTGCGCCTGCCGTCCGACCGCACCGCCGCCGAGTTCCACGCCCAGGCGAGCGCCGCGGCGGACCGGTTCATGCGGGCGTATGCGCCCTGATCGCATCCTTCTCCCCCTGCGGGAGAAGGTGTCGGCAAAGCCGACGGATGAGGGGTCGCACAAACGCAAAACGCCGCGACGGCGGATGGCTGTCGCGGCGTTCGACTTCTGAGAGACCCCTCACCCGACCTCCTTCGGAGGCCACCTTCTCCCACAAGGGGAGAGGGATCGGGAAAGCGATCAGCCCTCGACTTCGTCGGGCATGCCCATCATGTGGAAGCCGGCGTCGACGTGGACGACTTCGCCCGTGGTCGAGCGGCCCAGGTCCGAGACCAGCCACAGGGCGGCGCCGGCGACGCCTTCCATCGAGGTGTCTTCCTTCATGGCGCTGAAGGCGCGGCCCTGGGCGATCATGCCGCGGCCGCCGGCGATGCCGGCCAGGGCCAGGGTGCGCATGGCGCCGGCCGAGATGGCGTTGCAGCGGATGCCCTTGGGGCCGAGGTCGCGGGCGATGTAGCGGGTCGCCGCTTCCAGGGCGGCCTTGGCCACGCCCATGGTGTTGTAGTTCGGAATGGTCCGCTCCGACCCCAGATAGGTCATGGTGATCAGCGAGCCGCCGTTCGGCATGATCTTGGCGGCGCGCTTGGCGACATCCACGAAGCTGAAGGCCGAGATGTTCATGGCCGTGAGGAAGCCCTCACGGGTGGTGTTGTCGACGAACGAGCCCTTCAGCTCGTCCTTGTTGGCGAAGGCCACCGAGTGGACCACGAAGTCGAGCGTGCCGAACTTCTCCTCGACGGCGGCGAAGGCCGCGTCCATCGAGGCGTCGTCGGTGACGTCGGCCGGGATCAGGGTGTTGACGCCGATGCTTTCGGCCAGCGGGCGCACGCGGCGCTCCAGCGCCTCGCCCTGGTAGGTGAAGGCCATCTCGGCGCCCTGGGCGGCCAGCTGGCTGGCGATGCCCCAGGCGATCGAGTTGTGGTTGGCCACGCCCATGACCAGGCCCTTCTTGCCCGCCATCAGCTCGCCCTTGGGGAATGCGTAGTCGTCGGCCATCGGTCGGCTCCTTGGATCTTGGATCGCTGGTTAGCAGGCGGGCTTCCGCTTCGGAACCCGCCTGCCCCGGCGTGTCTGGAAAAGGCTCAGTCGACCTGGCCGAAGATCAGCGTGCCGTTGGTGCCACCGAAGCCGAAGCTGTTGGACATCACCGTGTCGAGCGGCTTGTCGGCGCGCTCGCGCAGGATCGGCAGGTCGGCGAACTCGGGGTCGAGGTTCTCGATGTTGGCGCTCTCGGCGGCGAAGCCGTTCTTGAGCATCAGGATCGAATAGATCGCCTCCTGCGCGCCGGCCGCGCCCAGGCTGTGGCCCGTCAGCGACTTGGTCGACGAGATCAGCGGCGCCTTGTCGCCGAACACCTCGCGCACCGCGCCCATCTCCTTGCTGTCGCCGACCGGCGTCGAGGTGCCGTGCGGGTTCAGGTAGTCGATGGTGCGGCCGCCCGCTTCCGCCATGGCCAGCTTCATGCAGCGGGCCGCGCCCTCGCCCGACGGCGCGACCATGTCGTAGCCGTCGGAGTTGGCGGCGTAGCCGATCAGCTCGCCATAGATCTTGGCCCCGCGCGCCTTGGCGTGCTCGTATTCCTCGAGCACCACGATGCCGGCGCCGCCGGCGATCACGAAGCCGTCGCGGTCCTTGTCGTAGGCGCGGCTGGCCACGGCCGGGCGGTCGTTGAAGTTGGTGCTCATGGCGCCCATGGCGTCGAACAGGTTCGACAGGGTCCAGTCCAGCTCCTCGCAGCCGCCGGCGAAGACGATGTCCTGCTTGCCCAGCTGGATCTGCTCGGCGCCCGCGCCGATGCAGTGGGCGCTGGTCGCGCAGGCCGAGCTGATCGAGTAGTTGATCCCGCGGATCTTGAACCAGGTCGACAGCACCGCCGACGGACCCGAGCTCATGGCCTTGGGCACCGCGAACGGACCGATCCGCTTGGGACCCTTCTCCTTCGTCGTGGCCGCGGCCTCGACGATGACCCGGGTGGACGGGCCGCCCGAACCGACGATCAGGCCGGTGCGCTCGTTGGAGATGTCGCTCTCCTCGAGGCCGGAATCGGCGATCGCCTGTTCCATGGCGATGTGGGCATAGGCCGTGCCGGGCGCCAGGAAGCGGGCGGCGCGGCGATCGACCAGGCCTTCCCACTCGATCTGGGGCGCGGCGTGCACCTGGCAGCGGAAACCAAGTTCCGCGTACTCCGGCGCGGCGACCACGCCCGACTTGGCCTCGCGAAGCGAAGCCAGCACCTCGTTGGCGTTGTTGCCGATGGACGAGACGACGCCCAGTCCCGTGACGACGACGCGACGCATATCAGTACCTCTTTCTCCCCGATCGCCGGAGCCGGCTCCTTGAACAGAACGGCCGGCCTGTCGGTTGGATCAACCCGCCATCTGTTCGGCCGTGAACAGGCCGACCTTGAGGTCCTTGGTTTCGTAGATCACCTTGCCGTCGGCTTCCATGACGCCGTCGCCGATGCCCATGACCAGCTTGCGCATGATCACGCGCTTGAGGTCGATCTTGTAGACGACCTTCTTGACCTCGGGGGTGACCTGGCCGGTGAATTTCACTTCGCCCACGCCCAGGGCGCGGCCGCGACCCGGCGCGCCCGACCAGCCCAGGAAGAAGCCGACCAGCTGCCACATGGCGTCCAGGCCGAGGCACCCGGGCATGACGGGGTCGCCGATGAAGTGGCAGCCGAAGAACCAGAGGTCCGGGTTGATGTCGAATTCGGCTTCGACATAGCCCTTGCCGTACTTGCCGCCCTCGGATTCGATCCGGACGATGCGATCGAACATCAGCATCGGCGGCACGGGCAGCTGGGCGTTGCCGGGGCCGAACATTTCGCCCCGGCCGCAGGCCAGGAGCTCTTCGAAGGTGTAGGCGCTCTTTTGCATGCGAACGCCCCTAGCACGGCGCCGGGGCGGGCCTCAATGTTACATTCGGCGACAATTGGTGAGAGCAGCGCCGAAAGGGACCAAAATCAGCGTCCCTCAGGACACTGCAGGGCCTCTTTCGCCCCCCAGATCTCGCCTTCCGGGGCCCAGCCCGACGCGCCGTCGGCCTTCAACCGGCACCAGCCCTTCTCACACTTGTCGAGATTGGCGATCGAGCGGCCAGCCAGATAGGCGCTGATCCGCGACTCCGGCTTGGGCGAGGCGCGCAGGGGCAGGGGGCTGTCCTGCACCCGCATGGCCGTGCGCCGGCCGTCGGTGGTGCGCTTGTGCACCCAGGCAAGGCCGCCCTCCGGATCGCAGATCCGCCGCCATTCGCGGGTTTCGGCCACCACCTGCACCGGCAGGCCCTTGGCCTTGTAGATCCACAGCAGGCGGTGCTGCTCGTCCGGGCCCTGGCGCGCATTGACCTCGCCGTACTTCAGCACGACGTAGCGCGGCACCGGCAGGCCGGACGGCGTGGTGGCCGGCGCCTGGGCGAGGGCGGGCCCCGCCAGCAGCAGGGTCGCCGCCGCAAGGCCGCCCAGCGCCCATCCGCCCAGCGAACGATGTTTGCATTTCACCGGCATGTTGCTTGGCCGCTTCCGGCCCCTTTGCTACAGATTTCCAACGCCCGTCAGGGAAAGGCTTTTCGGACCGCCCATGCCTGCCCGCAAGCTCAAAGTCGTCGTCACGCGCAAGCTGCCCGATCCGGTCGAGACGCGCATGTGCGAACTGTTCGACACCGAACTGAACCTGTCCGACACGCCGATGACCGCCGACGAGCTGGTCGAGGCCATGGGACGGGCCGACGTTCTGGTGCCGACGATCACCGACCGCATCGACTCGCGCCTTCTGTCGCGATCCGGCGAGCGGCTCAAGCTGATCGCCAATTTCGGGGCCGGGGTCGACAATATCGACGTCGCCACCGCCAACGCGCGGGGGATCATCGTCACCAACACCCCGGGTGTTCTCACCGAGGACACCGCCGACCTGACCATGACCCTGATCATGGCCGCCGCCCGCCGCGTCGTCGAAGGCGCCGAGGTGGTCAAGGCCGGCGAGTTCAAGGGCTGGTCGCCGACCTGGATGCTGGGCCGCCGCCTCTGGGGCAAGCGCCTGGGGATCGTCGGCATGGGCCGCATCGGCCAGGCCGTGGCCCGCCGCGCCAAGGCCTTCGGCATGCAGGTGCACTATCACAACCGAAAGCCGGTCAGCCCGCGCATCGCCGAGGAGCTGGGCTGCACCTACTGGGAAAGCCTCGACCAGATGCTGGCCCGGATGGACATCATCTCGATCAACTGCCCGCACACCCCGGCCACCTACCACCTGCTGTCGGCGCGCAGGCTGAAGCTGCTGCGGCCGCACGCCATCGTCGTCAACACCGCCCGCGGCGAGGTCATCGACGAGGGGGCCCTGGCCAACATGCTGGCCCGGGGCGAGATCGCCGGCGCGGGCCTGGACGTCTACGAGCACGAGCCGGCCATCAATCCCAAGCTGCTGAAGCTGCCAAACGTGGTGCTGCTGCCGCACATGGGCTCGGCCACGGTCGAGGGCCGCATCGACATGGGCGAGAAGGTCATCGTCAACGTGAAGACCTTCATGGACGGCCACCGGCCGCCCGACCGCGTGATCCCCGCCATGCTTTGACCGCCCTCCGGGCGATCGCATCTTCCAATTGCAAAGCTTGTGGAAACTCGCGACTGTGAGGTCGCGGGGGACAGAGCCCTCGCGCCTGTAGTCTTCAGCGCGACCGGGGGGCCGCCGCCTTGCTTACTCGCCGTTTCATGATCGCGGCCGCCTCGTCGGCGCCGCTGGCCATCGATCACGCCTTCGCCGCGGATGACAAGCCGGGCGAAAAGACGGGCGATGCGAAAAAGGCCGACGCCAAGAAGGTCGAGACCAAGACCGACAAGACGGTCATCGTGCCGCCCAGCGTCGACGAACTGCTGCAAGGCGCCGAGGTGCTCGACACCGCCCTGTCGCCGGACGGCTCGCGCGTGGCCATCCTCGTGGAGCGCAAGAAGGGCGACAAGACCAACGCCCTGATCATCTTCTACGAGACCGCCGGCAGCGACGAGTCGATCAAGCCGGTGCAGCTGGGCGAGACCGTCGTCGACCAGGTGGAATGGGCCAACGAGGAGCGCCTGCTCATCTGGGTCCGGATGACCAAGGACGCCAAGGGCCACCCCATGGGCCTCTATTTCTACGGCGAGTTCATCCCCATTCCGGTGCGCCGCATCCTGGCGATCGGGGCCGACGGCCGCGATCCCGTGGTGCTGTTCAACAACCAGAAAGGGGTGATGAAGCGGCAGTTCAATCTGGCCAACGTGGTCGACCGGATGAACACCGACCCCAAGCGGATCCTGATGCAGATCTGGGACACCGTCACCGAGTGCGAGACCCTCTACGTGGTCGACGTCTACACCGGCGAGGCGGTCCATCTCGAGCGCGGGGCTCCGTCGACCGACGGCTGGTACACCCAGAACGGCGTGCCGGTGATCCGCTACGACTCCAACGCCCGCGGCACCGTGGTCAGCGTCATGGCCCGCGCGCCGGGCGAAAAGGAGTGGAAGCTCTACAAGAAGGTCCGCCGCAACGAGCTGAAGAAGCTGTCGGACCTGGAATTCGTGGCCCCGACGCCCGAGCCGGGCGTGCTGCTGATGCTGTCGACCGACGAAGGCGCCGACATGCCCACCATCCGGCGCTTCGACACCAGATCGATGAGCGTCGGCGACGTCGTCTCGCACGACGACAAGCGGCCGATCCAGGGCGTGTTCGTCGACGAAAGCTACAAGACGCTCAGCATCTCGGTCAGCGACGACCGCACCAACCACCGCTTCCTCGATCCGAAGCTGGCGGCCCACTACAAGGGGATCAACGCCTTCTTCGGCGACGAGTGCAACGTCAGCCCCTTCGACGTCAGCGCCGACCACAAGCGGTTCATCTTCTTCGTCAGCGGCCCGCGCCAACCGGGCGCCTTCTGGCTGTACGACCTCGACAGGAAGGACCTGCGCCTGCTGGGCGACAAGCGCCCGTGGCTGACCCAGGAACGCCTGGCGCCGATGAAGGCCCTGCCGGTCAAGACCCGCGACGGCCAGACGATCACCGCCTACCTGACGACCCCGGTGATCGCATCCGACAAGCCCCGGCCGATGGTGGTGCTGCCGCACGGCGGGCCCGAGGTGCGCGACACCTTGAGCTTCGACCTGTTCGCCCAGGCGCTGGCCGCCCAGGGCTGGCTGGTTCTGCAACCCAACTTCCGGGGCTCGGGCGGCTACGGCAAGGCCTTCGCCAACGCCGGCCGCAAGCATTGGGGCGACCTGATGCAGGAGGACGTCGAGGACGCCGTGGCCCAGGTCGTGGCCTCCGGCGCCGCCGATCCCGACCGCATCGCCATCTGCGGCGTCAGCTATGGCGGCTATGCGGCCCTGATGGGCGCGGTGCGCAAGCCCGACCTCTACAAGGCCGTGGTCTCGATCGCCGGCGACGCCGACCTGGTCGAAAGCCTGGCCTTCTCGCGCTCGGAAGACGGCTCGGATTCCGACGCCTACGCCTACTGGTGCAAGACGATCGGCGACCCCCGGGCCGACAAGGCCATGCTGGTCGCCGCCTCGCCCTCCGAACGCGCCGCCGAGATCAAGGCCCCGGTCCTGCTGATCCACGGCACCGAGGACACCATCGTCACGCCCAAGCAGTCGAAGATCATGGCCAAGGCCCTGAAGGCCGCCGGCAAGCCGTGCGAGCACGTCGAGATGAAGGGCGTGGGCCACCGCGACTGGTCGGACGACAACTGGAAGCTGGTGCTGACCAAGTCGATCGAGCACATCCGCAAGGGGTTTGCGTAAGGGGGCTCGCCGGATACGAAAACCTCGCCCTTCGACGAGCTCAGGGTGAGGTTTTCGACGGATCCGCCGAGGCTGAAATGGTCCTCATCCTGAGCTTGTCGAAGGACGAGGACCACGCACCGGCCCCTCAGCCCCGCATGTCCCCCGTCTCCATGAACCGCTGGTGCCATGACAGCGCCTCGCCCGGCAGGGTCGGGGTCTGGCGGCCGTAGGCGCCCAGCTGGGCGCGCTGGAAATAGTCCTCCAGGGCCGGGCGGAAGTCGGGGTGGGCGCAGTTGTCGATGATCACCCGGGCCCGCTGCTTGGGCGACAGGCCGCGCAGGTCGGCCAGGCCCTGCTCGGTGACGATCACCTGGACGTCCTGGTTGATGTGGTCGACGTGGCTGACCTGTGGGACGATGGCCGAAATCTTGCCGCCCTTGGCCGTCGACGGGGTCATGAAGATCGACACATAGGCGTTGCGGGCGAAGTCGCCCGAGCCGCCGATGCCGTTCTGGATCCGCGAGCCCATCACGTGGGTCGAGTTCACCGCCCCGTAGATGTCGGCCTCGATCAGGCCGTTCATGGCGATGCAGCCCAGGCGCCGGATCAGTTCGGGGTGGTTGGAGATCTCCTGCGGCCGCAGGATCATCTTGTCGCGGAAGCTCTGCATGTCGGCGTTGAGGCCCGCCGCGGCCTCGGGGCTCAGCGAGAAGGCCGTCGCGGAAGCCATGCGCAGCTTGCCGGCGGCCAGGAGGTCGAGCATGCCGTCCTGGATCACCTCGGTATAGGCGGTCATGTTCTCGAACGGCGCGTCGACCAGGCCGGTCAGCACGGCGTTGGCGATGTTGCCCACGCCCGACTGCAGCGGCAGCAGGGACGGGGGCAGGCGGCCCATCCTCACCTCGTGGGCGAAGAACTCCAGCAGGTGGCCGGCGATGGCCAGGGCCGAGGCGTCGGGCGCGGCGAAGGGCAGGTTGCGGTCCGGCGCGTCGGTCTCGACCACCCCCACGACCTTGCTGGGATCGACCCGGAAATAGGCCTCGCCGATGCGGTCGTCGGGCTTGACCAGCGGGATCGGCACGCGGCTGGGCGGCAGGGCGGTGCCGTAGTAGATGTCGTGCATCCCCTCCAGCGCCGGGTTCTGCCAGCGGTTGACCTCGAGGATGATCTTCGAGGCCCGGTCCAGCCAGGTCTTGTTGTTGCCCACCGACGAGGACGGGATAAGCGAGCCGTCGGACCGGATGCCGGCGATCTCGACCACCGCCGTGTCGAGCGGCCCCAGGAACCCCTGCCAGGCCATCGGGGCGACCTGGGACAGGTGCATGTCGAAATACTCCATCTCGCCGCGATTGATCTTCTCGCGGGCGATGGGGTCGGAATTGTAGGGCAAGCGGAACTCGACGCCGTCGGTCTTGGCCAGGGCGCCGTCCAGCTCCGGGCCGGTCGAGGCGCCGGTCCACACCTTGACCCGGAACCTGTCGCCGGCGGCGTGGGCCGTCTCGATGCGCTCGGCCAGGGCCAGCGGCACGGCCTTGGGATAGCCCGAGCCGGTGAAGCCGCTCATGCCGACGGTCGAGCCCGGCTCGATCAGGGCGGCGGCGTCCTGCGCGCTCATGACCTTGGCGGCCAGGCCGGGGTGGGCGATGCGAGAGGTGGTCATCGGTTTTCTCCCTTGGCCGACCGGCGGCGAGGGGAGGTCCGCCGGGACCGGCGGCCGGCAACCTAGACCAAACGATCCGCCGGCTCGACCCCGTAAAGCCCCGTAGGCACAAGGTTTTCGCCGAACGGCGCTATGCTCCGCAGGCCGGGCAGCCCGGATCCGCGCCGATGCGCACCGTGCGCGTCTCGCCCGCCAGGGCGTCGTAGATCAGCAGGCGCCCCGACAGCGGCTGGCCGGCCCCGGTGATGACCTTCACCGCCTCCAGCGCCATCATCGAGCCGATCACCCCGGCCAGGGCCCCGACCACGCCCACCAGCGCGCAGGTCTCGGCGTCCGGCGGGATCTCGGGCACCAGGCAGCGATAGCAGGGCTGGCCGTGGAACACCCCGACCTGGCCCGTCCAGCGCCCCAGCGCCCCACTGACCAGCACCTTGCCTTCGGCCAGGCACGCGTCGCTGACGGCGAAGCGGGTGGCGAAATCGTCGGTCCCGTCCAGCACCAGGTCGTAGCCGCGCACGATCTCACGAGCATTGCCCGCATCCAGCCAGACCGGATGGGGAACCACCGTCACGTTCGGATTCAGCGCTGCCAGATGCGCGGCGCCCGCCTCGACCTTCGGCTGGCCGACGTCGGCCTCGGCATAGAGCACCTGCCGCTGCAGGTTCGACAGCGACACCGCGTCGGCGTCGGCCAGACCGATGGTCCCCACGCCCGCGGCCGCCAGATAAAGCGCGGCGGGCGCGCCCAGCCCCCCGGCGCCGACCAGCAACACCCTGGCCGCCTTGAGCTTCTGCTGCCCCGGCCCGCCGATCTCGCGCAGCACCAGGTGGCGGGCGTAGCGCTCGACCTCGCGTTCGGAAAAGCTCATGGCGCTTGACCCTCCAGCCCGGCCTCGCCACATGCGAAGCCATGCAAAGCTCGAACTCGTTCCCCGACTGGCACGGCACCACCATTCTCGCGGTGCGCAAGAACGGCCAGACCGTGATCGCCGGCGACGGACAGGTCTCCATGGGCCCAACCGTCGTCAAGGGCAACGCCCGCAAGGTCCGCCGCCTGGCCGGGGGCGCCGTCGTCGCCGGCTTCGCCGGGGCCACGGCCGACGCCTTCACCCTGATCGAGCGGCTGGAAGCCAAGCTCGAGCAGTATCCCAACCAATTGGCCCGGGCCTGCGTGGATCTCGCCAAGGACTGGCGCACCGACCGCTACCTGCGCCGCCTGGAGGCCATGCTGCTGGTCGCCGACAAGGACGCCATCTACACCGTCACCGGCGTCGGCGACGTGCTGGAGCCGGGCGAAAGCCCCGGCGGCGGCGCGGTCGCGGCCATCGGCTCGGGCGGCAACTACGCCCTGGCCGCCGCGAAGGCCCTGATCGACCAGGACCTGACCGCCGAGGAGATCGCCCGCCGCTCCATGGCCATCGCCGCCGAGATCTGCGTCTACACCAACGGCAACCTGACGGTCGAAGGGCTGTAGGGCAAAGGTCCTCCCCCTCTGGGGGAGGTGGCCCGAAGGGCCGGAGGGGGGCCGTTCTCAGCTTCCCAAATATCGGCCGGCTTCCCCCCGCCGATCGCTCCGCGATCGCCTCCCCCAAAGGGGGAGGTCCCTCGCGAACCGTGACGCGCTAAGGTGCTGGCAGGAGGCCCTGACCATGCTCAAGATCCTTCCCCCCGCCCTGATCGCCGCCGCCATCGCCGGCCCGGCCCTGGCGCAGGACATCTCGGCCGCGCCCATCGAGGCCGCCGAGCGGGCCTTCGCCGCCGACGGCCTGGCGCTGGGGATCAGGGGTTCGTTCCTCAAGCACATGGCCGACGACGCCATCGTCTTCGCGCCCGGTCCCGTGAACGCCCGCGAGCTTTACGAGAAACGACCCGGAACGAACGAGCCCAGGCTGTTCTGGTGGCCGCAGAAGGTGGTGATCGCCCGCTCCGGCGACCTTGGCCTGTCGCTGGGCCCCTGGAGCATCGACGACAAGCGCGGCGGCTACTACGCCACCATCTGGCGCAAGGGCGCCGACGGGGTGTGGAAGTGGGTCTATGACGGCGGGGCGCAGGCCGATCCCGGCAAGGCCCCCGGTCCCGACGCCGCCGCCCAGGTCGGGCCGCTGGCCCCGGAAGGCGCTTCGTCCCAGGCCCGGGGTTTCGAGGAGGCCCGCGACGCCGAGGCCGCGCTGGCTTCGGCCGCCTCCACCGACGCCCCCGCCGCCTACAGGGCCGTGCTGACCGCCGACGCCTGGCTGCTGGGTCCCAAGGACTCCCAGACCCTGGCCGGAAACGACCTGACCAGGCGCCTGGCCCTGCGTCCGGCCTCGATCGCCCTGCGCCCGCAAGGCGGCGGCGCGTCGGGCGCCGGCGACCTCGTCTGGACCCACGGCGAGGCCAGTTGGAGCGGACCCGATAACAAACCCGTCGCCGCGCACTATATGCACGTGTGGCAGAAACGCGCCGAAGGCTGGCGCCTGATCTTCGAGACCCTGATCAACGACACATGACCGAGTTCTCCCCCCGCGAAATCGTCTCCGAACTGGATCGCTTCATCGTCGGCCACGCCGAGGCCAAGCGCGCCGTGGCCGTGGCCCTGCGCAACCGCTGGCGCCGCCGCCGCACCCCGGCTGACCTGCAAGACGAGATCACCCCCAAGAACATCCTGCTGATCGGCCCCACGGGCGTGGGCAAGACCGAGATCGCCCGGCGCCTGGCCAAGCTGGCCCAGGCCCCGTTCCTCAAGGTCGAGGCCACCAAGTTCACCGAGGTCGGCTATGTCGGCCGCGACGTCGACCAGATCGTCCGTGACCTGGTCGAAAGCGCCCTGGCCATGGTCCGCGACAAGCGCCGCGCCGGCGTGAAGGCGAAGGCCGAAGCGGCCGCCGAGGACCGCATCCTCGACGCCCTGACCGGCCCCGGCGCCACGGCCGCCCGCGACAGCTTCCGCAAGAAGCTCCGCGCCGGCGAGCTCGACGACAAGGAGATCGAGCTGACCCTGGCCGACAACGGCGGCGGCGGCATGTTCGAGATCCCCGGCCAGCCCGGCGCCTCGGTGCTGAACCTGGGCGAGATGATGAAGTCGTTCGGCGGCGGCCGCACCAAGACCCACAAGACCACGGTCTCGGGCGCCTGGGCGCCGCTGATCGCCGAGGAGAGCGACAAGCTGCTCGACCAGGAGGCCCTTACTCAAGAGGCCCTGGCCCTGGCCGAGAACCACGGCATCGTCTTCCTCGACGAGATCGACAAGGTCGCCAGCAGCTCGCAGCGCGGCGGCGCCGACGTTTCCCGCGAAGGCGTGCAGCGCGACCTGCTGCCGCTGATCGAGGGCACCACGGTGTCGACCAAGTACGGGCCGGTGAAGACCGACCACATCCTGTTCATCGCCTCGGGCGCCTTCCACGTGGCCAAGCCCAGCGACCTGCTGCCCGAGCTGCAAGGCCGCCTGCCGATCCGCGTGGAGCTGAAGGGCCTGTCGCGCGACGACATGCGCCGCATCCTCACCGAGCCGGAAGCCAACCTGCTGCGCCAGCACCAGGCCCTGATGGCCACCGAGAACCTGACCCTGGTGTTCACCGACGAGGCCATCGACGCCCTGGCCGACGCGGCCGTGGCCGTCAACGCCTCGGTCGAGAACATCGGCGCCCGCCGTCTGCAGACGATCATGGAAAAGGTCGTCGAGGAGATCAGCTTCACCGCCACCGACCACGGCGGCGAGACGGTCACCATCGACGCCGAGTACGTCAACAAGCGGGTAGGGGTCCTGGCCGCCAACGCCGATCTGAGCCGGTACATCCTGTAGAACCCTCTCCCTGAAGGGGGAGGTGGCCCGAAGGGCCGGAGGGGGAAGTTCCTGATGAGCCGGCAACAGCCTCAGACGCCGCAGCAACTTCCCCCTCAGTCGCTCCGCGACAGCTCCCCCTTCAGGGGGAGCATCTTGACGAAAAACGACCCGGGCGTCGCCGTCCGGGCCGCGAAGTCAGAGGGGATGTTACTAGGGGGATACGACAGATGAATGCGCGTTCCGCGCGTCCGGTTCCATGAAGCTCTCGTGACGACGTGCGACACTAAGTCTTTGTTTCCAGAGGCCCCGCGGACCCGATCTCGGTAAACGCCCCTTAACCATCTGGGGCCACAAGGTAGCATTCGAAGTGCTTCGGAGTGGTTCATGGCGCGAGTTGCGCGGCGATCGAATGTGGAGCTGGTCTGGGAGGCCGTGCGCTATGGCTGGGACCAGCCGTGGACGGCCCGGTTCCGGGGCGGCGTGCTCGCCGTTCTGGGCGCGGGCCTGCTGCTGTCGCTGGCCACCTACGACGCCGCCGATCCCAGCTTCAACGCCGTCAGCGGCGCGCCGGCCAGCAACGCCCTGGGCGGCGCCGGCGCGGTGATCGCCGACGTGGTCGTCCAATCCCTCGGCCTGGCCGGCTGGGTGGCGGCGATCATGATGCTGGTGTTCGGCCTGGCCCGCACCGCCCAGCCCGATCCCGACGCCCACCGCCGCGAACTGCGCGTGCGCGCCAGCGTCGGCGTGGCCGGCCTCCTGGCCCTGGCCGGTTTCCTGACCGTTCTGGCCAAGCCCGCCGTCTGGCCGCTGGCCAAGGGCCTGGGCGGGTTCTGGGGCGACGGCCTCCTGAACCTGCTGTCCGGGATCTTCAGCTTCGCCCACATCCCCGGCGCCCGGATCATCGCCGCCCTGCTGCTGTTGGTCGGGGCCGTGATCGGCGTCGGCTACGCCCTGGGCGTGCGCCGTGTCGATCCCGAAAGCGTCCTCTCCTTGGTCGCCCGCCTGACCGCGCCGCGCGAGCGCGCGCCCCGCCAGGAGCGCGAACCCGAGCCGGTCCGCGCCCAGCGTCCCAAGGCCGCGCCGCGTCGCCCGGTGCGCGACGCCATCGACGCCATCGACAACGACGAAGCCCAGGCGCCCGCGCCCCGCCGCGCCGCTCGCGCGCCCGCCCCGGCAGGCGACGAGGACGACATGGTCGTCGCGCCCC
>Ga0247823_10000414_pt1 | contig 36729 bp, 29 predicted proteins | sample 13C_PalmiticAcid_2_FD_192426 | JGI IMG/M metagenome (GOLD analysis project Ga0247823, IMG submission 192426) | Soil microbial communities from agricultural site in Penn Yan, New York, United States - 13C_PalmiticAcid_Day30 | ecosystem: Environmental > Terrestrial > Soil > Agricultural land...
CGCCATTTTCGGCGTCCAAGATGAAATCAGAAAACAGGCAACTCGTGAGGCCGCCCGCAAACCTCCAAGCGTCCCCGGTAAAGGCGACAAAACTAAGTCGCGACCATCTGTTGCTTGCGATCTCGTTTGTCGCCGCGCTGACATCGAAAACATGCGTGCCACTGTAGGTCCGGAAATTGTCAAAAACATTGCCAACATGGGCGCCCGTACCGCCATCGAAAATCCGATCGGCGCCGTCAAGTTGCCAATAGGTGCCGCCACCGTTGCCCTGTACGCGAGCACTAGTCTCGGGCAGTGTGACCGGAGCAGTGAGGGTCTTGATGCCATTCGGGATACTGACAGCGCCCGAGAACGTGACATCACTATTGTTTCGGACAGCCGTCAACGCGCCCGCAAGTCCGGTCGCAAAGTCCCGATCAGCCACAATCTGACGGGCCTTTGCTGCGATGTTTCTTGCTTCGGCGCCATCCCCCACTTGGGCAAAGCCCACCATCTCCGCCCCAGTTTGGGAAGCGAGGGCATCTTGTGACACCCCAAGTGCGTCAATCGCCTCTTTTGTTCGAAGCGGTGTCATCAGTTTGTCGTTGGCCGCGCCAGCTTCGGCTTCAGCTTGTGTGGCGATAGGAAGACAGGTCATAAATTCTCCTTTGCAAATCGGCCGACGATCGGACCGAACAAATGGAGAACAAGCAAAACCCTACAACGCAACCTACATCACGTCCTATTTCGTGCTGTGTAAGACACTCTAGATCAGCGCGGGGCGCTCACATTCCAAGAAGCGGCGGTATCTTGGAAACTCCTCCCGCTAATCTGACCGCGCTTCAGCGAGGTCTGTTTTGTCCAGTAGCGAATGACCGATATGGGGTGGGAAGCGGACGGGCGGTTTGCAGACGGCGAACGCTACTTCGGTCACAAAGACGATGTAGGGCCCATAGGAACTGGTAAGGGTCGCTACCCCCAAGGCGCTATTGGGAGCCTTGGTGACTGCAGCTATGATATCATCCGATCACCATCACATTAGACGAAGGACGCTTGTGCAATCGTTGATCTTCTTCTCAGCCATCGGCGTCTTTTGCGGATTGTTTGTTGGCGCGCTAGCATATTGAATAACCCCTAGATTTCTGGACGCCTTCGTCTAGTTCGAACGGCAGCAGATTTTGAAAGCGGAAGGCGTCTAGAAAACTAGGGGCTATTCATTCTCGAACTTCCACTCTCGGGCGGGTGCATTCCCCTCTACATTCCGAGAAAGCGTGGGTAGATCTGCTTGGCTACGGCTCGATGATCGCCGACGCTGAGTTGAATCCGATTGCCCCGCGGACGAAGGCGGCGGCGACCCGGCTTCGAACTTTCCACCGAATCGTCGCAGAGCACAGAGTGAACGACGACTTTCAGACGACGCTGCGGGACAACTAGACGTCCGACACGAGGTGAAAACCTGCCGTTTTCTTGGGCCATTCAAGGTTTCAAATAGCAACTTCCAGCAGGTTACAACATAAATGTCGCTGGGAAAGCGGGGGCCGTCATCTGCGTTTTGCAAGGTTGCCAGCGGCCCCGCCTTCGCGGGGGCGACCGTTATTTCGCTGCCTTATCTACCGCCGCCTGCACGCTCTTGTAGAACGCCTCGCGTGCTGCGCCGACGCCCTCGGGATCGGTCGCTGTCGGCCAGTTGCCGTTCGATGCGATCACCAGCTTGCGCTTGGGATCGATGAATATCCCCTGCCCGAAGATACCCTGCGCGGCGAAACTGCCGTCGTCGTTGGTCCACCATTGATAGCCGTAGCCGCGGCCCGGCAGATCGATTCCCGCCTGCTTGGTCGTCGCGGCGGGGAGCCAGTCGTCGGGAAGCACCTTCTTGCCGCCCGCGACGCCGCCGTTCAGGATGAACTGGCCGAAGCGCGCATAATCCTTGAGGCTCGCCGACATGCAGCAGCCGCTGATCTCATGCCCCGTCGCACCGAGCATCCACACCGCATCCTGCTCCATTCCAAAGGGTTGCCAGACCTTTTCGGACAGATAGGCCGACAGCGTCTTGCCCGTTGCGCTCGACACGAGCACTCCGATCAAATTGGTCTCGCCGGTCTTGTACACCCACTTCGACCCCGCGGGCGCTTCACGCGGTAAGGTCTTCATATAGCTGACCGTTATGTCTTCACCCGCAAGGGGCTTTTGCATATTGAACAGCGCGACGTCGGATTTGGGATCGGTATAATCCTCATTCCATTGGACGCCCGACGTCATGGTGAGCAATTGCTTCACCGATACATCGTCATAGGCCGATCCCTTGAGGCCGGGGATATAGACAGTGACCTTGTCATCAAGGCTCTTGATATAGCCGTCCTTCACCGCCGCGCCGACAAGCGTCGAGGTAAAGCTCTTGGCGACCGAGAAGCTCGTCCAGCGGCCTGCGGCACCATAGCCGAGCGCATATTTTTCGAGCCGGATCTTGCCGTCCTGCACAATAATCAGGCCCGCATTGCGCTGTTTCGTCATATAGGCGTCGACATCGGAACCAAGGTCGAGCGGCTTGCCCTCTGGCAGCGGATAAACCGGACCACCAGCCTTGACGGTGTTGACCACGACCTTCGGGACCGTCTCCATCGTGCGGAAGGCGGCGTCGCGTTGATCCTGGGTCCAGAACAGCACATTCAGATCCTTTGGCAGTTTGTCGGTCGTCTCGGTCGGTGCGGGCGCGCTGCACCCCGCCGCCGCGGTGCACAGCAGCACCGCCGCCAAAAATCTTCGCATGTGGCTTCCTCCCCCGTTTTCAGGCTGTCTTTTCGAGTGTGATTTGCTTTTCCAGCGTGACCTGCGCGACGTCGATGCCGCCGCCGCGAAAACCGCCCTCGCAATATTGCAGATAATAACGCCAGAGTCGCACGAAGCGCGCATCGAACCCCGACGGCAACTGATCGGCCGCGGCGGCGGCGTCGAAGCGTTCACGCCACTGGCGCAGCGTCTCGGCATAATCGCCGCCGAACCGCTGCACATCGCGCCATGCAAGGCCGCGTGCTTCGGCGAGCGCACGAAAGCGGCTTTCCGAAATCAGGCAGCCACCCGGAAAGATATAGGCCTGAATGAAGTCGCTGCTCGCAGCATAGCGTTCGAACAGCGCATCGTTGATCAATATATACTGGATTGCCGCCTTGCCTCCCGGGCGCAGCAGCCGTGCAATCGCGTCGAGATAGGCGGGCCAATAGGCCTCGCCGACCGCCTCGACCATTTCGACGCTGGCGATCGCATCATAAGGGCCCTGCGCATCACGATAATCGCAGATTTCGATGCGCGAGCGATCCGACAGATCGACCGCCGCGAGACGCGCGTCGGCGATTTCGGCCTGCGCGGGCGACAGGGTAATTCCGGTATAGAGCACGTCGTGGCGTTCGACCGCGCGTTCGGCGAGCGCGCCCCAGCCGCAACCGATTTCGAGCAGCCGGCTTCCCGAACGCAAGTCGAGCCGGTCGAGGATCGCATCGACCTTCGCCGCCTGTGCTTCCTCGAGCGACTGGCCGGGATCGGTGAACAGCGCGCTCGAATAATTCAGGCTAGGGTCGAGCCACAACCGATAGAAATCATTGCCCAAATCATAGTGCGCATGGATGTTCCGCTTGGCCCCGCGCCGGTCGTTGCGGTGCAGCGCATGGACCGCCTTGTTCAGCCAGCGCCACGGACCATGCGCGCGCGCAACATTGCCCAGCGCTTCTCCGTTGCGCATGAACAAGTCGAACAAAGGCACCGGGTCGGGCGACGACCATTCGCCGGCTTCCCATGCGCGATACCAGCCCACCGAGCCGGAGAGCGCCAGCCGTGCGAGCGAGGCCCAACTGTGAAGATGGACGACCGCGACCGGCCCCTTACCGCGTCCGCCGAGCAGGCGGACGCTGCCGTCGGGCAGATGGCTCTCGATCGTTCCCTGGGCGAGCCCGGCGTCGATCCGGTCGAGCATGCGGTGAAAGAAACTCGCGGGCGCCAGCGCGATCAGCCGCGCCATCCCGCCGCCCGAGCGATAGGCACGGTCGGCGCGAAGCAGTTCCTTACCGCGGCGCGGGCTGACATGCGTGTTCATTGACACCTTCCTGCCTCAAACCGGGTCCGCTGACAATCGGTTGAAGGACGGCGCCATGACGTCACGCGAGCATCTTCATTCGGGATAGCTGGCGGTGTCGGGTGCGGTCAGGCGAACCTGAAACCGATCCTGCGCGAGCGGGTGCATGAAACGCTGGTCACGGAGCAGGATCGCGTCGCCATCCCGTTGCGCCACAGGCATGCGCGACCAGAACAGGAAGGCGCGGGCCGCGGGGTTAGCCTTGACCCACGCCGCAAGCCGCCGATCGTCCATGCCGGTCGGTGTGCCAGTCAGATCAACGTCACCGCCGACACCCGGAGTAAAGCTCGCGGTGCCGTAGCGATCCTCGGTCCGCCAAAAAATGTCGCGTTTCCAGAAGGCGAGCGGCGGCGGGCTCGCGACGACGAGTGCGTCCTTATGGCCGCTTGCATCGAGCGCGCGCGAGGCCATGCGCTCAGCGGCGCCCGTGATGAGACCGTTGACGAAAATATAGGCGCATACCGCCGTGAAGCCGATCCACGCCGGGCGCCGCCAATTCATCACGCCGCGCCGCTCGCCGCGCAATGACAACCACACTGACACGGCAAGCGCGATCCATATCCAGAGGTCGATGATGAAGATGCTGTCGCCGTAGAACCAGCGATGGCTGAACGGCTCGAGCAGGCGGATGCCATAATTGTTAAGCCAGTCGAGGGCGGGATGGCTGAAACAGCCGATATAGGCGAGCGCGAGCAGCCAGCCTTTGTGAATCGGAAGGCGCGACGCCGACCGTTTACTGCGCCGTTCCTGCCAGCGATCGAAAGCCAGCATCAGCGCCCACAGGATAATCGGCAGCAGCAGGAGCGCGATCGGCCCGTGGGTAATTCCGCGCCGCATCGACAGCGATTCGATGCCATAGATCGCACAGGTCGCGTCAATATCGGGCAGGTTCGCCGCGATGATCAGCGTCGGCATGGCCAGGCCGGTCTTCTTCTTGAGCCCCATCTGGCCCAGAACCGCGCCGACGAGGCTATGCGTCAGATTATCCATGACGGCGGAGGATCAGAGTTCTGGCCCGCCCTCGGTCACCGTCCAGGTCTGCCCCTTTTTGAGCAGGCTCTGCAGGTCTGCCTTCTTGCCCTCGGCAGCCGCCTTGTTCTGGCGGACGACATCGGCCTCGAAGGTCGGGCGCGGATCGTCGTAAAGCACACCTAGCGCCATCGGGAATTCGCCGAAGCGCATTTCGACGAGCATATGCGCGACGCTGCGGTTGGTCACGTCGTGGACGATCACGCCCGCGGCCTGCCAATCGCCATCGACGATATCGACGGTCTTGAGGTGCAGCGCCTCGGCATCGAGCGCGATGCCCTTGGTGCCCTTGGCGTAGATCATCGGCTCGCCTTGCTTCAGCCAGAGCTGGCGATCCTCGGCGCCCTTCGGCGCCGCGAAATCTTCGAACACGTCTTTATTGTAGACGATACAGTTCTGGAAAATCTCGATAAAGGCCGCGCCCTTGTGGGCGTGCGCTGCCTTCAGCACATTCGGCAATTCCTTCGACACGTCGAAACCGCGCGCAACAAAACGCGCGCCCGCGCCGAGTGCGAAGGCCGCGGGCTGCGCGGGGCGGTCGACCGAGCCATAGGGGGTCGACGGGCTGGTCGTCCCTACGCGGCTCGTCGGCGAATATTGCCCCTTGGTCAGGCCATAGATCTCGTTGTTGAACAGCATGATCTGGCAATCGAGGTTGCGGCGGATCAGGTGCATCGTGTGGTTGCCGCCGATTGAGAGGCCGTCGCCGTCGCCGGTGACGATCCACACATCGAGGTTCGGATTGGCGAGCTTCAGCCCTGTCGCGAACGCCGGCGCGCGACCGTGGATCGTGTGGAAGCCGTAGGTTTCCATGTAATAGGGGAAGCGCGACGAGCAGCCGATACCGCTGATGAACACGGTATTCTCCGGCGCGGTGCCGATTTCGGGCATCGTGCGCTGCACCGCCTTGAGGATCGCATAGTCGCCGCAGCCGGGGCACCAGCGCACTTCCTGATCGGTTTCCCAATCTTTCAGCGTCGTGGGCCGCGCAATAGTGGTCATCTCGTTCATGCGAGCGCTCCTTCGATGGCGGCTTCGATTTCGGCGATGGCGAAGGGCTGGCCCGACACCTTGTTCACCGGCCTGGCATCGACCAGATATTGGTCGCGCAGCACGGTCTTCAATTGACCGGTGTTCATCTCGGGCACGATCACCTTGTCATAGCTCTTGAGCAATTCGCCGAGATTGGCGGGCAGCGGCCAGATATGGCGGATATGGACATGGCTGACGTCGAGGCCTTCGGCGCGCTTGCGCCGCACTGCCTGGTGGATCGGGCCGAAGGTCGAGCCCCAGCCGACGACGGCGAGCTTGCCGCCCGCGGCACCGAGTTCGACGATCTGGTCGGGAACCTCGATGCCGTCGATCTTGTCCTTGCGGATGTTGGTCATCGCCTGATGGTTTTCGGGCGCATAGTTGATGTGCCCGGTGTCGAGTTCCTTCTCGATCCCGCCGATCCGGTGGAGCAGGCCCGGCGTGCCCGGCTTCACCCAGGGACGCTTGAGATTTTCGTCGCGGCCATAGGGTTTGAACCCACCCTCCGGCGCTTCGGTGAGGAATTCGACCGGGAACGCCTCATAGGTCGTGAGGTCAGGCACCGCCCACGGTTCGGCGGCGTTCGCGATATATCCATCGGTCAGCAGCATCACCGGGGTCATATATTGCACCGCGATGCGCACCGCCTCGATCGCGCATTCGAAGGCGTCGCCGGGCGAGCGCGCCGCGACTACGGGCATCGGCGCGTCGCCGTTGCGGCCATAGACCGCCTGATAGAGGTCGGACTGCTCGGTCTTGGTCGGCAGGCCGGTCGAGGGCCCGCCACGCTGCGAATTGACGATGACGAGCGGAAGTTCGGTCATGATCGCGAGGCCCATCGCCTCGCCTTTCAGCGCGATGCCGGGCCCCGACGAACTCGTGACGCCAAGCGAGCCCGCATAGCTTGCACCGATCGCCGAACAGATGGCGGCGATTTCGTCCTCGGCCTGGAAGGTCGTGACGTCATATTCCTTGAGCCGCGACAGATGGTGGAGGATCGCCGATGCTGGCGTGATCGGATAACCGCCGAAGAACATCGGCAACTTGGCCAGTTGCGCGCCCGCCACGAGACCGAGCGCGATGCCCTCGGCACCGGTCAGCGTGCGGTAGAGGCCGGGCGCCACCGGGGCGGGATCGACATGATGCTGTTTGAGCGGACCCGCAAGCTCGGCGGTCTCGCCATAGGCATGTCCCGCGTTGAGCGCGGCGACGTTCGCGGCGGCGAGATCGGGCGCTTTCGCGAATTTCGCGTTGAGCCAGTCGATCAGCGGCTGGCGGTCACGGTCGAACATCCAGAGCGCGAGCCCCAGCGTCCACATATTCTTGCAGCGCAGCGCTTCCTTGTTGCCGAGCCCGAAGGGCTTCACCGCATCCATCGTCAGCTGGCTGATGTTGAGCTTGAGCAATTGCCATTTCGCGAGGCTGCCGTCGTCGAGCGGGTTCGCCGCATATTTGGCCTTAGCGAGGTTGCGATCGTTGAACTCGCCTTCGTCGGCGATGATCAGGCCGCCCTGTTTGAGCTGCGGGACATTGGTCTTGAGCGCCGCCGGGTTCATCGCGACGAGCACGTCGGGCGCGTCGCCCGCGGTGTCGATCGCCGACGATCCGAAATTGATCTGGAAGGCGGAGACCCCGAACAACGTGCCCTGCGGGGCGCGGATTTCGGCGGGGAAGTCGGGGAAGGTTGCAAAGTCGTTGCCCGCGAGCGCCGACGACAGGGTAAACTGACCGCCGGTCAATTGCATCCCGTCGCCGCTGTCCCCGGCAAATCGCACAACCACCGCATCCGAAAGGGGGGACTGCCGTTTGTCGGCCTGGTCCACTACCGCTGTCGCCATTTTCTCTTCTGCCTCAATCTTGCGAACCTGTGACATCGGCCTAGGCCGGTGCGCGCCAAGCCGCAATTGAGAAAAAATTGTGCGCCGCAAAGCGTGAAGCGCAGGTGAGTTTCATTTCGGGATTGAATTTGCGCCGCCGATCCCGAATAGCATGGTAAAAACCGCGATCAGGGAGAGACGCAGATGACCGACGGCACCACCCATTTTACGCGCCCCGACGTGGCGGCCTTCCTCGCCTTCCTGAACGCACAGGAAGGCCCGAAAATGGAAGAGATGCCGCCCGAGGGCGCGCGCGAGATGTTCCGCGTGATGGGCCAGCTTGCCGACGTGCCCCGCGGCGACATCGCGAAGGTCGAGGACCGGATGATTCCCGGGCCCGCGGGCGACATCGCCATCCGCCTCTACGACAATCGCCCCGACCGCGAGGCCGGTCCCGTCATGCTCTTCTACCACGGCGGCGGCTGGGTGATCGGCGATCTCGATACCCATGATTCCTATTGCGCCGAGGCGGCGCGGCTGCTCGACATGCCCGTGATCGCGGTCGACTATCGCCTTGCGCCCGAACACCCCTTCCCCGCCGCACCGATCGACTGCGAGGCCGCGACGCGCTGGGTCGCCGATAACATCCCCTGCACCGGACTCGTCCTCTCGGGCGAAAGCGCCGGCGGCAATCTGACGATCGCGACCGCGCTCACCTTGCGCGACAAGCCGGCTTCGAAACCTGTGATCGCGATCCATCCGATCTATCCCGCGGTGACGACGCACGACGACTGGCAGAGCTATCGCGATTTCGGCGAAGGCCATTTGCTGACTACGGGCAGCATGACCTGGTTCGGCAATCATTACGCCGCCGATCCCGTCGACTATCGCGCCTCGCCGCTCGATTTTCCGGCCGAGGGCCTGCCCCCGACACTTTTGATCACCGCCGGGCTCGACCCGCTGCGCGATCAGGGTCGCGCCTATGCCGCGAAGCTGATCGAGGCCGGCGTGCCCACGACCTATCGCGAGGCCAGGGGCACGATCCACGGCTATATCAACCTGTCGCAGGGCATCCCCAGCGCCAAAGAAGATATTCGCGGGGCATTGACCGTATTGAAAGCGATCGTCGCCGAAGCTACCGGGGCGGCATGATCGATCATAGCTCTCTCCCCTATCGCCCTTGTGCGGGCGTGATGCTCGCCAGCCGCGACGGGCGCGTCTTCGTCGGCCAGCGGCTCGATACGTCGAGCGAAGCCTGGCAGATGCCGCAGGGCGGAATCGACGAGGGCGAGGATGCCGAGGAAGCGGCGATCCGAGAGCTCGGCGAGGAAACCGGCATTCATGGCGGGCTGGTCGAGATCATCGCGCGCAGCCGCGAGGAATATTTTTACGACCTGCCCGACCATCTGATCGGCAAGATGTGGAGCGGCAAATATCGCGGCCAGCGCCAGCACTGGTTCCTGATGCGCTTCATGGGCGAGGATGGCGACGTCAATATCCACACCGAGCATCAGGAATTCCGCGCCTGGAAATGGGCCGAACTGAACGAGATCGAGAAATTGATCGTCCCGTTCAAGCGCGCGCTTTACCGCGGACTGGTCGAGGAATTCGGCCCGCTCGTCTGATCGCGGAACGTTAGCGCGCTACGAAAGACATCGGCGAACATTTCGGGCGTCAGCCGCCCGGTGTTCGTGTTGTAGCGCGAGCAATGATAGCTATCGATCAGGTGCCGCCCATCCGGCAGCGCATGGATCGAACCGTGCGCGAAGGGAAAGGCTGCGAGGCGCACGCCGGCCGCGCGCAGCGTCGCGTCATGTGCGATCCGCCCCAGCGCGATGATCGCGCGAACCTTGGGCAAGGCAGCAAGCTGCGCTTCAAAGAACGGCCGGCAATTCGCAATCTCGCCCGGGATCGGCTTGTTCTGCGGCGGCAGGCATTTGACGCTATTGACGATGATCGCACCGTCGAGCGTCAGCCCGTCGTCGATCCGCGCATCATAGCGGCCCCTGCTCAGCCCGAACTCGGCGAGCGTCGCGAACAGCAGGTCGCCCGCATAATCGCCTGTAAACGGCCGCCCCGTCCGGTTGGCGCCATGTTTGCCCGGCGCCAGACCGGCAAACGCCAGCCACGCATCGGGGTCGCCGAACGCATAAACCGGCGCGTTCCACCAATCGGGATACTCGGCCTGACATTCGCGCCGGAACGCAACGAGCCGCGGGCATCGTGGGCAATCGCGCGGCGGCTCGGTTCCCGGCAATGGGCTGTCAATTTCCACGCATCTGCGATAGGCGCTGCGCGATGAGCAATGCAATGCCGCTGCCCCTCTACGCTATCGGCCTCGGGTCAAATCGGCGCCATGCACGCTTCGGCGACCCGCGCGCCGTGTTGCTCGCTGCGCTCGCCGCACTGGAAAGCGACGACATCGAAGCCGTCGACGCGAGCCCGATCATCGCCAGCGACCCGATCGGCCCGTCGCGCCGTCGCTATGCGAACGCCGTCGCACTCGTTGCCTCGCCGCTGAGCCCGCCCGAAATGCTCGAACGGCTGCAAGCAATTGAGGCGAGCTTCGGCCGCCGCACGGGCCAGCGCTGGAGCGCGCGCACGCTCGACCTCGACATCCTGCTCTGGTCGGGCGGCACCTGGGCCGACAGCGCGCTCACCATCCCCCACCCCGCCATCGAACAGCGCGCCTTCGTCCTCGGTCCGCTGCGCGCGATCGCCCCCGAATGGCAGCACCCCTTGCACGGACGCAGCGTCCGCCAGCTCGCCGCGCGCCTCGCACGTCCAAAGCCGGTTGACCGGGGCGCATCGGCGCACTAGGGCGGCGGCTCACTTCGCAAGCCCGCCTCGGCGGCGCCGCGATGGGCCCTTAGCTCAGTCGGTAGAGCAACTGACTTTTAATCAGTAGGTCGCTGGTTCGAACCCAGCAGGGCTCACCATTTACAAACAAGTGCCAGAAAATATTCGGGTTTCTTGTCCGGGTTTCCGGCTAACATTCGGCTTTCTATTGACGGACATTGACCCGGACAAGCGCACCTACTACTCGGCGAATTTCCGAAAGAGAGGTCAAGTGCCCGAAGATTTCACGTCCCCCGATTCCGCTTCGCACATCAAGCATCGCAGGCTGAAGGCTTTTGCGAGGAACACCCTCAGCGCGCTCAACCTGAACCTGACCTACGCCTTTTCGCCGGGACTGTCGCTTTTCGGCCTGAATATATTTCGCGACCGCCGCCCCGGACCGATCAGATATCGCGCGCTCTATGCGCTGGATCACGTTTTGAAGCGGCACCCCAAGGCCGTTCTCGATGTCGGGTCAGGCGGCGGCGAACATGCGAGACGTTTCAATGAAAGCGGCAGCCGGGTCGTGTGCATTGACCTTGGAACCTCAGTATACGCGCGTAGCCGAACCGAGGACGGGATCGAGATCGTCAACGCCGACTTCAATAGTTACGAAAGCGAAGAACGATTCGATTTGGTCTGGGCATCGCATGTGCTGGAGCATCAGCGAAATCCAGGCGAATTCATCGCCCGCCTGATCGAGAACTGCGCACCCGGCGGATGGGTTTGCATCACCGTTCCCGATCCGCACCGCGGGCTTTGGGGTGGCCATGTGTCGCTCTGGACGCCCGGCCTGCTCGCCTACAACACCGTTCTGTGCGGCGTCGACCTGTCGGATGCCGAGTTCGTGCGCGGGTCCAACGAATTTTCGCTGATCTTCCAACCGCGCAAGATCGATCTTCCCAAGCTGACATATGATTATGGCGACCTCGACCTGCTCGCCCCTTATCTGCCAGACATGAGGGAAAACGCAGATCCGTGGAAGGTCGGTTACAGCAACGTCTGATTCTTTTCGACATACGATCCGCGGTGGGCAGGCACCACGGCGATCATTTTGAAGAGACACCGCGCGTCAGGGCGGGGAACCGTTGCCTTTCTCCGTCCAACTCGTTTACCATCGCAGGAACCGTGTCAATAACACCCGGCCCGCGACCGCCGAAACCGGAACCGCCGACGCGTGCCACAGCGTGATGTGAACGAGATCGTCGCTCGAACATAGCAAGGCGATGATCGACGCGCCCGCCGCGCCCGCCGCGATGCCGATCACCCAGCCTGCGCGCGTCGGCGAGGTCGGCGCGCCGGCCCGAAGCCACAGGAAAAGCGCGGCGCCTACGCCCAAACCCGATGCGATGCCTTGCAACAGGCAATGTATGTCAAAGCCGCGTTGCGCCGCTTCCGTATGAGCATGCCCATCGCCGAAGGACACTGCGAGCGCCGCGAGCGGCAGGGCCAGCAACGCTCCGACCGCCCAGCGCCAGCCGCCATAGTCGCGCCCGACACCCGGCAGCCCCATACGCAGTGCGCTCCACGCCGCAGCGACCCCGATCGCGGCGACCAACCAGAACGCGAGCATTGAAAGCGGCGGCATCACGCCCCCTGCCAGACCCGGACGCATGCCGAACAGCCAGATCAGCATGGCGCCGGCACCGAGCCAGCCCACCGCCACCCCGAGCGACCCGCGCATTACGCGCCGCGGACGCACGGGGGTCAGGTCATCGGCCAACCCGTCGATCAGATCGTCGATCGATGCGTCGTTCATCATCATTCGCTTTCAATCAATTCGGCGAGTTTCTTGAGCCCGCGATGGATGTTCACCTTGACCAGCGATTCGCTCTGGCCTGAAATCTGCGACGCCGCTGCGATCGAGGCGCCCTCTATCTTCACCAGCGTGATCGCCTGTGCTTGCCCCGGCGGCAGCAACGTCAACAGATGATCGATGCTGAGCTTGGCATGTACCGCCTCGTCTTCTGCGCCAACTGCAGCATCGTTGTCCCCCAGTTCGGCCTCGTCGCGCTGGCGGCGGAGCATGTCGATCCAGCGGTAGCGGGCAATCGCAGCAAGCCACGGCAGAAAAGCCCTGCTGTTGTCCCATGTCGCCAGCTTGCGATGCATCGAAACCAGTGTTTCCTGTACCAGATCATCGATGTGATGCGGCGCGATCCGCCGCGCGAAATAGCGGGTGAGCCATTTCCGACTGTCACCAAGCAAAGCGCGATAGGCCGCACGATCCCCCCGCTGCGAAGCTGCCATCAGGCGCGCTAGCGAAGGTTCGTCGATGCTCATTTTGCGAGTACCCTGAGATAGCTTGTCGGGACCGGAATGGTCGAAATGATTGCCATGGCGATCCCGTCCCAATGCAGATGACGGCGTTTGAAGACCTGTTCGCCGATATCGCCGCGAAGGTTACACGAAAAGCGGCAGAGGACCGACAGGCAATAATTTGGCAGGATGCCCCGGATAGAATATCCGCAAGCGAAGCCCCGCCACAAATGGAGACGATCGAGCGATGAACATATTACTGACCGGCGGTGCGGGATATATCGGCAGCCACGTCGCGGCACCGCTCGTGTCGGCCGGCCATAAGGTGGTGTGCTTCGACAATCTGTCGAACAGCGAACCTTCGGTCATGGAACGGCTGGAGGCCATTACCGGACGCGCGATCCCGCTCGTCACCGGCGACATTCGCGACGGCGACGCGCTGCGGCAGGTCATCCGCGATCACGCGATCGAGGCGGTGATCCATTTCGCGGGTCTAAAGGCAGTCGGTGAATCGGTCGCCGAACCAATGAAATATTACGACAACAATGTCCGCGGCACGTTGACGCTGATCGAGGCGATGGCCGATTGCGGCGCGAAGACGCTCGTCTTTTCGTCGAGCGCCACCGTCTACGGACAGCCGCAATATCTGCCGCTCGACGAAAATCACCCGACCTCGGCCACCAATCCCTATGGCCGGACCAAGTTGATGATCGAGGAAATGCTGGCCGACGTTGCCGCCGCCGACCCCGAGTGGCGGATCGCGATCCTGCGTTATTTCAATCCGGTCGGCGCGCATGACAGCGGGCTGATCGGCGAGAATCCGAACGGCATTCCGAACAATCTGATGCCCTTTGTCAGCCGCGTCGCGGCCGGACGGCTCGCCGAACTCTCGGTGTTCGGCGATGATTACGAAACGCCCGACGGCACCGGCGTGCGTGATTATATCCACGTCGTCGATCTGGCCGACGGCCATGTCGCCGCGCTCGATGCGATCGGCAAGGTCGACCAGCCGCTGTCGATCTGGAACCTCGGCACCGGACACGGCTATTCGGTGCTCGACATGGTGGAGGCATTCGAGCGCGTGAACGGCGTCCGCATCCCCTATCGCATCGCGCCGCGTCGCGACGGCGATGTCGCGAGTTGCTTCGCCAGCCCCGATCGCGCCGCGCGCGAACTGGGCTGGAGCGCAAGCCGCAACCTGGACGCCATGTGTTCGTCGAGTTGGCGTTTCGAACGCATGCTCGCGACGCGAAACGCCGATTAGCCGATCCAGCCCGCGGTCTGCACGAGCACCCAAAGGCCAATCACGAGGAACAGCGCGGCCGCGACCATACGCACCTTGGCAAGGTCGACGCGCTTGAGCAGTTCGTGACCAAGAAAGATTGCCGGGACATTGGCGATCATCATGCCGAGCGTCGTGCCCGCGGTAACCAGAAGGACATTATGATATTGCGCGCCGAGCGCGATCGTTGCGACCTGCGTCTTGTCGCCCATCTCGACCAGGAAAAAGGCGACGAGCGTCGTCAGGAACGCCCCGAACTGCGGCTTTGGCGCCTCATCGTCCTCGAACTTGTCGGGAATCAGCGTCCATGCCGCCATTGCGATGAACGAAAGCCCGATGGCATAACGGAAGATCGGGCTATCGAGAAATGCGGCTGCCGACGCCCCGAGCAGTGCCGCAAGCGCATGATTAGCGAGCGTCGCGAACAATATGCCGAGGATGATCGGTACCGGCCGGTGAAACCGCGTCGCGAGCAGGATTGCAAGCAACTGCGTCTTGTCGCCGATTTCGGCGAGCGCGACAACGGCGGTCGAGGTAAACAGGGCTTCCATGAACAAACTCCGGGGCCGGGCGGCTTCGCGATACCAAATAGCATCGTACCCACCGCCCGGCCCGGACGGAGGTCGATGCCATTGGTCTCGCCCAAGCGGTCTCCCGCTTCCACCGCACCACGACCTCTCGGCCGAGTATGTTGACACGGTGGCCCGTCCCGAAGGACGGCTGGCTACTCCCCAGATGACGTGGGCGCGTTAGACGGCTTGGTTAGTTCTGGCAAGTCTTCCGATACGGCGGCGGCTGCCTCGTCCGACTTTGCGATGTCGGCATCCATCGCCTTGGCGCGCGCTTCGATCTCCTTGGCGGCCTTGTCGTAGCGCTCCTCGAAGCGTGGCTCGTCCTTGCATGCCGCAAGCAGCAACATCGGCACGAGGAGGACGCCGGCGCGCATCAATAATCCTTGCGATACCGGATGCTGAGGTTCGACCCGCCCGATCCGCCGGCCTGGCTCAGCAGCGACAAGGCCGGGGTCAGGCTGATCTCGAGTTGCGTCGCGGTGTAGCCGCGCGCGTCGGTGATCACCTCCAGATAGATATCCTTGGTGATATATTGGCCCGCCGCCAGCGCCGCGCCGCGCCCGACGGTATCGTCGGGACCGAGCACGCGTAGCCGGTCGATCCCCGTCGCCGACTGGAGCGACCCCAGCGGGCTCAATCCCCCGCCACCGCTGCTCAGCGTGTTGAGCGACGAGGCGAGTTGCACCGCCTGCAACGGCGACAGCGTCGTGATCGAATCGCCGAACAGGATACGCGAAACGATTTCGTCCTGCGGCAGCCCGGGAACGCTCGAGAAGGCGATCTGCGGATTGCTCGCACGGCCCGTGACGCTGATGCTCACTGTTACCGTCTCGATCGTATCGCTCGCGAGCAGACGGATCGCGGGGTCGAAGGCTTCGCCCGTCGGGAAGGTCACCCTGCCCTCCTGAAGCTCGAACGAGCGGCCCGCAAAGCCGAGCGTCCCGCGCACGAGTTCGATCTCGCCCGTGACGCGTGGATCCTGCGTCGTGCCGCGCAGCACGACGTCCGCCTTCCATTCGGATTCAAGCCCCATGCCGCTCACATAAATTTCGTCGGAGGCTTTCAAGGCAATATCGAGGCGAATGAGGTCGAACAGGCTGCCGCCGACCGCTGCGAGTCCGTCGCCGCTGATCCGCTGGCGACCCGCGGGCGGCTTGCGCCTTACCCCGGTCAGCACCGGAACCTGCGCAGCGCCTTCACGGATGATGCGATAGCGCGTTTCGGGGAGGCGGAGGCTGCCCGATAGCAGCGCAGTCTGTCCCGCGACCTTTTCGAGGGTCAGATTGCCCGTCGCGCGCGCCGCAATATTCTCGCTCTTGGCAAGCCGTGCATTGTCGAGCGTCGCCGAAATACTCATTGGATAGCCGTCGGCCGACGCGAGGCTGATAAAGCCTTTCGCCTGCACGGTGCCGTCGCCGGCGGTCGCGGTCAGCTGTTCGATCTCGAGCCGGTTGCCGGTGAAGCGGCCGTTCACCAGCATATTGGTCAGCCGGGTGCCATAGGTCTGGTTCTCGTAGACCATATCTTTGCCGCGCACGACGCCCTCCAGACAGGGGTCGGAGACGCTGCAGCTGAAATCGGCGGCAACCGCAATCGGTCCCGATACATGCTGCGTCGCCGGACCGAAGAAGGAATAAAGCGTGTCGGCGGGGCCGTTGTAGCGGATGCCGCCGCCAAGCGGCGCCGCCATCAGTCTTTCGGTCCAGCTGCCCGCCCCCGCGCCGAGCGGACGCAGCGAGGCCTGCAGGCGCCCGATGACACTGCCGCGCTTGCGCATCACCGCGCGCGCTTCGCCGCCGTCGGCAAGCAGCTTGCCGGCAAAATTGACGTCGACCGGCTGGCTGACCGACGCTGCGGTCGTGCGCGTGAAATCGGTGATCGTGAGCCGCGCGTCGGCGCGCGGGAATCTCTCCGAATTCGCCTGCTCGAAATCGAGGCTACCCGTAGCGCGGCCGCCGAGCCCCATGTCGGGATAGACGGCATTGAGGATCGCCATGTTGACGCGTTCGAGCCGGCTCTGGATCATGATGCCTTCGCCGAAGCGTCCCGCGACGCGCGCCCTGCTGCCGCGACCAAGGCTGACGTCGGTCGGCAGCAATTCATAGCCGTCGGGTCCCGGGATGATGCGCGCGGGCGAAGTGGTGCGGAAATTGATCCCGGTCGCGCGGCCCTGCACCGAGGCGCGCCAGAGTTTCGGCTGAAGGTCGGCGTTCGCCGCGATGCGGAACGGTACCCCGCTGGTGCCCTCGACGAGCGCCTGCGCGCGGCCCGCGCCGTCGCGATAGTCGATCTTCACACGGCCAACCGCGATGTCATATTCGCGAATCTGCGTGTCGGCGATCTGGATGTCGGCGACGATATGCGGTGTATCGTACAGGGTAACGTCGGCATCGACGATCGCCGATCCGACCGCGAGCTTCGCCGCGCCGGGCAGCACGACATCATTAGCGCGGACGTTGATCGCCGCCGCCTGATATTGCCCCGCGGCGGTCAGCCGGACGAGACCTCCGAGCCCTTGTCCGGACGCGTTGAGCTGACCGACGAACGGTCCTGCATCGCTCTTCACCAGCCGCCCGTTGAACCCGATCCCCGACAGGTCGCCGCGCTCGACGTCGATCGTCAGCGGCCCTTTGGCGGTCAGCAGCATCACATCGGCGGACAGCGGTCCGTAATCGGTATCGCCCGTCGCCGCGAGGCGGTAGCCGTTCGGCGCTCCGTTGATCTTCGCCACCAGATTGGCGAGCCCGATTCCGAGTCCGGGGCGTGCGGCGGTCACGACGGCGCGCGGGTCGGTGATCGTCCCGGCAAGCTGCACGCCGACAGGGCCATAGTCGGTCGAATGGGCCTGCGCGGTCAGGCGAATCTGGCCATTCGGGGCATAGCTCCCCTGCCCCCCCGTCACCCGCAAGCGCGGCGCCGACAGGCGGAGGCCCGAGAAGCGGATGATCCCGTCGGTGCCATAACGCACCGCGCTCGACGCCGTCGCATTGCCGCCGAGGAAATCGCGCACGCCCGAATTGAACAGGCGCGTCGAGCGCGCACGAACATTCCCGACGATCTCGAAGCCGCCGCGCGGCGCGGTTTTCAGATCGGCGTCGGTGTCGATGTCGAAGATGCCGACGCTTTCGATCCGGTAATCGTTGATCCGCCCGTCGATTGCGCCGGTGTAGAAACCTTTGTTGAGATCGGCGATGATGATCGCCTTCGCGTCGATACGCGGCGAGCGCAGGCGCAAATTGTCGCTGAGGATGCGGCCGTTGCTGTATGCGAGGTCGCCATCGAGCCGCACCTGAACGAGCGTCCCGCCCGCGACGGTATCCAGTCCGCGAATGCGCGTGGCCTTGCCCGCGACGGGGATGACGATCTGGTCGGCATCGACGCGCGCTTTGCCCGCGAGGCTGATCCCTTCGACAATGATGTCGTTCACCGCGAGACTGTTGGCATTCGCCTGATAATCGACGGTCGGCAGCGCGAAGGCACCGTCGAGCGTCGCCGTCGCGCGCAACCCATTGGCGCGAACCGCGGGAGCGATCGCGCCAGGCCGCAAGATATTCACCGCGAGTTTCAGCCCTTCATAGCGGCTGGCGCCCAGATCGACGCCGCCACTGATCCCGAGCTGCGCCGCATCGGAGGACAGCCGTCCGTTGACGTCGGCCTTGCGCTCGTTCAGCCGCGCGGTGAGATCGATCGCAGTTTCATCACCCAGAATCTCGGCCACCGGACCGTCTGCGAACAGCTGCGCAGCTTGCGCGGCCCCCTTGGCGGTGAAAGTCCCGTCGCGCCCCGTCAACGCGACGCGCGTGAGCGGCGCGGCGCCGAGGTTGGCGGTCAGATTGCCGTTCCACGCCTTCCAGTCGCCGCGCCCGTCGAGCTTCGCGGTCAGCGTTTCCTCGAACCCGCCCATCGCAGCGAGCACGCCGCCCTTCGGCGCGGCGAGATCGAGCTTGACCGCAAGGCGGTTCGCTTCGGGAACCGCGTCGAGCACCAGTTTCAGCGCATCGCCCTGCCCGCCGCCACCTGCAATCGTCTCGGCGTTGGCGGTGACCTGCGCGCGGCGATCGGCAATCGCGATCTTGCCATTCAGTTTCGCAACCTGCCGTGCGCCCGCCACCGGCGGTTCGAAGACGAAGCGGTCAACGCGCACCAACCCGACGTCGATGTCGAGGTCGGGCAGCAACGGCTCGCCGGTATCGGGAACGACCTTGAACTCGGGCAGCTTGCGCATCGTCATCGTCGCCGCGGTCGCCGAGCGGATGTCGACATGATTGGCGAGATAGCGGATCGGCCGCCAGTCGACCCGCACCTCGGGCGAGGCGAGGAAAACACCCTTGGGATCGGACAGCGTAAGATTGCGGATGACCATCTGGCCATACAGCGACCCGTCGAGCCGGCCGATGCCGATTTTCATCCCGTTTTCGAACTCATATTTCTCGATCTGGGTGACGACGAAGCGCCGTCCCGCATCGCTGTTGAGCCCGACGAGGAACAGCGCAAACAACAGGACCAGCCCGAGCAGGCTCAGGCCGATCCAGCGCAATATGGTAAGCGGCCACGAACGCGAGGCTTTTGCGGGCACGGCCCCGTCGTCGGTGAAGGGTACGTCGTCGGCCATCAGAACGCCTGCCCGATCGAAACATAGACGCTGACCCGCGCCTCACCCGGCTTGCGCCCGATCGGGGTCGCGATGTCGAAGCGCATCGGACCGAAGTTCGTATAATAACGCGCGCCGATCCCGGCGCCGAAGCGCAGGTTCTGGAAGGTCGGCGCCGACGAGCGATAAACCTGCCCGGCATCGACGAAGCCGACGACGCCGAAATTGCCGAAGCGATAGCGCGTCTCGAACGCCGCCTCGGCGACGCTGCGGCCACCGATCGGATCGTTGTTCGGATCCTTCGGCCCCAGTTCCTGATAGCCGAAGCCGCGCACCGATCCGCCGCCGCCAGCATAGAAACGCCGCGATGGCGCCAGTCGCTCGCGCGCCGCGCCGAGGATCGAGCCGACGCGCACGCGTCCCGCAAGCACGATGCTGTCGGTCACAGGATAATAGCCGCTAACGTCGGTTCTGAGCCGCGCATAGGGCGAGAAGCGTCCGGCGAGCGAGCCTTCGGGCTGGATCAGGCTGGTGATGCGAAAGCCCTTGGTCGGGTTCAGCAGGCTGTCGGTACGATCCATCCCGACCTGTCCGGTCAACCCGAGGATGGTGTAGAAGTCATAGGATCGCGCGCCCTTGGTGAAATCATAATCATCCTCGCGCGTCGCGATCAGCTCGGCGCCATAGGCATAGGTAATTTTCTTCTGCCAGATCGGCGTCGAATCATGGCTGACGCGCACACCGACGCGGCCCGTTATCGCGTTGAACGCATCATAATTGCTGCGTGTGACCTCGGTGACGAGTTCCATGGTGCGATCGCGGCGACCCGCGTTCGAGCGGCGTAGCGTCGCCCCGATCCCCTGCTCCTGCGTGCCCAACACGCCGCGGAAGGTCAGCGCGCCTTCGGGCGGGAAAAGGTTGCGATGCGTCCAGCTGCCTTCCAGCCTGATGCCTTCGCCCGTCCCGTAACCTGCGCTCGCGGCGAGCGTGCGCGGCGGGCCCGCCTGCTGCGTTACCAGCATCGTCACATATTCGGTATCATCGCCTGCGCTCTCGCCCGTCGCCTGCGGCTCGGCGGCAACGCTCGAGAACAACCCGGTCGCGACAAGCGCCTGCCGAAGGTCGTCGACCATGCGGCTGTCGTAGAGGTCGCCGCGCTTGAAACGCGCCAGCACCTCGACATGCTCGGCATCGAAAGCGAGGTCGCCCGTCGTCTCGATCCCGCCGAAACGCGAGCGTTTGCCGATGTCGACGGGCAAAGTGTAGACGCCGTCGCCCGTCGCGCCGTCGAGCAATATGTCGCGCTGCCCGACCTTGGCGAACGGATAGCCTTCCTGCGGCAGCTTGAGCGCGATCGCGGCCTCGGCACCCTGAATGCGTTGCGCAACGATCGGTTCGCCGACGCTGAGCGGAAAATTGTCCGCGATCAGGGTGGGCGGGATCGTCGGCGCGGCGTTGATGATGATGTCGGCCAGCGTGTAGCGCTTGCCGGGCTTTACATCGATAATGGCGGTGATCGGCCGGCGCTGCCGCTCCTCAGCTTCCTCCCCTTCCACGCGCTCGCCGCGATCGATCCGCGTGTCGACGACCGCGTCATAATAGCCTTCGGACGCGAGGATGCGTTGCATCAGTTCACCGTCGGCGCTCAGGCGCGCACGGATCATCGCCGCGTTGTCGGCCTTGCCGTCGCCGTCATATAGCGCCGACAGGTCGCCAAACAGATCGGCGAGATCCACATCGGTGCTGTCGTCGGCGGCGTCGAGCCCGTTGACCTTTACCGAATAGGCGATCTCGACATTGTCCTTGTCGTCCTCCGCCTCGGCAAACTGGACCGGTTCGACGTCGAAATTTTCGAGCGGCGGCAGCGGCGCCGCGAGCTCGGCATCGCTGATCGGCGCGTCGCCAATCGCCTCGACGGTGTCGCCGTCGGCGAGTGCGGGCACGGGAACGCCATCCACCTGCGGCGGCTGCGCTTCTACCGTGGCTTCCGCGGAGCCCCCCGCGGCCGGTTTTCCACCTTTCGCAGCCTCGGCCGCCTGACGCTTTTCGAAATCGGCGATCGATTCCAGCGGGCGGTCAAGCTCGGCATCGTCCTCGGCGCTGATCGGCGGAATCGCCTTTTCGAACTCCTCGTCCTCTATGATCGGCGCCACTTCAGGCAGCACGGCATCGGGCGGCGGCGGCGATGGCGCCGCGATCGGGCCGGTTTGTCCTGTTTCGACAGTCCGGACCACCTGAGGCGGTTCGACTTGCTGCGCATGCGCAACGCCGACCCAGGCGAGGCAAGGAAAGGAAGTTGCAGCAATCAATAGCGACCGCATCCGCACGGGTCGACGGCCTGACGATACACGCGAAATGTCAGATTTTTTCATCTGCTGGCCACCGATGCGCACTTGTGGCTTGCGAGATATGGCTGTGCAACCCGTTTCTCCCCGTTTGACAAGCTAACTCTCCGACAATGGGACAGTTCCCCGCGATGCGGCGAGTTGCGGTGATGGAGAAAACTCAGGAATCGGCGCCGAAGAGATCGCGGCTGTAAACCTTGTCCACGACATCGGCGAGGTCGTCGGTCACGCGGTTCGCGATGATGACGTCAGCCTCGGCCTTGAATGCTTCGAGATCACGGATGACGCGCGAGTTGAACAGGCGCTCCTCCTCGACCAGCGGTTCATAAACGATGACCTCGATGCCCTTGGCCTTCACTCGCTTCATCACGCCGAGGATGCTGCTGGCGCGGAAATTGTCCGACCCCGCCTTCATCGCGAGCCGGTGGATGCCGACGACGCGCGGCGCACGCTTGATGACTTCAGACGCGATGAAATCCTTGCGCGTCGTGTTCGACGACACGATTGCCTGGATCAGGTTCTGCGGGACTTCCTTGTAATTGGCGAGCATCTGCTTGGTGTCCTTGGGCAGGCAATAACCGCCATAGCCGAAGGACGGATTGTTGTAGAATTGCCCGATACGCGGATCGAGGCACACACCCTCGATCACTTGGCGCGAGTCCACGCCATGCGAGGCGGCATAGGTATCGAGTTCGTTGAAGAAGGCGACCCGCATCGCGAGATAGGTGTTCGCGAACAGCTTGATCGCCTCGGCCTCGGTATTGCCCGTCTGCAAAATCTCCGCATCGGGCTTGAGCGACCCTTCGAGCAACAGGTGCGCGAACTCGGCGGCGCGCGGGTGCGTATCGCCGACGATGATGCGCGAGGGATAGAGATTGTCATAGAGCGCGCGCCCCTCGCGCAGGAATTCGGGCGAAAAGACGATCGCGTCGCTGCCATGCTCGGCGCGCATCCGCTCGGTAAAACCCACCGGCACGGTCGATTTGACAATGATCAGCGCGCCCGGCGCCTTCACCAGTGCATCGGCGATCACGCTCTCGACCGTGCGCGTGTTGAAATAATTGGTGTCGGGATCATAGTCGGTCGGCGTCGCAACGATAACAAAGGCCGCGCCTGAATAAGCGACATCGCGATCGGTCGTCGCGATCAGGTTCAGCGGCTTGTTCGTCAAATAATCCTCGATCTCGGGATCGGCGATCGGCGATTGCTTCGCGTTGATCTGCTCGACCTTGCGCGCATCGATGTCGAGCGCGATCACCTCATTGCGCTGCGCCAGCAAAATGGCGTTGGAAATACCGACATAGCCCGTCCCGACGACTGTGATTTTGACGGACGGCGCATGCGGTATATTTGCTGGGGGCAATGACTTATCCTCTGATCGATGTGGCGCCGTCCCTAGCAATTGCCGCGCACCGGCTCAACCGCGCCCGGCGTCAGGTGCCGCAGAAGGTCTTGTAAGGACCGGCGTCGGCCGCGCCCGGCGCGGCGAACCGTTCGTACCCCGGCCGAAACGCGTAGGGCTTGCGCACAACCTCGAGCAGTTCGAGCCACGGCGCGAGGTCGCCCGCCTCGGCCGCGTCCAGTGCGGCTTCGACCAGATGGTTGCGCGGGATATAGAGCGGGTTCACCGTGTCCATCGCAGCGGCATGTTCCAGCGGCCCCGTCGCCTCGTGCGCGATCCGTTCCCACCACAGCGCGATCCACGGCGCCATCGCGTCGGGAGCAGGCAACAGGCTTTCGAGCATCGCGCCATCGCCGCGCAACAGCATAGCGAGCGCACGAAAGAAGGAGGTGAAATCCACGTCATGCTCTTCGAGTTCATCGAAGAGTGTATCGATCAATTCACTGTCATCGACGCCCTCGCCGCCCAACCCCAATTTTCCCCTGACCTGCGCATGCCATATCGCACGAAAACGAGAGGGAATGGCATCGACCATTGCCTTCGCCGCATCAACATCGGTGGGCAATACCTGGTGAATCGCAGGGAGCAACGCCTCAGCAAAGCGCGCCATGTTCCAGTGCAGGATCTGCGGCTGGCGGCCATAGGCATAGCGGCCGTTGGCATCGATCGAACTAAACACCGTGCTCACGGCAAAGCGATCCATGAAGGCGCACGGCCCATAGTCGATCGTCTCGCCGCTGATCGCGACATTGTCCGTGTTCATGACGCCGTGGATGAAGCCGACGCCGAGCCACTGCGCAACCAGTTCGCATTGCAGGCCGATGACGCGATCGAGAAGCGCCAGTGACGGGTTGGCGGTTTCGGCCAGGTCGGGGAAATGACGGCGAATGCTGTAATCGGCGAGTTGGACGACATGGTCCGCGCCGAAATGCGCGGCGAAAAACTGGAAGGTACCGACACGGATGTGGCTGCTGGCGATGCGGGTCAGCACCGCGCCGGGATGCGCGCGTTCGCGCTGCACGCGATCCCCCGTCGCAACGGCTGCCAGCGCCCGCGTCGTCGGGATGCCCATCGCCGCCATCGCTTCCGATACGAGAAACTCGCGCAGCACCGGGCCGATCGCGGCCCTGCCATCGCCGTTGCGCGAAAATGCCGTCGGCCCGGACCCTTTCAACTGGACGTCGAACCGCGCGCCGTCGGGGGCGATGATTTCCCCAAGAAGCAGAGCGCGGCCGTCGCCGAGCTGCGGCGAAAAATGGCCGAATTGATGACCGGCGTAGGCGAGCGCCAGCGGGTTGGCGCCGTCGGGCGACACGTCGCCCGAAAAAATGCCTGCCAATTGTTCGTCGCTGACGCTCGACGCATCCAGTCCTAGCCGCGCTGACAGCGCATGGTTGAAAATCAATAATTTTGGTCTCGATGGCTTCGCGGCCTCGGCCGGGGCGAAAAAACCCTCCATCGACTCATAAAAACTGTTGTCGAAGGCAAAATCCATTCCGCGGCTCCTTGCCCCCAATTTGATCGTAAACATCGTCTTTGCAAGCCATACTCTCGAACGGTGGCGGAGGCCGCATCCGCTTCGGCCAGCCGTTGCTTCCGCACGGAGCGTCAAATCGGCCGCTTCCCGCGAGCGCCAAAATATTCTAGTTCGCGGGCCGGCCCCAGATGCTCGACGGCCACGACCGGCGGAGGACAAACTGCTTCAATCTCTCTGCATTGATGACGTCGAAGGTTGCGACCCGACGGGCAGGAAAGGATCGTCGGCGGCGCTTGCTGCGGCATTCAAAACCGCGAGGCGCGTTGAGGGCAAGGCGGGTTCAACCTATCTGATCGACCAAGCCGTCACGCTTCCGCCCGACGCCGAGTTCGTCGGCAATGGTGCGATCATCAAGCTTGTCCCGGGCAGCATCGGGTTCCGGCTGGCCAATCCGCGTTGCAAACTTACGAACTGGATAATTGAGGGAAATGGAGCACTTTACGCGGTTCTCGCGACGTCGGACCGGAGTGAATTTTCGGACAATATTTGCCGCGGCGACATCGGCCATTTCCTGTTCAGCACCGGTGGGACCAATGTTTCGGCGCTTCGAAACCGGATCGAAGGTGGAACCGCCGCAAGCGAGATCACGACAGCTTTGCTCGCGGAAGACACCAACGGTGTCACGTTCAGTAACAATCATTTTCGCGACATTATGACCGGCTGGGCCATGTCGGTTCGTGGGGGAACCGAAAATGTCGTGATTTCAGGCAATGATTGCCGCCAAACGCAATGGTCCGATAGCATCGTCGCCACCGCGGGGCAGCGGATATTTCGCTTCGTGCTGGGCTCGCGCGTTCACCTTAAGCGTATTCAAATCAACGGCTCGCCGCGCTCGACGGGATATACGATCACTGGCGCGGGTCCAGAATATGCGGTGACGTTTAGTGTTGGCCGGAAAGCGGGCGAGGTCGTCAAGCTGGTTGGGTATCGCGGCGCCGAAAACATCCAGGTCAATACAGGCTGCAAGTCGATATCGATCACAGGAAATTATGTCGACGGCACGGGCGACAGCGGCATCCTGATACTGTCTCCGCACTCCACGGTCGCCGACAATATCGTGAAAAATTGCGGTTTTGCGGGTATCGCCATTTACGCGGGCGCCGATCATGCAACCGTTACGGGAAACCATGTGTCGGATTGCGCGCAGATGGACGATGCGCTGTCGAGCCCCGACTTTCCCCTGCTCTCATCGGTATTCGCCGGCGGTATCCTGATCAGCAGCCAGGATGTCACGGTTACCGGAAACACGATCGAAAACAATTCCGGAACCATGCGTTACGGCATACGGGTCAACAAATCGGATATGGCGCTCCGGACCGATGGCGGGGCCGCGATCACTCTCGCGCGAAACAGCTTCAAGGGGTCTTTTGTGGACGGAGAAATCTTCGCGATCAACGATACAAGTGGGCAACGGATCAATTCGGTTGTCGTCGACGGGCCGGTTGTCACCTATCCTTCCGCGATCGATATCGACCAGCCATGGACGAACGCGCCACCGTCCAGTCGCCATTTCGCGTACGGCGGCTTTGGCAGAAGCTACTCCGTTCGCGACGCGATGGTCCGGCGGAGTGGTCAAGCGTCGATCCGGACCGTCGCCGGCGAATATCTCGATATTGAACCGCGAGAGGCGGCGAAGCTGCGCAACTGCGTCGTGGAGATCAGCTTCTGGGCCAAGAACGGCAGCGGCGAGTCCTATTTTACCGTGTTTACCGAATTGCGGGGTCTCCCTTTTCCACTCACCGCGACGATTACCGATAAATCCTGGAGGCCTTATAAAATCCGGTTTATGTTTACCGACAATCTGGGCCCCAAAATGCTGCTGCGGGCCGGGGCCAAAACCGGCTTTGCCAATATCCAGAATATAGAGATTGTGGGTCGGCGCCTGTAGCGCTGGCCGATCCCAGGGCGAGAGTTACCCGGCTGTTTTCGATGTTCGTGCCATCTCCGTTTCGCTTATGCTGACCTTCATCCCAAATTGAACGGAAATGGAAATCCGATGATCGTGCGGCGGAAAATCTGGAAATCTGAATTATGACTGTCCTCGTTACCGGTAGTGCCGGCTTCATCGGCATGCACACCGCGGCCCGCCTGCTCGCACGGGGCGAGACGGTGATCGGCATCGACAATTTCAACGACTATTATCCCGTCGCCCTGAAAGACGCGCGCATCGCCGAACTCGCGGCGATGGGCGGCGATCGGCTTACCATCCATCGCGCCGACATCGGCGACGAGGCCGCTCTGGCCGCCGCCCTGGCCGATACCGACTTCGACCGGATCGTCCATCTCGCGGCGCAGGCCGGCGTGCGTTATTCGCTCGACAATCCGGCGGCCTATGTCCGTTCGAATGTGGCCGGTCATGTGAACATTCTGGAGATTGCGCGCCACCGCGGCGTCCGCCATCTGGTCTATGCTTCGTCATCCTCGGTTTATGGCGCGAACAAGAGCATGCCGTTTCGCGTCGAGGACCGGGTCGACCATCCGATCTCGCTCTACGCCGCGACCAAGCGCGCGGACGAGCTGATGAGCGAAACCTACGCGCATCTGTTCCGCGTACCGCAGACCGGCCTCCGCTTTTTCACCGTCTACGGCCCTTGGGGCCGCCCCGATATGGCGCTTTGGAAATTCACCAAGGCGATCATCGAGGGCCGGCCGATCGATGTCTATAATCACGGTGATATGCGTCGCGACTTCACCTATATCGACGACATCGTTGCTGGCGTGATCGCCAGTCTCGACAATCCCCCGACCGACGACGGCCAACCGAAGGCCGGCGGTTTTGTCACGCCGCACCGTCTGTACAATATCGGCAACAACCGGCCCGAACCGCTAATGGATCTCATCAGCGAAATCGAAAAAGCCTGCGGGCGCGAAGCACAGCTCAACCTGCTTCCGATGCAGGACGGCGATGTTCATGAAACCTATGCCGATATCGACGCAATCGCGCATGAACTGGGCTATGCATCGAAAATCGGCATTCGCACCGGCGTCGGCAATTTCGTGTCCTGGTATCGCCAATTCTATGGCGTTTAAGGGCTAGATCAGCCCCAAAATCAGAGCTACGGCCAGCGCCAGCCGCGCCTTGGGCTCACGCCGAAGTTCGCGAATGTGCGCCGCAAGCCACAGCCTGTCGCCGACGTTCAGCCGGGCCATCCGGTCCAGCACCGGCCGCTCCGCCATGTTGTCAGGATCAAGGAAACGCCGGTTGCGCACAACCGTGCCGCGATACCAACCCTCGCGTATTAGCGACAGGCGTTTAAGCGCGCCCTTCACGCCAGACTGGGCACCGAAAAAATTCTGCTCATGCTGGCGATAGCGGATGCCTGACCAGTCATCGATCATCCACGACAGGCCATGCGACCGGCAAATCGCATAGCAGAGCCAGTCGTGCGACACCCCCCACCAGTCCTGATCCTCGACCCGGCCAATACGCATCGCGATCAATTCTGCGGCCTTCTGATCGAAAACATAGGTACAACCCGCCGATGCCGCCTGGAACAAATGATCGAAGCGCCGTTGCGGACCGGCTTTCGCCATCGTCCATTCGGTCCCCCGGGCCTCCGAAAAGGCGGTCAGATTGGACGCGTAACCCGACGCCCCGCTCTCCGTCAGCCGCCCGACCGCGCGTTCGAGCTTTTCGGGCAGCCAGATATCATCTTGGTCGGAGAAGGCGAAATAGGCGTGCGGCATCCGGTGGACGTCGGCCAGCATGCTGAAAAAATTCCCGCACGCAGTACCGAAGCGGTGGGGCGCATCGTCGAGCAGTACGACCCGGCCGGGGTGCGTTTCGGAACAGGAGCGAATGACGTCGAGGGTGCCATCGCTCGAACCATCGTCGCGAACATAGATTGTCGTCGCGACACCGCGCTGACCGAGGATGCTTTCGATCTGTTCTGCGACGAATATCTCGCCGTTATATGTTGCCAACATGACGCCGACCGACGGTTCAGATACCGCCCCGCCCAATTCGCCGAATCTGCTCATCATATTGATATTCTTGCGATCTCTTCCACGAGGCCCGCGTCAACGCGGCCGAGACCGGAGCCGATACCATGGCATGACGGGAAGGTCGAGCGGTGCGACGAACCTTGGGTCTATGACTTGCGCGCCGGCTTCGTTGCGTGCGATAGGCGCCGCACCCTGCCGCTCGGGTAAGATCGTCGCGGCCGCGAAGTAGGTTCGAGCATGGAGATCGTATGAAGCGCATTTTGGTGACCGGCGGTGCTGGCTTTATCGGGTCGGCCGTGTGCCGCCATCTGGTCCAGGATCTGGGACATGAGGTGGTCAATGTCGATGCTCTTACCTATGCGGCCAGCCACTCTTCGCTCGCGCCGATTGAAAATTCGGGTCGTTATTATTTTGAGCGGGTCGATGTGCGCGACCGCGCCGCGGTCGATGGCGTTTTCGCTCGCTACCAGCCCGACGCCGTGATGCACCTTGCCGCCGAGAGCCATGTCGACCGGTCGATTTCCGGGGCGCAGGTCTTCCTCGAAACCAATATTCTCGGCACCGCGGTCATGCTGGAGGCGCTGCGCGCATACCGTGACAGCTTGCCCGCTGAACGCGCCGACGCCCTGCGCTTCCTCCATATCTCGACCGACGAGGTCTATGGCTCGCTCGGCCCGACGGGCCTCTTTACCGAAGAGACGCCCTACGATCCCTCCTCGCCCTATTCGGCCTCGAAAGCCGCATCGGATCATATCGTTACGGCGTGGGTCCGGACCTACGGTCTGCCATGCGTGATCTCGAACTGCTCGAACAACTACGGGCCCTACCACTTCCCCGAGAAGCTGATCCCGCTCGTCATCCTCAACGCGCTCCACGGCAAGGCGCTGCCGGTTTATGGCGACGGGTCGAATATCCGCGACTGGCTCTATGTCGACGACCATGCCCGCGCGCTGGTGATGATCCTCGAAAAGGGCCGCGCCGGCGAGAAATATAATATCGGCGGGCGCAACGAGCGCACCAACCTTGAGGTCGTCGAGCGCATCTGTGACCTGATGGACACGATGGCGCCGAAGGATCGCTCGCACCGCGACCTCATCGCCTTCGTCACCGATCGCCCCGGACACGACCATCGCTATGCGATCGACGCGACGAAGACCGAGAACGAAATCGGCTGGAAAGCGCAGGATGATTTCGACAGCGGCATCGAAAAGACCGTTCGCTGGTATCTCGATAACCAGGCGTGGTGGGAACCGATCCGCAACAAGGTCTATGCAGGCGAACGGCTCGGCACGCTGAAATAAGCCGCTAGCCGATCAGCCCTGCTCGCGCACTTCGCGCAGCATCAGACGCAGGTTGGCCCGCCAATGCGCCGCTGGCGCCCCGATGAGGGCGCTGGTCGCTTCCTTGTCGAGCACCGAATAGTGCGGGCGCTTGGCGGGCGTGGGATAGGCGCTGCTCGGGATCGGAAGAACCGGGATTGCGCGGTCGAGAAGTCCGATGGCCAGCGCCTCCTCCTGGATCGCAACCGCAAAATCATACCAGCTCGCCGCGCCGCTATCGGTGTAGTGATAAAGGCCGGTCGCCCCCGCAGCTGCCAGCTTCCAGATGCCGCCGGCCAACGAGGTCGCCCACGTCGGCGTACCGATCTGGTCGGAAACGACGCGAAGTTCGTCGCGCTCGGCCATCAGCCGCAGCATCGTATGAACGAAATTGGCCCCGCGGCTGCCGTAAACCCAGGCGGTACGGACGATCAGCGCGCCTTCGCCCGCTTCTTGTTCGCCGCGAAGCTTCGATGCGCCATAGACTCCGAGCGGTGCGGTCGGCGCATCGGGGGCATAGGGTATTCCGGCCGTCCCGTCGAAGACGAAGTCCGTCGACACGTGAACGAAACGCGCACCCGCCGCTTTCGCCGCCTGCGCCAGATAGCCCACCGCGTGGCCGTTGATCCAGAATGCGGTTTCCACATCACTCTCCGCCTTGTCGACGGCGGTATAGGCGGCGGCGTTGATCAGTAGCCGCGGTGCGACGGAGGCTACGAAAGACCGCACCGCATCGGCGTCGCCGATATCAAGGTCGGCGCTCGTTGCCGCCACGATCTCCACATCGGCGGGAACCACAGCCTGGAGCGCTTGTCCCAGTTGGCCGCCAGCTCCGGTAATCAAAACCTTCATCGCTGCGCCTTTCAAGCGAAAGTCGGCGCTTCGGAAAGCGGCAGCCCGGCGATGTCCTTTACCGACAGCATCGGCGAAATATCGCCCAGCGGCCACTCGATGCCGATCGCCGGGTCGTTCCACAGCAGGCTGTGCTCATTCGCCGGAGCGTAGTCGCTCGTGCATTTGTAGAGGAAGTCGGTGCCATCCTCCAGACAGAGGAAGCCGTGCGCCATGCCCTCGGGCACGTAAAGCATCTTCTTGTTCGCGGCCGACAGTTCCACACCGAACCATTTGCCGAAGGTCGGCGACGAGCGACGCAGGTCGACAGCGACGTCGAAAACGGCGCCAGCGGTCACGCGCACCAGCTTTCCCTGCGGACCGGGCTGTTGATAGTGCAGCCCGCGAAGTACGCCGCGCGAGGAGCGGCTGTGATTGTCCTGCACAAAGCTCAGGTCCATTCCCGCGTCGCGAAACGCCGCGGCGTTCCAGCTTTCCATGAAAAAGCCGCGGTCGTCACCGAACACCTTGGGTTCGATGACCATCACGCCTTGGATGGGTGTCGGAGTGAACAACATCAGAAGCGACGCTCTAGCAGTTTCATCAGATATTCGCCATAGCCCGACTTGCGGAGCGGCTCGGCAATGCGTTGCAACTGCGCATCGTCGATGAAGCCCTTGCGCCAGGCGATCTCTTCGGGAGCGCAGATTTTCAGCCCCTGCCGTTCTTCGGTGATGCGGACATAGTTGGCCGCGTCGATCAGCGATCCGTGCGTCCCGGTGTCGAGCCAGGCATAGCCACGCCCCATGATCTCGACGGACAATTCGCCCGCCTCCAGATACATGCGGTTGAGATCAGTGATCTCCAGCTCGCCGCGCGCCGAAGGCTTGACCTGATGCGCCAGTTCAACGGCGCGCCCGTCATAGAAATATAGACCCGTGACGGCGAAGTTGGACTTGGGATTAGCGGGTTTTTCCTCGATCGTTTCAGCCTGGCCCTCGGCGTCGAACGACACGACGCCATAGGCGGCCGGATCGTTGACATAATAGCCGAAGACGGTGGCGCCCGTTTGACGGTCGTTCGCCGCTTCGAGCAATTGCGGCAGACCGTGGCCGTAAAAGATATTGTCGCCGAGGATGAGCGTCGACGGATTGGTTCCGACGAAATCGGTGCCGATATGATAGGCCTGCGCCAATCCGCCCGGATCCGGCTGGACCGCATATTCGATCGTCATGCCCATGTCGGTGCCATCGCCGAGCAACGCTTGGAAGGCGGCCTGATCCTGCGGCGTCGTGATGATCAGAACTTCGCGAATGCCGGCCAGCATCAACACCGACAGCGGATAATAGATCATCGGCTTGTCATAGACCGGCATCAACTGCTTCGACACGCCCTTGGTCAGGGGGTAGAGCCGCGTTCCCGAACCGCCCGCGAGAATTATACCTTTACGCATATCGCTATATTTTCCCTTGAAGTTTCAATCTGGCTGCGCGGCGAAATAACATGATCATCGCAGTCAGATTCCCTATCCGGTCCACCAGAATCGTCTTCCATTTCCTCCGCGTACTCGGCGAAAGATTGGTCGAATGGCGACGATAGAGAAGCGACGGCTGATCACTATACGCAACCCTTCCCATCGCCATCGCGCAGCTGGCGAGCCACCAGTCATGCATCGAAATGCGATGAGGAAACGGTAATGCCAAGGTCAATATCTCACGGCGGAAGGCCATGCAGCACCCGATAAAATTATTCTTCAGGAAATTTTTCGAGATAGAGTTGGTGTTCGGCCGATATCCATCGGCGAAAAATTCCCGCACCCGCTTGCCATCGACATAGATTGCTGAATTCGCGAGCACGGCTACGCCGCCACTTTCGTGAATAGCACCGAGCATTCGCTCTTTTCGCCCATCGATCCAGATGTCGTCCTGATCGCTCAGAAAGATAATGTCCTTGGTCGCTAGTGACAGCAGCGTCTCGAACGTCTTGGCGACGCCAACATTCAGCTCGTTACGCATGACCTTCAGGCCGGGATGTCGCGGCTCCAACGCCTTGACAATCATGTAGCTTTCGTCCGTCGAACGGTCGTCGATGATGAGAATCTCATCCTCCACTGACGCCTGAGACAATATCGATTCCAACTGCTCGATGATAAACCGGGAGCCGTTGTACATCGCGACGAGGATCGAAACGCCTTCGCTACACCCGCGCGACAACACGCTGCTCCCTGGTTGCTCGCAGCACGCGATAAAGCAGCGAATACAGCAGGACACCCGATAGCATGAGGATGAGAACCGTCAGTCCGCGAATGAACTGGTCGTCGAACGGGCTCATCAGGCCGGCATAGAGAAGGAAACCGGACAACACGCCGAGCAAGCGGTTGCGCAGGATATTGAATGCCGCGATCGCAACGGACGAGATCAGGCCGTAGCCGAAGAAGAAGACAGCAAGGCCATAGACGCCATAGTCATGAAACGGTGGATACATTGCACTGAATACGTTGATCGGTGGCGACGTATCGATGAACGGAAAATAGGACGGTGGCGGGATCCCGAGACCTGGCAGGATATAATAGATAAACCGCGGCACTGTGAGCAACGAGTTGAACTGCGGATAACCAGCCGTATAATAATATTCAAAACCCGCAACGCCGCCAAAGGCGTAAACTTCGAGGTTGCGCAAAACATCTTCTAGCCGAGATTCATAAGCGTTGGCAGAAATGCTCGCAACCACCGACAATATCGAAAACAATAACGCAAACGCCGCAAACATTAAAAATATGAAAGAGAATTTATATTTTGATTGCGAAATCCATTTCACCGAAATGACGCAAAGACCAAAGAGCAAATGCGCGCGAGAATAGGCCGCGATACTCAGCGTAACAAACAACAAGACCATGAAAAGCGGAAATTTTCCTTTCACGTCGATGCGATCAATCACCGAAACCAGGCAGAATGAAATAGTGATGTTGACGAGCGCGGCGAGGAAGCGGGCCAATATGTCGCCTTCTTCCCATTTGTCCAAAGCGATCTGACGAGCATCGCCTAGCGACAGCCCTTGGGCCAACGGCAAAAGGATATTCATGACGATGATGCCCGCCGCCAGAAAGATCGACAGGCGCATCAGGAGCGTTACGGCACGAGCGTCAAGCGGCTCCTTCCTCCGCGGCTGAAACAGAGCGGGCCGTAAGTTCATGACAAGGCGCGGGCCAAAGAAACCCGCAGTGTAAGAAGCCACGGTCAGGAATATCAGAAACAGGATACCGAACTGAAACGTATAGAAAACACGCGAATCATACGCGAGAAAATAGACCAGCTGCATCGTCCACGCAGAAAGGAACGCGAAAAGCGGAAGATAGCCGCTTAGGCGATTGGTCGCCGAGCCGTCCATGAGAGAATTCCATAATCAAAAATCATGCGGAGCATACCGGCCCCCGCAGCACCGGCAACGCCATAGTGCACGGTTGCGAAGATCAAAAGGGGGAAATAAAGCGCCGCTTCGGTCACATGCGCATAAGCCACCCGTCGCGGCTGACCGCGCGCGAGGAGATAGGCATAAGGCGCCTGCGCGATCGAGTTGAACAGAAAACCAATCGACATGATCGCCGACAACAGCGCGACCTCCCCGACACTCACTCCAAGCCATACGGCCACAAAGAAAGGAGCGACGAGCAGGCAGCCGAGATAGATGACCATCGAAAACTGCACTACGTTCCGCTTCTCCACCCGATACAGGGCTACGGAATCAGTTTCCGAAAGATAGCTCATCCGCGGCTGAATGGCGGCCACATAGGATGCACTGAACAGGATCGTCTTGCCAATGAATTCCTGAAGAATGGCGTAGATGGCGATCGACGAGGCGCCGGTGTAATAGGCAAGGACAAATCGGTCGCCATAGACCATCAACGGGCTGATCGTGGATGATACCGTCGCCCAGCCGCCAAAGGCAATGATGCGCTTCATCGGCACCGGGATCTTGGTGGCGGCCTGCGCCGCGCTTTCGCGAATATGCGGCAGGAGCATGGCAACGGCGTAACCGCACGCCGCCAGTCGGACGACGGCGTAGAAGATGCACACGTTCAACACGCTCGTATCGCCGGCAAGGATCAACAGCGTAGGACACAGAAAAAGAGATGAATAGGAAAGGAATTTGAAGATGTTCGCTTCCTTGAACTTCTCCAGACCTTCTAGCGACGCCCGGACCAGGTTCGAGATCAAATAGACCGGAAGCGAAAGCACGACGACCGTCAGCGCGCCGATCTGATCGGCATTCGCGACCGCAAAGCGTGCCATTATCTCATCGCGGAACGGCAAAACGAGGCCCGCGATTGCCACGGCGACAAGGATCGAAAAAGCCGATGCCTTCCGGATTGATCGATAGAGCGAAATGCCATGATCGGATGTGCTCAGCGCGGCATAATAGAGGAGCGCGCGCGACAGACCGAAGTCGAAAAGTCCCGTATATCCGATCGCCGCCCATATGATCGTCAAATAGCCGACATATTCGGACGAGCCGTATCGATAGAGATAAGGCACGCAAAAAAGCGCGATAAAAAGCGGCCCGATATTTCCGAAAATATTCCAGAGAAAGAAATTGTTATTGACGATGAGATCCAATTTCGATCTCATTACCGTCACGATACCCCCAATACCTCTCATGCCCCGCTCCGGACATCGCAGGGATGCGCTGCAGCGTGCACCATCGGCATCCTCGCGGCGAAACAGGGCGAAATCGAGTTGGGGAAGCTGGGGTCCATGGATGCCTGGCTATAAGGTTGTGGCCGCGTCGTTATCCGCAGCACGGCCCAAGGGCAAATGATGATTCCGCGCGAGCCCCCACCATGATGCGCCCGATTTCCGCAAACCAAGCCCGGCCACCCCCATGAGGCAATGGACAGCCCTTACCGCCGAGAGTATGGCGCGACCATGCTCTCGAACCTCAATTCGGTATGGCCCTCCTTCTCGGACGAAGAAGTCGCCGCCGCCGCCGCCGTCATAGCCTCCAACAAAGTCAACTACTGGACTGGACAGGAAGGCCGTGCGTTCGAACGCGAATTTGCCGAATGGGCCGGCACGGCGCACGCGGTCGCCCTCGCCAACGGCACGCTGGCGCTCGACGTCGCGCTGAAGGCAATGAATATCGGGCCGGGCGACGAGGTGATCGTCACGCCCCGCACCTTCATTGCGTCGGCATCGACGGTCGTGAGCGCTGGCGCCACCCCCGTGTTTGCCGATGTTGACGCCGACAGCGGCAACATATCCCCCGCGACGATCGCTACGGTCCTGACCGAGAAGACGAAGGCGATCATCCCGGTGCATCTCGCGGGCTGGCCTTGCGACATGGACGGGATCATGGCCATTGCCACCGACCGCGATATTTGGGTCGTCGAGGATTGCGCGCAGGCCCATGGCGCGAAGGTCGGCGACCGCAGCGTCGGCAGCATCGGTCATGTCGGCGCCTGGTCTTTTTGCCAGGACAAGATCATGACCACCGGCGGCGAAGGCGGGATGGTCACAACCGACGACCCCGACCTGTGGTCGGCGATGTGGTCGTACAAGGATCATGGCAAGAGCTGGGAAGCGGTCTATGAACGCGAACACGCCCCGGGGTTTCGCTGGGTCCATGAAAGTTTCGGAACCAACTGGCGCATGCTGGAAGTCCAGTCCGCTATCGGACGCATCCAGTTGGGCCGGATGCAGGCATGGAACGCACGCCGTACGTTGATCGCGCAGGCGGTCGCGGCGGCGCTGAAGCCCTTTGCGGGCGCTGTCCGCGTCCCCGTGCCGGCGCAGGGCATGACGCACGCCTATTACCGCCAATACGCTTATGTC
>Ga0247823_10000415_pt1 | contig 36689 bp, 27 predicted proteins | sample 13C_PalmiticAcid_2_FD_192426 | JGI IMG/M metagenome (GOLD analysis project Ga0247823, IMG submission 192426) | Soil microbial communities from agricultural site in Penn Yan, New York, United States - 13C_PalmiticAcid_Day30 | ecosystem: Environmental > Terrestrial > Soil > Agricultural land...
GCGCGGCACGGGACCCGGACAGCACAAAGCCCGGCTTTCGCCGGGCTCCGGTGCAACGCGGGAGGAGAGAGGACCTCGTTGCAGGTCGCATTCTGCGCGCCGCCTGTTACAGGAAGGCGACAGCGGTGTGGTTCGATCCAATAGATCGTCCAACTGAACTCTCGGAATCAGAAGGCTTTCCGCGCACCCGTCGGGGCCCCAATCAAGAATAGAAAATCCAACAAACGAACCTCATGCCTGCTGAACCTCGCTAGCAGCCTAATAATTGTTCCAACAGTTTTTCTGTCCCCAGGGTGCAAGCCAATCGCGCAAGCATGCTGTACTTATTGGCCGCCCTGATGGGATGGTGCCATGTTCGGCATGCTACCAGTCCTCCACGACAATCAGACGATCTACAGTTGGTGCGGTCTGACTCACGCGCTGAATGGCGGCACTTGTGCTCGAGAAACTAGCACAATACTTTTTGGTGCGCCGTACGCCGCATTGAGCCATGACTTCCCGTCACGCCTTGTTGCACTTGAGAGGTCGACAGGATATGCACTTGGTCGTTCTCGCGATATCGCGCTCCGAAATACACTGCTTGGATACTACCTTTCGATAGTCCGCCAGGCACAAGCTGAAAGAATTCTGCGCCTGCTCCGGATGGGAACGATCCCCCATCTCAAGATGCTGCTCGGAATCACGGCAAGCCGGGTTGGCGGACACCATCCATTGAAAGGTTGCGAACGATGCTTTGCGGACGACGAGGCGTCCCGCGGCTGGGCCTATTGGCATGTCGAGCACCAGTTGCCATCCACACTCGTCTGCACTAAGCACCATTGCCCTCTCTATATTGCTTGGGACCCAGTTACACCGGTCCACCGACGCCATTGGTTATTGCCCCGACTCAACAAGCTATACGCATGGACCGAAATCCACGTGCCAAGCAACGCCGCAATGGACTGCCTGCTCCGTTTGGCGACTGACTCGGAACGACTGATGGGGCTGCTACCCGCCACGCTGGACCCAGAGCGACTGGCGAAGGGCTACCAGCGCATTCTGCGAGAGTCCGGGCTGGCCACCGCGCACGGGAACTTACGGACAGTTCGCTTAGTCTCTTTGATCAAGAGCCGATACCGGGGCCTCGAGGACCTACCTGGATTGGCCCCACTCAGGGCGATTGGCGATCAGTGGCCCGGCCTGGCGGCTTCACTATCACGTCGCACTCCGCGCTCTGGCCATCCCTTAAAGCATCTACTACTCATTGGTGCGATTTCAGATTCGCTGGACCAATTTATTGAAGCATGCGCATCCCTTCCACTCTCGGGAAGAACTGACACACCGTCCCTAGCGGAAGAAGTGACGACCTTCAACTACCTTGAACGGTTCAAGGAACTGGTCGCTGTTCATGGAAAATCCCTAGCCGCCGCTTCTCATGCGCTGGGAGTGTCTCGAACCACGGGAGTTCAGTGGGCCAAGAGACTAAAGATCACCTACACATCGCGCGGCCGACCTGTTCCCACGAAGACAGTCACGAAGATTCGCCGACTGCTAATGAAGGGAAACTCGATTTCAAGCATAGCCGCTGCTTCGGGAGTATCCATGACGACGGTGTATCGAATCGTTGGGACACATCCTGAAGTTTCGGAGAAACGAAGGTCTGATGCATTCTCCAGACATAGAGCTGCCGCTAGGCGGAACTTCTCCGCAACATGTAGCGCAATGTCCGACAAAGGCCTAAAGGCCATCCGTTCTCGCCCTGGAAACTCCTACATGTGGCTCTATCGAAACGACCATCAATGGCTGCAAGACAGACTTTCACAGCAAGGAAGAGTCTCCGGTCGAAGCCGCTAGGAACATCAAATCATGCACTGCATGCAACTTGGTTACGCTCCCTATCTTCGACCCGGAGCGCTGCTGTTAACAGCGGTCGTCTGGCGACATCTATTGAATGGAGGCACTAGCGAGACCAGATCCATTGAGGAAGTGTACGGACACATAGGAGGTCGCAAGCGCAATGTTTTTGGGGAGCGCGTTAAATATGCATCCTCTGCTTTGTTTGGAAGATACGTGGCACCGATGGACGTTCTCCTCCGACATACGTTATTCGGCGTCTATTCACGCGCTCTACCAAAACGCATCGCGAACCTGTGGGCCATGACTCTCATTGACGGACAGGCCAGTCACGTGAAAGGCATGGCGCGACCTTCTTCCTCAAGAACGTTTCGATACGTCACGGAGGACCTTAGATCCTGCAGAGCATGTATCGAACAAGACATAGATGAGCTTGGATATCCATCCTGGTACGTTCTTCATACACTACCTCCCGTACATCACTGCCCCATGCATGGAGACCCGCTAGTCACTGAAATCAAAGGAAGTGTTGGCGGCAATATGTGGAAGTTGCACCTACCAACTGGCAATGCGATCAAGAACTCAGCGCTACGCTTCGAGTCGGCTTCTGATGGATACGCCGCATACTTGCGCCTATGGATGGATGTCATGGAAGGCAGGTTGACGACGATTACAGCCGATGCCTGGGCCGACTACGTAGATCGACTGACAGAGCGGCTTGGCGGCACTGAGAATGCCGTCGGCGAACTCTGCGAACAGCTGACACGATCGTGGGAACTACCCACTGATCGACTCCACGAAATCCTGGGTAATCATTTGCAGCGAGACTTCGTTAGGATTGAGCTGGAGCACCGTACATCCCTTGGTCAAATTGCTCAGAAGCTGGTGATCCTTACAGCTTGCGACGCCCTGGGAATCACAAGAGAGGCCCTGCCAGAGCAGATGTGCATGCTACTGCCCTCCAGTGAGAGCTCGAGCGAAGTCCATGCGAGGAAGCTGTTGCTTCGCGGTGCGATCGTCGACTCAGGATTTCCACTTGCGATAGCATCAGGACTTGCTTCCGGCTATTCCAAATTGGAGGTTAGTAAGAGCACCGGCGTTCATCGGCACACGGTGCAGCGCTTTATTGAAAGCTTACCCACATCGACGTTAGTAGAGCTGAGTTCACTCGGCTCCTGGGCCGTAGGTTCATGGCTCCCCAAAGAACTAGTTCGACGGCAGCGCAACTGAGCTTACGCGCGATCAAATCTTCTCTCGTTAAGTCCCACTTCCGGCCTGGAGTAGACGTTCAGCGCCTACGGAACTCTGGCCGGTCTAGCAGACTAGAGGATGGCCGCACTACCGACATCGCCCTGACCATCGAATGCGATCGCAATCCGGACATTTCCACTGGGCTCAATCAAGCGGGACATACTCTCGCTCAGTGCATGCCGCACCTTGAGGTAGCTGGCCTGCTGATCCATACCAAGCCGGTGATAGTCAGATGTCATCGAGATCAGCTTATCCTTGCGTAGCTGGAGGGTCTCACTCGAGTTCCAGAATGCCTTGCCCAACAGCGCGGCGTCGCGGGCAGAAACAGCGCCCCTGAACTTCTCCAGGAGATCGTTCCAGCGCTCCTCGTTCACGGACATGCGTGAGTAATTGCGCTTTGCCGGATCGAGATAGGCGGTCACGAAGTCTAGGACTGAGGCGAGATGGAGAAAGCGTTCGCGCCTCGCCAGCAGCGGCTCCACGCGCAAGATAAGGCCTTTTAGCTTGTTGAACGTGTCGCCGGTGCCAAAGGTGTCCGAATCGGTCAACGCCGAAATCTTACTGATTAGCGAGGACATGTCTTCCTCCAGCTTGATACGCGCTACGTACGACTCTTTAATGACGTCTTCAATGGCATTCATCTTTTGCTGGGGTAGCTCATCCGGACAGCGTAACTCTCGCATGTGCGAGGCAATCTCCTTGATATATTCGAATGCGCCAGTGATTCGAGCCTTGTCCTCGTTCTCTTGCCTTTCAATCACTTCGCCGATGGAGTCTTTGATGACACTCAGGCTCTTCTCGATATCCGCCAGATGGGATTGAGCCACTGCGATGCTCACAAGCTGAAACGCTCCACCGGCAAGCTGCTTGGCCTTTCCACCCTGCATCAGCCGCGCCTTTCCGACCACCTTGTTGGACGAGTTGACCGCATCGGCGAGGATCTCCCCCGAGTTGGTTCTCATCAATGAATAAGTGCCTTCTGTGAGCCCCCTTTGGATCTCAGGTTTGAAGACTACCTCGATGGTCCTGCCTGGCACACTGGCAGCACCTTTGAACAGATCTGCTGCAAGATGCCTGACCCGCTCTATGCCGCTGCCGGACGAATCGAGGGTATGCGTTCGCGCCGGGATGCGCTCGATCTCCCTACATTCGAGCAGGCTCATTCCGCTGTCGTCAAATAGAGCGAAGTCACAGCCTAGGTCGATATTCGCCTCCAACATGCCGGCCGATGGTGAATCGCCGGAACTGGACTCACTGGCTTCAATCCGGGTTCCTGCGGCTTGTCGGCGGATGATGATGAATGAAGCGCCTGCGATGAGCAGAACGGAGATAGTGATAAGCAGAATAGCGTTCAAAGCGTCCCCAAAAATATGTTCGTATGCGCTGAGCGACTTACGACACATCGAGCGACCCTGAACGAGGGTTGCCGCCAGTTGTTGGCGCCCGCGTTCGGTGATAGGTCTCACCCACAGCACGCCGAATGGCGGGCTGTCCCCTTGACACGTGTTGATCTTATGGCTCGCGGGCGCGACCAACAAGTAGTCGCATAACCGCATCGCGATGGGCAGGCCTTAGTCCCTCCGCGAATGGCTGCTGCTTTGGGCCTTGGACTCAACCGATCGACGCAACAGTTTGTCGATATCGCTTCACTGGTGTTTCGTAGGCAGAGCCTCTGAGCAGCGTGCTCGCATGACTGGAATCCGGCTATCGGTAGCCAGGACCTTTCGACTCCCGAGCTGCGACTGAAGCACAAGCTTCGACTGTAGGACAGGCGCCCCGTCACAGCTACACCACTTGCTCAAGGTGGCCTCCGGTGAGCGGCACCGGGCCGGTGCGCGTGTGTGCTACCGAGGCGCCATCAGGTTCTTAAGAAGTGACGTTAGTAGTATCAATAGCTGCCGCTTCTCCAGCCTGGAAAACTCAGAGGTTGACAGCGCGGTAGTCCAGACCGACGAAAAATCAGCCGAGTTAGTCATTTTTGGTCTGACGTGCGAACTGGACTTTCACTATTCGGCCCACCAAAGAGGGAATGCGCCCACGTGATCATCCCTTCGTGATCAGTCGTCCGACCAGCATCCACATCGGCAAGTGCCTCCAATGTGGCTCGATGCTTTTCTTCTTCCGATAGCTCGGGCAGGTTTGTCAGCAAGGCGACGTCGGGCAAGTTCATTCAGATTGCCTTTCTTGGGCACTAGATCACTTTACCACTAGACTTCACACTTCAATGGCAGATGGCCTGCACTTTAATGTTCCCTCTAAAGCCCGCTAGTGTCAGATTCGTCAAACTTGGTGACGGCGGCAAGTGGGAGAAGCTTTCCGTCATAGATAGACAAATCCTATGTTTCGGATATGACTCTGCCAATGAACTTCAGCATCAGCAGATACTGGAGGGAGACTGGGCTTCCGTGCGTGATGGGTGGGAGGATGGTGTTCGGCGCCCTGCGGAACTGACGAAGATCGTCAACGCGCTCAAGGCCTACTACCTCGATGAGGGCAACACCCTCTGGGTGACGTTCTACGGCGGCGATCTGTACTGGTGCTTCCTCGAACCGGGGGAGCCGTCCCCTTTGGAGGACGACCCGACTAAGAACTATAGCTACCGTAAAGTTCGCGGCGCATGGTCAAGAGAGGACTGCAACGGGAAGGTGCTCAATCGGCGGACGCTGCCAGGGTCTATCAACTCCGCATCCCGGAACCAGGGTGCCACGCACCTCCTCACCGCCGCTGATCGGCTGCTGCTGCGGTTGAATGGCAAAAATCATGATGCCGTAGCAAGCGCGCAGGCCCATCGTGCTGCTCTGGTTGATTCGGTAAAACTGTTGATCGGCGAGTTGATCTGGCAGGACTTCGAGCTGCTGGCTGATCTTATCGCGCATGGCAGTGGCTGGCGCCGGAACAATCAGCGTGGCGGCGTGGAGAAGACCATCGACCTCGACCTGGAAATGCCATTGACCGGCGAACGGGCTTTCGCCCAGATCAAGGCCGTGTCTTCGCAAGCCGAACTTGAGAGATACATCGAGCTCTTGGCGGAGCGAGACGCTGATCGGATGTTCTATATCCACAACTCCCCGCACGAGCTAACCACGGACAGCCCTGCAGTCTTTGTCATCGGTCGGGACAGGCTGGCCGAATTGGTGGTCAAGCTCGGGCTTATCGACTGGCTGATCGAGAAGTCGGCCTGATGGGTGGTAGCGATAGCTTTGCTGCTTGCGGCACTTCCCTGATGATGTCGACTTTGTGGGGCGGGTTGGAAGTCGCCCTCCCCTGCCCCCGATAGATCTCCCCGATCAACATCCCAGCCATGTCGGCTTTCGGAAGCGGACACTGGAGAATGGGCGCTGGGAGGCGGGTTGGCTCCAGTTGAACTCTGTGGCTGGCTCCGGCAGTCCCGCTATGGATTGGAGTCGGGCCTCACTGGTCGGCCCCGTCCGCAGCCAGCTACAGCTGGAGCGTTGACGCATTGCACCAGCGTGTTCAGTTCTAGCGCGCTTGGAGTACCAGCGGAAAACGGCATATACTGGCCGTGGCGCCCGCCCTGCTTGCACACGAGCAAAAACAGGCCGTATCCCCTGATCGACTCTTCTTCTGGCCAGCTGCCGGGGACTTAAACGTGTGCGCCTGACCCGGATCGGCTTGGCCATCGAGGACGAGTCATGACCATCAAGCAATATGCGTTTCATGTCCATGCGCACCTTCGGGCGCAGGACTCCGTGTCGCTTACCCGCAGCCAAGTCCATGAGCTACTGGCAGCGGCTGCCGGATTCGCTACCCACGCCGCGTTCCACCACCAGGCCGCATGGTGCGACGTGGCTTGGCGCCTTACGGGCCTCGTGCCAGATGAGGACCGCGTCATCCAGCGGTGTTTGCACTTTGGGTTGTCACCAGAGGAAGCGGCGAGAGCCGCCCAAGGTCTGGTCAGCTTCCTTGACACATCCGGCCATGCGCCGGTGCGCTTTGAGGAGCTGATTGCCGCACTCGCGAGCGATGAAGATGAGTGGGCGGAGGCTGACGAGGCAGAGTCGGCTGTCGTTGCCGATTGGCTTTCGATCGCCCTAGACAGCCTCATGCAACAAGGGTTCGATACGCTGCTGGGCGAGCTCCCATTGCTACTAGAAGGACTGGAGGCGGCCGCAGCACGCGGCATAGCCGCGGCGCACCTTGCGATCGCGTTCATGCTAGAACCGTATGGGGCTCTGCCAGAAGAGGACGACCGCCGCTTCGGCCGCGAACTGCGCTGGCGTGGCCAGTGGTCGTCTGAGCCAGTGAGCTTCACGGAGATTGCTGCGGACTCTGATCGGTTCGTTCGGGTGGTAGCCAAACATCGGTACCACCTCCTCGCGGCGGCAAGGTGCGGGGATAGGCGCGCGATAATGCTCACCGCGGAGCGCTACGGCGATCCTGGCGCGCTCGACCTCGAGCCGTCGGGCGAAATGGATCCGTACGCCATGATTGACTTGGCCGATACACATGATCGCCCCGAACTGGCCTATCAATGGCTGACCGTGCTCGCACGCGAGGGTGATGTTTCCGCCATGCGCGCGCTCATCGAAGATCGCGACGAGACACCGTTTCGCGCTTGGGTTTGGATGCACCTGTCGCGCTTGCTGGATCGGGACCTGAGCCAAGACCGGCATGAAGCAATCAACGAGGATGGCACGCCATATGACGACGATGTCGGCGGCCCAATGTATGTAGGGGGGGTCGACGGAATCGAGTTGGTGTCACTCTCGGCCGAAGAGGACCGGCGCGCTAGAGAGGAGGCTGCTCAGCTGTTCGCCGCAATTGAAGAGCGCTACGAACTGACTTAATCAAGTTCGATCATGGGCGACCTTCCCCTAGCGGGAGGCCGCCCTGCTTCTCTCGCTGACATGCGCAGTACGCGCACCGTCAGGTTGATCTCAAGCGTTGTGGCAACAGGCTGCGCTGCTGCGAACGACCAAATCTGCTTTCGTGAGCAGACACCGGGAGCCTCGACTGAGTCCACCTATGATGCGAGTTCAGCTCGCGCGACATACGGGGAATCACCCGTGTTGGAGGGGCACTGTAAGGCCAGCTACGCGATCAGCTCAGGTTGTAGTGGAACTCAGAGTAGTACTCACCAGTACCACCGGGAATGCTAACCAGAGTGGATCTGGCATTCGCAGGAACCCACTCAATCATGCGCACGATGTCTTCACTTGTCCCTTCGCTAATCGGACCAGTGACGATGCCAACGTGGAAGTAATCTGGCAGCCTCTCTCTTATCATCTGCTCGGCTCTTCGAGCGCTACCTGCTACGGATATGCATGATGTGACCCCCTCACCTGTGGCGTGGTAGTTCATGTAACTTAGGTATAGACCGGCCTTCAGTAACTCAGAACTCGACTTCATTGTCGTCTCCTAGACGTCCATCTCACCCTGTTCGTTCCGTAGTCCTGCTAGGACTGACATCGCATCCGACCCTAATCTCAGATCGTCTTCTGTGAGAGATTTTCGCAATGCCTTATCTTTCTCAGCCCTCTTCCTTTGTTGCGCTTCTCGCCGCTTAAGCTCTGATGTAAGTGTTGCAACGGCGGCGACGATGTCCTGTGCATTAGGCACACCTGTCATGAACTGACGCGTGCCGGCTTCTGGAGTCTGCCGCTTCACAGGGAGGTCTCGGTATCGACGTGACTCATTCCCTTCCCTAATACTTTTTGCTATCTCCGCGAGCTTTCGATATCTGGGCGATCTCGAGGCAACAGCGATGTCTTCGATCTTCATGACTGCAGTCTTGCCACCTCTTCTGAGCGCGGCTCGGTTTGTCTCCGCCCAAAGCGCGGAGAACAGTCCCGGATTACCTTGTTCGAACTCAAATGAAATATCGACAACCTCATCGACAGAAAGCGATTCGTCGCACAGCGTGAACCGCATCTCTCCTACGACAAATTGCCTCCTCCACCACCTTTCCCTGGAACTTGCCGCGGGAGCCAATTCGTGCCAGCCATGGGAAGCAAACCTCCTCGTCAACTGAGCGTCGCGATCGAGCGCGGTGAATGCCAGCGGATTCCCCATCAGGACAACCGGAATTCCCAAGTTCATCAGACCCAGAAAGACCAAGATGAACTCAGTCCCCCAATGATTTGCTACCAGGACCTCTTCCTGATTCTCATCGATGACCAGCATTCCTACCCGATGCACAGAGAGCTGCTTCGCAACATACATAAGTCCAGCATCTATGTTTCTCTGTCTTCTCAGGACGCTGGAGTAGTCAGTGGCAAGAAGCCTATCCAGAGCACCGATAATTGCCTCGAACAGACCGTTTCGGGTCGCGTTTGGAGGCGCATCAACTATCAGATATGTCACCTGCGTTAGAGTTGACCAGCCGCAATCCTTGTTCTGCTCATGCACAATCACCTGCTGTGGTGCAAATGCAGCCAAAGCTCTTTCTACCATCGTTGACTTTCCCATTCCTGTGATGGCGGAAACAATGGCACCTCCTGCACGCTTCCTGAGAGACTGAAGCCTGAGTCCCTCAGCATCCGGCGCCAACGCGAGCATGTTGATGCGGAGCTGCTCCGCCTTGGACATAGGATTTCTAGCCGCCAGACCCGAGCGCAACATCGACTGGATGTCTGCGCAAACCTCCAACTGCGGCTCTACAGGCCAGTAGTGGTTCTCAATCTCTCGCAGGTGCACCTCGCGAAGCTCGGGCGGCAAGGACTTCCAGCGGATCTTACTAAGTGGTTCGTTCTGTAAGACCTTTGGTAGACCCGACAAGGGGGCGTATGGCGCAAGCGCCTCCAGGAGGGGGTTTCGTTCGGAGCCAAGCTCGGGGTGGTCCTGGGAGCCAGATCGCATCAGACGAACTCCTGCATGAACTTGTCCATTGCATCACACGCAGCCTGCGAATGTTCTAGCACTCGCATATCACCTGCTGACTGCTCCTCCGACTCCGATCGTGCTGAGCCCTGCGTTCGAAGTTTCGCCATCTCCTCATCCCTATTCTTCCTGAGATCGGATCTAGACTCTTTCTTGGATGGCTTCTTCGGCAACGCCGAGACCTCCTCCTTGACCTCCTTTCTTGCTCGGCACGTGGTCCCCTCACGACGCAGGATTGAATCGAGATTCCCTTGCTGTTCTTCTTGCCTCCGCCTGTCTTTCCTGATGTCTTCTGATTCCGCCCATTGGATGCAGTCAACATATGTCGCCTCACGCATGAACTCTTCATCCGATGCCACATTAGGTATCCGAGTGAGCCCTGACGGCAGAGAGAACCAGATGTGGCTTAGGTCGTTGTCCTTGTACTTGACGGCGATCTTCACCGATCCCCCTTTCCTCACCGCATCCTCGAACTGGTGTGACTTCTCAAGCGCGGGGGCAAAGAACCTTAGCATTGGCATATGGCGAGTTCCGTCCGGCATCAGCAACCGGATACCGGTCTTTGTCATGACGGCCCGTCTCGATGGGAGCGTGTATGCACGGAGCTGATTAACATTGCACGGAATGTCGGCGCGCATGTTCCTAGCCATCATCCACTTCAGAATGTTGATTCTTGTCGGCGCAACCCCTTCCTTCACCATCCCTGTTGGCGCGAGATGCGGGACCTCCTCATTGTTGTATTCAATGATCATGAGAAGGTACTCGCGCATGTACTCGTAGTAGTTCCAAAGCGCATCGTCGGCCGGATGGCCTTCACCCCGCTCTCTCCGCTTTCCTTCAGTCGTTCCTGGAAGCTTGTGATCAAGTCTCTTGTGATCCGTGTGATGCTGATTCTCTACGTCGCTCTTACTTTGCCCGCTGTACGATTTGACATACTCGACTCCAAACCGAAACTCCTTCTCTGCTTCCGTCACGTACTTAGCTTTCATTTCGCCATTGTCCGCGAGATAGAGCTTGCAGAGTAAGTACGGCCAGTCCTCATCCCTGATCGCAATTCCGAAGCGAGCGCAAATCTCGACCTTGCTTTCTGCAGAAGATAGGACCGCCCGCAGGGCGGTTTCCGCACTTGGATTTTCCCACCCCACGTCGAATCCGATCACTGCGGTGGACCGGATCTCCTTTACGACTGTACGATGCATCGGCGGAAGCTTCTTCAGCCTCGACATCATTGAGACGAGATACACATCAGTCGACGTTGAGTCCACCATGGCCATCTGGCCAACGGCGTCCACCTGATCTTGGGTGCTTCCAGCAAGGACTTTTGAGGTCCATGAGGCCGCCCCAATGCGCGCCTTTCTAGCTTTGGTGGTATTTAGCTTCCGACCCCAGTACTTGAATTGGATGATAGTCGGACGTTCATTCTGCGGCAGAAGTTTGGCTTCTCCCTCGGAGCCGACGGTCGACCAGAAAACCCCGCACGTGAGTAGATACGCGTCTTCGACACTTCTTCCTTTCCCATGCAAGGCATAGCCATTAGCTAGCCGCTGCGCATCTTGCGGCATCAGAACGAATCGCTTTGCTCCACATTCGTCCGCCTTCTCCAACCTAGACTTTCTCCCGAGCTTTGTAGACTGGACCTTAGCCCGCCCTGGCGCTCCGCGTAGATGGGTGTTCGGGACAAGACTGCTGCGTACGCCGCCACTGGCAAGATAGATATGAAGTGATCGATAGACTGTCGTTTGATTGACATCATGCTTTTCGGCTTGCCTCAGGATCCTCGATCTAAGCCTTGCGGGATTCCTAGCGATTTCGCGTAACGTAAGGTCAGCGACTACTGGCTCGATCATCTCCCACGCAGAGTCCCTTACCTCCAGTCGCTTGCTCCGCCTCGCACGCTCCATTCCCGTTGGTGCCGCGTCGAGATACTCCTCGTCGCTCATCGACCAGTGTCCTGGCGCCTCATAGCTAGCAATCACGAGCGAGTTGCGCTCAAGAGCTTCTTCAAGCTCCGCCAGTGAGACGACCTTCGGGCCGCCCACATGGGTGGATCGCTTTCCATCCTTCGCCGGAGCTCCTGGCAACGCGATCACCGACGCAATCCCGACTTCACGATCAATCAGTAGAACGCGGTGGGGCCAGCTGATCGGGCTGTCCCCGATTCCTGGTTTGATCACTACATTCTCGCTAAGGTTCACAGCGCATCCAGCCACAGCTTTTTGGCGTGCTCGCGATAGGCAATCCTACCCGGCCGGAAAGGCTGCGTCGTAGCAACCGGCTGGGATAGGTCCACGTCGATGTGCTGGTACCAGAGCGCGACCTTCATCGCTCGCTGCTCAAGTTCGGTACTCCAGCCAACGTGCCTGCCCGCCTCACGTGATGCGATCCAAGCGGGGCGGTCGTACGCGGTTTCTCTGAGTCGTTCCGCGTACGTTCTGTAGACCATCGACGATGTTAGTTCCGTCAGAGCCGCAAAGCTCTCAATCGGCGACAACCAGTGAAGACGCCTCACCAGCCCCTTCGGCAGTTCTTCCGGGTGCGCGACCCGATGCGGAATCTCTGCGTGCAGGCAGTAGCGTCGATCCAACTCAAGCCGCTCTATCTCTCTATCGGAGGGCGATCCAGCAGCAACTATCTCTCGAGGCTTGCAACTGATGCCGACTAGCCTGGCGGGGTTGACAGCCGCCGGTACCGTCACCAGAAAATCCATCGATACGATCCAAGGAATGCCCAGGCCTGGATAGTTCTGTAGTGGTATCCCCGCCTCACGCGCTATCGCCCGCATACCTGGGTGATACCTGGCCTCAGTAGCTTCGCCCAACTGCATTGCGGGATGCAGGTGTTCCCATGGCCAGAGTGGGTACTGCTCCCGGACGTCTGTCGCACCCAACCACCACAGGAACAGCGCAAATTCGCGTTCACCGCGCGATAGATAGTGCGTCAGGCGCGTCAGATGCGGTACCGGGACGACACTCACGTTCGAGCACGGGGATGAAGTTCGTCGCGTTACCTCAATCCAGGGCCTGTAGGCGTCTGCCGTCCCGTTGCCCCGCCCCTCCTGAATCGCGGCAGCGAGCTTTATCATCGAGTACTTCAATGCGCAGCCCCCGTGATGCAACGCAGCGAGCGCCGTAGGGCTGTTTGAAGTGGACTACTCCACGTAGCAGACTTGCCGCGCATACGCGCCTCCTACCCCCACCAGGGGATTCATGGTCGAAAGTTATCGACGGAGGCGTTGACTTGATCGCAGGCAGAGCGGACACTGCCAGCAAGCGACCAACTTGAGCAATCAAGTCAAGCCCAATAGGGCTCCCTTACCAGAGGGAGCTCTATTTTTTCCCGACGTCATGAGCTGGAGTTTGGACCTCCGTGTGAGCGTGCATGTCGATTGCCTGGGCGCTTGGCTAACGATTGATGCTGCCCCTCTCCGCCAGATGCGCTACCGGGGACACAGTCTAGGGCTGCGAGATAGATGGCCACATGCTTGACGGGTACATAGAGCCCCCGGCGCGGCGGAAGGCGGATCATGTTCAGCGGGAAAGAGCCTCTGATAATTGCCTTCCGAGCTGATTGAACGCTTGGGTACCTCAGCGCCTTAACCACATCTTCGAGCGACATAAGCTCGCCATACTTCTCGGCTAAAGCCCTTTCCTTAGCTGCTACTGCTGCTTCCACGGGCGGCCTCGTACTCGCTGGTACCACTGGGGTCTAGCAGAGTATCTCCCTGTTCCCATCTGATATTGCGGTCAAGTTTCGGCTCATTTTTCGCGCCCAACTTGACTCATCAAGGCTGCGAAAGGTGGCGTGCGAGTACGCGCCTGTACCCCTAAGCTAGGAACAATATCGGAAAGGACGATCGGATCTCGCGGCTCCACTACCTTGCCCGTAGAGGGATCGATGGGCCACCAGTCTCGATGGGGCTCATAGGTAGCGTCGTCAGCTTGGCTGAAGATGACTCTCTCATCTACACCGAACATCAGCGACATATAGATCCGGCGGGCCTTCAACCTTAGGAGCTGATCCAGAAGATCCTCGCCAAGAGGCCTTAACCAAGGCTCCTTGAGGGCCCCAGGGAGGGCACGGAATGTGTTCTTTAGCGCATAGATGTACTTGGTGTCATCGCCTGACGATTCGTGCAGGCGGGCAATCGCCAAGGCACCGAAGAATCCCCAGTAGTCGCCCCTGTAGACCAACCGCTGAGTATCCATGACTTCTGCAAGCGGTTCTCGCCCACGTGGCGGCGGGCTCGCACCTGGAGGGAAGCTCCAATAATTCGAGTCTGAGTGTCTACTTATGATTCTCTCAACTGCACTGGGACGGATCGGAACATTCTTCAGAAGATCCCACACATCGAGATCGAACACCCAGAGCGTGTCCGGCAACAGGCGCTGCACCTGAACAGCAGTGTGCCGAACTGGATGCGTGTCTCCGCTCATCCACTTCCGCATAAGTCCATTGACAGATCTGCCTCTATCGACGTACGCCTTGGTGAACTCGGGAATGTCCAAGCCAGAGGAAATCACTGCATTCAAGAGCCATGCCACTCCTCTTATTCGCTCTACTCCCCTATCGTGGAGTGGCCTCTTGTTTCCAACTCGAAATTTGTCGCCCAAAGAGTAATGCATGCGTCCCCCCGGAGGCAGAATTTCCGAGACGTTACTTCACGATCATATACATGACATAGCTGCAGGCTACCGCATCCAGCCTCACTCCGTGCAGATGGCATTCACCACCACGCGTACACTCTCAAGCGAGATCAGCCTAATGACACTTCCCGACGAAAGAACTCGGTCATTACTTTGGGCTGGCAGCTTTCTCATCGACGTTGCTCATGACAGTAGTCTTCCGCTCGGTCTTAGGCGGCGCGCGGTGACGATTGCTAGGCACTTCCCTACTATCGAGGACATCGAGTGGATGGCAAATGCATTGACTGAATCTGCATTTAGCCTTCAGCTTGCCCCCCCCAGATGACGTCATGCGGGATGACACACAGAGCGAATTCACCCCCCTGCGGCACTCCACCAGATTCAGATGGCCTGGTGAAGATGGATGACAACCTGCCTTAGCTCAGACTTCGAATGTTTCGCACCAAAGCTACAGTAGGTCAACTCAGTTTGATCCCACTGCCGAGCCGTTGGGATTCTACTGTTGGAGCGACCGGCGTTTACGATTCCTCACTGAGCTATTCCAGGCGATCAGCGTGCTGTTCCGCCAACTGGGTTCGCAGAGTTTCGACCAGATCAATGTATTCTTGATCGGGTGCCAAGTCGCGCAAAGTCAATAGCTGGCAATGGAGAATGCCCATTCTGAGTTTACTGAGTGACATTGCCTCAAGCTCAGTTGGCTGTGGCAAGGTCGTCCAGAACGCCCTATCGAGACGAGCAACGCTATCATTCCGAATGATCCCGCCGGTGCGAGGCAGGAACACAAGCTGCGGGTAAACCAAACATTCTGCTCGGGCTGCGATTGTAGGGGTCACCGATCTTGGTTCGTTTGGTGTGCCGACCGAAAAGATCGGCGCTACCAGATACGACGGTCGCTGGAAGGCCTCCCTTGCGATGTTCCGCTGCGGTTGTGGAAGTCGAAGATCGGGAATGCCACCTGCTGTTGCGAGCACGATGCAAGGACGCAGCTTCGATTTCAGCGCAAGCAGTTCGGTGGACTCGCCAACACCGAGCCGAAATATTGGGAGCCGATTCGGCTTAGGCTTCCAATCATGCTGAGGATGAGCTCCCCTGATCGTGCCTGACGCTGAGTTGTGTGAGGTCTGATCTGATCGAGTTGCATCGAAGATCTTCCATGTCATACCCAATTCGGGAACGACGGTGCGGATGATCTGGCCGATCTTCGGCTGTCCGCTTGTAGGCGGTGCGTCTTGATCGTAGGGTGGCAGCGCCTCGCTTACCAGTGTTCCATTACCGAACGCCATCCTCGAATCCCTCAGGACAAGAGTGCGGTGAATTGGATGTCAGGTTCATTCAGTAACTCAGCATCCATTGCAGTCATTCCCTCGCTGTAGGCCCGGTCATAGATCGGCCGATGTGCAGCCATCGCCTTAGCGTTGCCTTCTAAGTCAGCGTACTTGCGCTCCAGACTCGCACCAAGCTGCAGGATTCTCAATAGTTTTGTCTGATCCGTGATTCCAACCTGATGGTGTGGCTTTATCTCACCAACTCCCCTCAACACCGAGAAGTCGATGTTTTGACCAGGTGTTGCCAACTGCATCGGCAACGTCTTGAAGTAAGTGTGGTCGAGAAGTCCGCTCAGATCTTGGCGGAACTTCCTAATCAGGGATCCGAAGCGCGCAGCTTGGGCTGAAGCCAATCCCACATCGCTCAGCGTGGGGCCTAGCGGGAACTCCCCGAGCCAGTATTGCGTGTACTCCTGATCCCGATGCTCCGCAGTGTAGTCGTGGATCATTCCACGGCTCGCCATTTCACCTACCGCGCCGACTAAGTCTGTTGCGAACGGTCCGTAGGAATGGAAATACCAAGCAGAACCGCTGGCAGTTTCGCCTTCATGGGTTTCGGCATGCAGACAATCAAGCAGGTATACCAGCTTGATAAGCGCCGTTCGATTGATTCGCCCCAAGCCGGCCTCGCGCACAGCGCGAAGGACGGCTAGGACGGCATCCTGCATTGGTGGGGAGATTGGCGGCATTGATGGTGCCCAGAGAACTGAAGAATTGTATCCCCTGCTTGTCGCTCCAGACCTCGGGAGACGCAGATGGGATGGGCGAACTCGCTCCCGCTCGGCCGCAAGCGGTACAGATCGCCGTCAGATAACCTGCTCCATCCGACTGACGGTCGGGGCGGTCAGACTTCTAGAAGCGTCGAGCTTGCAGACCGGAAGTTTACGTCGAAATGACAATTCGTCGCACGAATCCGCGATGGCACTTCAGGGCAAATCCGGTGCACCAGGCCGAGAATCTGTTTAGCTATCAGAACCATTACGGAACTTTCGTTGGTCGAAGTCTGCGCCGATACGGCGAAAGTATGGACGCGTAGCGAGAAGACGCAAACTGGCCAAGTGCCATCGATACGAACACTTGCCGAGGCGTATCCGGCAGCCACAGGGACATGGCAGCTTGTTTGCCACACGTGGGCGGACACACAAGGCAGCCAGTGCCAGCCTGGTGCTCGCGGGAGTGTTCACAAGCAGTAACCGCTGGTAATCCTCCAGAAGGCCCAGACTGTAGTGCGGTAGCTCGTTGAACGGCCATCCAACGCCTCCCTTGCTGCGCCACGACGCAGCGTAGAGGAATGGAACAACACATTGGTCGACGAAATGGGTCAGGCTGGGCAGTCGGCCAAGCTTCAGGCGCACAGCCAGAGGCGACCCCAAACAAAAATCACCATCTGGGTTTACGTGCTCATCTACATCTCTCGGTATCCGTCCATCAAGCTCGAACACCTCCGGCACTTCGTCATCGCGATCAACCCGGATATCGATTCGAACCCGATAGGCGTCGCCGATCTTGGGCAGGCCTTTCGGCTCGAGCTCGAACGCCAGAATTCCTTGGACCGAGACGAGGCCGGACTCCCTAGCGGGTGATCGCCGCAGCCTCGACCACGATTCGAGCAGCTCATCGATGGACTCCTCGGTGAAGCGCATCCGTCATCGATCCGCCCAAGGCCTGGTCGGCTCCCCTTGGAGCTGTACGCTGCGCACGATCGCCGGGGCGCCGGCGATAACCCCGAAGCGCCGGCGAACTGCTTCGGGCAAGGTTAGCTTGAACGCATCTTCGGCGGATTCGACTACTTGGCGAGGGTCCGTGCCGTCGAGGATCTTCCCGAAATCCCGCATGGCCTCACCGATCCAGCGGTGGAAATTCGCCTTGAGCTGCAGGTGGATGCAATCGGGGCGTGTCCATCGATCAGCGAAGTTTTCCGCTGGATTGACCGGATTGTGAATGAAGTCCGTGTTCGACCGGCGGGCCACATCCAGTGCCTGCAACACACGGCGCATCGTCTGGGAAAGCGATTCGCCTGCGATGTATACGCCACCCGCAACAGTGGTCAGGATAATCGATACCGGCTTGCGATTGGAGTCATCCTGGAACATGACATCCCTGTGCCGTTTGAGCAGTTGCACGACCTGCTGCAGCGGGGTCTTGCTGCGGTACACCGGTGCAGGATCGACCTGCGCTTCTGCGAGGTACCGCTTGACGCCCCCGTGCATGCGGGAAAGGAACCAGAGCTGGTAGCCACCCGGATTGCTGGACGGCCAGTCATCCGAGATCTGGGCGTAGTCCTTGTGCTGCATGTCCGTGATCCAGAGGGCACGCCGAGCGACTTTCTGTGCCAGCTGAGCATCGATGCCCATCACTTGCATCGCTTCGCTCAGAACGCGTCGACGAGCATCGTCGGCCCGGATTCCAGGCACAACGTCCATGTGGAACGGCAACTCGTCCTTGTAACCCAAGCGCCAGCAGCGGTTCTTTTCCGTCAGCGGCTTCTGGATACCGCGAGCCGTGCGGTAGTCGGCCAGTTCGTCACCGACCAGCTTCTTCAGCTGCTTCTGCGTATGCGTCTGCCGGCTGATCCTAGACCGGAGCTTGCACGAGAAGTCGAGGTCGAACTCCTCCCCCTCGATCACCGGCCGGATCGGCGTCCCGAAAGCGAAGGAACCCTGGACGAAAACGTGCGTGTCGTAGGCCACCAGGCTCGACTGCGGCCTTGCGAGCCACTCGCCGAGATCCTCGTAGCGGCGGAGAGCCAATTCATAAGCCCGTTCTGGCAGGTCGACTTCCTGCCAGAGGGCATGGAGGCGTTGGTCAGCATCAATTGTCATCGATATGTCCTTGGTCAAGCGGCTTGGTTAATGGTCGATGCTCGGCGCGGCCCGAGTTCCATCACCGCGACGAATGAATTGGATTCGCCTTCGCGGTCGTAGATCACGTACCGGTGGGCGTGCTGGGTCGACAGCAGCGCTCCGAACTCGATCGCAAGCGCAGCGGGGATTGCGGCAAACACGTGAATTGGCTGGTCGGACTCCGCTTCCAGCTGGCTGAGCCGGACCTGCAATTTCTTGCGAAAGGCATGAATTGCGGCACGACTCTGGAGCAGGTCATAACGGGGCTGCGGGGTCGTGAACGTCGCGATCCGATGGGCGGAAAGTGCAGCCAGGACGTCTCGTTGCGGAACCTCAGCCGACAGTGACAGTACGAGGGCGATCGGGCCTTCCCCATCGCCTGGTGGCGTATAGAGGAACTCCGGTGGCGGCGCGAGCGGGTTGGGCCATTGCAGGATGTATTGGCGGTCGCGGGAGTACAGGAACCGGCTACTACGGTCGCCCAATTGGCGTCCCACACGGATCAGGCTGGGGATGTCGGCTACGCCTGCGACACACAGGTTGAGGGGGTCGCCATGCCTGCTGGTCCGCTTGGCGAGTCGATCCTCCAACTGCTCGTCGACGGAGCGCTCGACAGTCTGCCAATACAGCTCGTCTCGGCCATTTCGACCGGGCTCCGGAAGCACATGGACAACCGGGTCAGCTTCAGCCCACAGACCCTCGGCGAGCATCGCCTCCTGCAGGTCCCGAGGCCGGATCACGTTTTCTGTCGCCCAGTGCCGCCCCAGGACGATCAATCCCTGGGCCCGCTGGGTTTCTCCTCTTTGCGCCGCATGTCGAATTTGGGCGAGGTGGGAAAGATGATGCCGTCGGAGGTCCGAGATAGGGTAAGCGTCAGGCGCACGGTCGGTACGACGATGCTCGCCAGGACACAGCAGCATCAGGTTGTCCGGATCGCTGGTAAGGCGTTCCGCTTCCTCGGGCGTGTAGTCCGAAAAGGCCCGCGGGCCGTCTGCGCTCGCTGGCGCGATATGCGCGACGTCGCCCCAAGGGGCCTTTCTGCCGCTCCGATAGTCAACGGTCAGGTCAGCTCCACACTGTTCGCAATGCCCAGCAGCACGTATCCAAACAAGCTGAATCACCGCCTTCGGCACCTCAAAGCGCCGCTGCTTCTCTTTGACATCCGGCCGGGGACCATCGCGATTGGGTGCTGATGACTTTGTAACGTTTTTCGATAGCATTGAACTTCGGACTCGTACAGGTATTTGGGACTGGGTTGGCGGTAGCGCAGCTCGCATTTCTTGCCTTCTCAGTACGCGTTTTTGATCACGTAGGCTGAGACTCGCCTGCAGGGTCCGCGCATGCCGGCCAGCACGCTGCAGCTTGAGCTGTATGCTGACGCCGGACGCTGGCAGGTGAGAGGAGTTGAGGCGGAGCGCCATGTTTGCGTGGCTCTGTCGGGAGCTAGTTCGCCGTCCAAGATGGCTGGGCAAAGTCATTGCGCGGCGCTTGTGGGCACCCCGCATCCGCACCCTCCAAGATGCGTGCTGCTTGCGCTGGGGTAGCATGGACGCCCCACCCTCATGCCTTGTCCCATGGATCGCGCACGCGAACTGTTCAAACGGTTGGAAGCTGGCGGACTGGCCGCACTCGAGCGGCTGCCGGCTGAGGAAGAGCCGGAGAGCCTTTTCCTGGACTACAAGCGCTCCGCGACCGCCGCGGGCGATCCAGGGTTGCATCGCAACGACCGCGAAAACCTCTCGAAAGCCCTGTCGGGTTTCGCCAACTCCGAGGGCGGCCTGCTGATCTGGGGCGTAGACTCGCGCCGGGAAGCCGGAGACAGCGTGAGACCATCAACAAGGCGCCGGTGGCTCAAGCCGCGGGCTTCCGCACGCTAGTTGAAGGAGCTCTGTCGGGCGAGTCCATTCCCGCACTGTCGAATGCTCGAGTCCTGCATATACTCGAAGGTGCTGGCCCGACTGGCTACGTTGTCGTACTCATCCCCCAGTCGATGATCGGTCCAATCCGGGCGACCCGTACGGATAAGTACCACCTACGCTCTGGCTCATCGTTTGGCATCGTGCCGCACGGCGTTCTTGCCGGCATGTTTGGGCGCGCGCCTCAGCCAGTCATCCAGCCCAATTTCATTGCCCATTTCACCCAGTTGACCGAGCGCCGTGACGGGATCTCGATTTCTTTCGCTGTCGCCGCTGGAAATTTCGGTGCGGTCCTTGCTAGCAAGATGTTTTTGTCCGTATGGCTGGGCGAGCTCGCCCAGATTGAAAATGCGGTACATGTGCAGGTTGCGCACGCGGAAGCCTATGAACTGCGGCGCGGCCGATTGCCAGGATTCAGCGTCATCGTGAAGGAGGGAGTTGATCTTGCGCCTGGCGGAATTGATGAGCTGTGCAGCATAGTTATGACTTTACCCATCGACTACCGTCGCTCCGTTCGCCTCGATTTCAACTTGGGCGCGCGCGACGCACCGCCGGTGCGTTTCTCCATCGAGTTCAACGCAGACACGATGAATGGACTAGCTGAGCAACTGGCCGGGCGACGCTTTCGGACGGACGAGATCTGGCAAATAGATACGCCTCTGATCTGATCGGAAGGCAGCTCACATGCGAACAGCCTGACTACGGCTGTGGAAGCTCGCGAGCAAGGCTTGCGGAAAGCTCGATGCACAGATGAAGGGCTGCATAAGCCATACCTGGATCGACCCGTGCGCCCTCTTGATGTTGCCCAAAATCTCCAAAGGCGTGAATAGCGTTCAACAAGACATGGGTTCCCTTAGTGACGTACTTTGCACATGGGGCGCTTCTTTCACTTCCAGTCATCAACTTCAAGAGAGCTACTCGACGTACCCCTTGGGGAAAGGTCGTCTCCCAGTCTTCAACCCTCGGCTCATTGTTTCGCTTCCAGATTGACATCCAGCCGGAAGGGATTTGCTTGTTCGGGATCTCAGCCACCCAAATTAGGTCGAATGCTTTGTCTACGATGCCACGGACGTTACTCAGAAAGACGGCGGGATGATCTGGCAGCTCTTCGGCGCTGCGCTCAAGGTAACGCCTCAGTGTTGAGTCAATACCACTGATTGCCCCAATCCGTCGTTCCAATACCCCCTTGAGATTTCTTTGGTAGGCATCTGACGTACCGAACAGTCGCGCGAGCGCATTACCTTCGTTTGGCTGCTCATCAAGATACCTGCGAAGCAATCGGTTCGGTCCCTGGAGCTTGTTCCCTGCCGAGCGAACGAATCCCCGCTCAAGCAGCGTCTCGGCATCTACACTGGCAATGCCGGCACGGCTAACGACATCCTCGTCCAGAACTCGCCTCAGAAGATCTTGCGAAGAAGGCGAACAGTCAAGCCAGAGTGCGTCCAGTTTGTCGAGAAGCGCTGGAAACGCGGCATCACACGCAGTATTTATCACTTCTTGACCAATGACTTCCTTCGTGACGGCTCCATACGCCGCGTTCAAGACGCCTAGCATGAAGACAGGAAATCCATTGCTCGCGTTCCAAAGCTCGGTCTCAGCACCCGGAGCGAGTTTCTGCACTGGAACTGTCGCCAGAATGGCCGCCAAGTCTCTATCGTCGAAGCAACCCACACGAACCGGCGTTGGATCAAATATGTTCCAGAAATCGCTGGTCTGTGCATCGGGATTGCGAATGAGGTCACGCAGGGTGCGCCGACTGGCAGTGATCAGTCGCAAGCTTGATTTGAGCGCAAGTTCCCGCAACTGATCCCACAGATTGCGAGTCAGTTGACCATTGGATAGCGGCTTGTCAAAGCCATCCATGATCAAGAGGACTTTGACACCTTCATCCTTGAGCAAATCCAGGACTTCGGCTATTTCCTGATAGGGATTTCCCTGCGGGTTCTTGAGATGATCCGCGTAGACGGAGAAGCTACCCGCCAGCGCAGCAGACAATTCCCTCGCGAGGTTCTGCATGAAGATCTCGTCAGAACGCGGCGTCTGATGCCCAAGATCCCACAGCACAATCGCCGAGTAAGGCGAACCGATCCTTCGCAGTTGGTTCGCAAGCTCATGTAGAACGACTGTCTTGCCTGCGAATCGAGGGCCAACCATCTGCAAATGATCCGGGGTCGCCTTCGTCAGCGATCCAATCATTTTCTCCAGAATAGCTGCTCGCCCAAGCATAGGCGGAACTATGGTTCCCAAGATCGGAAATCGGCTTTCAGGCATTTTCTTCCTCGGCTTCTGTGCGAACGCGGCTGGCAACCACGTCGACATCCTGTTGTTGTTCGATCCAATCCGCCATCAGCGGAATAGTTAGGCGATATTCGCCATCGCCAATCTCACCGGAAAGGTCAATCAGCTCCAGCTCGCGCAGATAGGTCAGATCGGCATCCAGCGCCTCGTCGTCAACATCAACGCCCACCTGCGCCAACTGCTCTTGAAGGGTGCCGAAGCCGATATGAGTACCCTGCTTAAGGCTCCGCGCACAAAGCAACAGGATCATCTGCCGGCGATGACGGCCAGTCTCCGGGCCCAGGGCAGCGTAGTCCCAGAGGCTTGCGAAATGCTCGTTGTCGCGCACCAGACTGGACGCTGCAGCGTTGACCGCGCTCACTGTGATCGATCGGCTCTTGGCCTGCACCGCGTAGTCGAACACCCGGTTGCACAGACACTGCATCAGGTAAGGATGTCGCGCCGTTACCTCGATCACCCGATCGACGGCCTCCTGCGAGAACGTCAAACGGTCAAAGACGGGCTCGACAACCACTTTGCGCGCGCTTTCCGGATCCAGCGCTGTCACCGGAATGTTAGTTCCCAGGCCATACAGCGCGGACCAGTACTCCTCTCGCAGGCGCTTGAGGCGGCGTGATCCAGTCAGGATGGCCGAGAACTTCGGGTAGCTCTGAATTAGGAATCGGATGTTCTCTGGCACCTGCGGTGACGTCACCCCGTTATCGATGCCCTCTTGCAGCTTGTCGAACTCGTCGAGCATCAGCACCAGACCGAGGTTCAGAGGCTCCAGAACGGCCAACACCCCTTCCAGGTAGTCGCGAAAGTCGGCAAAGGGTGACTCGGCGCCGATGCCTTCGCGACAGGCTCGCGCAACCCCGAGCGCCGGCTTGCCGGCAGCAAGGACCTGCCCATTGGGCAGCGGCACTTCGATACGCAGCGTGGTCAACGCCGCGGCAATGCTGCGGGCGACCTCACGGAACACCTCGGCCGTGGGCACGCCAACCGCGTGCGAATCGCCTTCAGCTCCCTGCAAGCTGCAGTAAACTGCCAACCAGCCCGGGATTGCTGATCGCCCCTCCAAGTGTTTGAGGATGGAGGTCTTGCCCGCTCGTCGATTGCCCTCTAGCAGCACGACATTGCCATGGGTTTCGATCTGGCGACTGATAGTGGCAATCAGCTCCTCTCGACCATAGAAGACGCTGTGCCCGTGCTGCGGCTCTAGCGGACTGCCCGTCACATAGGGACTGCCACCCAGTTCGGGGACAGAGGCGCCAGCGACCTGCTCGGTCTCTTTGACGCGGATGGCCAGCTCGATTTCATCCTCGATCTGCTGTCCCGACAATGCACGGGCCTGCCACAGCAGCCGCAGCGAGAGATCTCCGCCCCGCTTGGGCACGTCACCCCGCAAATGCAACCCGAACGCACCACGCTCCGTGAGATAGGCGACCTCCACGGCGCCCCAGTCAGGCTGGGTCGTCACGCGCACATTACGCAGCGGCAACGCACCTGCGTTCTCTAGTTCGACTGAGAACTCGGCGAAGGTGCCCGCAACCAGAGAGTCGGGAGAGATGCGTACTCGAAGCCCAACAGCGTTGACCAGGTCGGACACGGCCGCGCGCAGCCATTCGCGCAGTCGCTCGCCGATGGCTCGCGCTTGGGATTCCGTAGGCAGGTGGCCAGTGGTCTGCTCCAGCACCGTGTTTACGCCGCGCTCCGCTTCCTGCAATACATTCAACAGTCCCGGTCCGGGCGGAATCTGGGCAACTCCCGCCAGCGGTAGCAGAGTCTGCGTAAGCGGCGTCAGCCAACGCACCGCCTGGCTGCCAACTTGTTCCTGATCCAGCCAGCGCCCTGCCGTGCCGGCTAAGGCCACAATGGACTCGAAATGGCTAAGCGCAGGGGTATCGTCCAGCCTACCCACAGACTTGGGCACTTTGCTGTCTAAATCAGCGAGCCACGCTGTCAGGCGGTCCGATTCGCTGTTTTCAGTAGCCTGCGACAGGAAGGCCAGCGCATCGGTGCCGAACTCGCGGAACTGCGCCGCGGCGCGCGCCTGCAACTGCAATGGCGGCAGCGGGACGGGCAAGTTATCCAACACCGCTCGGTTCAGGTGCTGGATTACTGCGCCGCGCGCTTGCGCTGCTAACCAATTCTGGCAGGCGGGACTGGCCAAATAAGCCAGCAAGAACCCAGCGTCCAATCTTTCCTGATCCACACGCAGCACGTAAAGTCCGTTTGCTGCGACCGAACCGACCGCCCCATTTCGCACTAAGGCGGACTTACCGATGGTGCCTGACTTGGACAGCAGTACGTCACCGGGCAATAGCGCCCAACGCTGCTCCTGGCTAGCCAACTCCGGCGTCAGCCAGCTGGAAACGCGGCCAACCTTGCCCTGGCCCAGATCCTTGATGCGTACATACCCCACAGCCCGCTCTAAAGGCGGTTCATCAACTAAGTCCAGCGACTTGATGGAGCGTCCGCCAAAGACATCGGCCACTTCGGACAGTGACACTAGCGCACTCGAACTTCCCAATGCCTCTTTGAGGCTGCCCAGCAGCTCGTCCAGCCCACCCTTTTCGCGTCGCCGGGGTGACAAATCCCAATCGGCGGCGGCGAGCTCATCAACGCCTACCTCCCAAACGGAGCGCGACAACACTCCATAACCCGGCGCACCTTCAGAGATGCCAGGTGGCAGTTCGCGCGGCTGACGCAGTTCGCCGCGAAACACTTCGCTGGCCAGTTGCTCAGCCAGCGGAGTGGGAATCACTTGTCCCCAGGAACCGGACCGCTGACCCGGCCCCTTGTGGCCTGACCCGGGCACAAACAAGGCGCTGGCATCGACCATCCGCACCCGGCTGGCGCCACCTTGCTTGCTCAGCACGAGCAGACTGCCCTTGACGTTGGCGTACGGAGCGATCGCTCCTGCTGGCAGGCCGATTACGGCTTCTACGTGACCCCGCTCCAATAAGTGACGCCGGAGGTTCCTGTCTCCGCCGCCCCGGAACAAAAAGCCCTCCGGCACTGCGATGACAGCGCGGCCATGAGGCCTTAGCTGTGACAACGCGTGCTGCACGAACAGCCCCGTGCTGTCGCTAGCCGGCATTGCAAAGTGTTGATACCGCCACGGCTCATTGCTGGTCTTGACGCCGATAGGCGGATTCGCCACCACCACATCAAAGCCCTGCCGGCTGGGATTACTAGGAGACTCCCGCTCCAGGCTGTTCCCGAGTTCAAGATTTGGGCTTTCAATGCCTGCAAGCAGCATGCGCGTCAAGCCTATCAGGAAGGCGTCGGCACTCTTCTCGATCCCCGCCACCTCGAGCAACGCACCCGGTCGGCGCTGCTCCGTGCGACTGCGCTCAGCTTGCTGCCAAGCCGCCACCAGAAAATTGCCGGACCCAAAGCACGGGTCATACACACGGTCCCCAGGTTGCGGGTTCGCTAACGCCGCAACTAGGCGGGCAATGTTGATCGGCGTGGAAAACTCGCCATCGCGGGCATCACCCGTTTCGGCCATTACCTGATCGAACATCTCGAGTAGGCCGCGCCGCTCGCTCGGCGTCTCGAAGGGGACTTCGCCCACCCAACGAACTAGGTCAAGTAGGTGGCCAAAGTCCACCTTCAGCACACGATGCAATGGACCCGCTAAGGCGTGCAGGTGGGCCGCCATCGGATGGCTCGCGTCACCGCGCAACCCTGTCACGTAGTGAGCAAGCTGGCTTAGTCGATCGACGATGGACTGCGTCTGTTCGAGACGGGACCAGTGGCGCCATTGCAGCGCCGGTGGCAATAACGGGTGGTGCGAGCGATCCTCGAACGCCGCCATCGCTTCCTGCTCGGCGTCTCGCAGGTCGGCCCAGCGTAGTAGGAGGAACGCCGCGAAGACCTCACGGATGAACGACTTGGATTCGCCTATCTTGAGTCTCAGCGAATCCAAGGCCGTCACCCAATGTGCGGCAGCGTCCCGTAGTGACTTATCTACCACGATGCTCACAGCTCCCCGGCGAAAGCCTTGCGCAATATGGATTCGCGCATAGTCTCGCCCTCGCTCGTGACTTCGCGTATTTCTGCAACTAGCTGTCTCGCCAGGGACTCCCGCAGCTCCAGTTGCTCCAACAAAAGCGCCTGCTCAGGGACACTGGGAACAGGAAATTCAATTGATCGCAGGTTCTCCGAATTAATATTGAACTGACCCGCGGACGTGCGCCTGCGGCTGTCAATCTCCGCACGCCCATTTGTGCTATTCAAGAAATAGGCCAGGTAACGCGGCAGCACCTTGGCTTGATCGACTCGCACTCGAATTAGGTACGAAGCAAATCCAAACGCCTGACTCTGGCTGTCACCTTGAAACACAGCGCAACGACCAACAAGGTCCCGGCTGCCGTTGGTACGAACGAACAAGAGGTCGCCATCCTCTAGGCGGACTCGCTCAGTATCAGACTTGCCGAGTTCCGAATATTTCAATCCGTCAAAGTTCACTGATCCCTGAGCCACATTGGGAATGCGCAGAATTGGCATGCCGACGGGCTCTGCGTGACACTTCTGGGAAGTTCCGTAGCGCGTCTCTAAGGCAATGTCACCAATTGTTTGCGCGCGTGCGGAGCTTGCCTGCGATGTGAAAACCTCGTTGAGAACGGATGGCAGAACTGCCTCCGCTTCCTGGATAGCTTGTGTTCGGAGACATTCAATCTCCTCTACGCGCTGCAAGCACTCCTTGATGCGGACAACGATGCGGCGCTGCTCGGGGACCGGAGGTAACGGCACTTCCAAGGAATCAAGAACTTGTGTGGTCACGCCCTTGATCGTTGCTCCGCGCTGATGCCTTCGAAGATCGCCCTTTGTCTTGATCAAGAAATATGCAAGAAAATTCTGGTCCAACTCCGAGGACGGAATGAAGGACGAGAAGTCTTGATTTGTCGCCAATTGGTTGCGCGCAATCCCCACCTTTCCGACTACGACGCGCGATGAGAAGACTACAGAACCTGCCGGGATTAGCTTCGCTGCACTGCACTCGAGTCCGGCTTCGGTGATAGCTTCTCGACTTGATGTAAGCAATTGAATGTCGTCGACATCGGAAAGATCTGCGACGGTGAACCACGGAATGTCGCCATTCCAGAACGATTTTTTCTCACGCGACGGCGTTCCGCCGCCAAGGCGGCGAGTAACCTCACTGAGTCGCTTCGTCGCCCAGTTCACGCATCACTCTCCAACATCGATTCGAGCTCATCCAAGAGCTCAGCTATGCGCGCTTCCTTTGCTTTTATCGACTGCACGAGTTCCAGTGCCGGCCTGTGCTCGTAGTCATCCACTTTGTTCGGGTTCTTGGCTGATAGGTCGTATCCCCTGGCCACGATGTCGGCTAACGGCACGATCCAGGAATTTTCGCCCTCCACTCGTCCCTGCCACTTGGCGAGAAAATCAGGCAGTTGGTTGCCAGCGATCGGCCTGCGTGTCTGCTTCAGTTCAAAGCCGTCGTTGGTTAGCTCGTAGTACCAGACCGACTCGGTGCCCGCGCCGCCCTCAGCGCGGTCAAAGAAGATGACATTTGTCTTGACGCCGGTGTAAGGGAGGAAACAACCCGCCGGCAGCGAAAGGATGGTGTGCACCTTGAACTGCTCCAGCAGCTCCTTGCGCACCTTCTGGTCTGGACCGCCACGGAACAACACGCCTTCTGGGATGACTACCGCGGCGCGACCGCCTTTGGCCAGATTGGCCATGATGTGCTGAAGGAACAGGCATTCCGTTGCGCCAGAACGCACGCGGAAGTTGGTTTGCAATTCTTGCGCCATCTTGCCGCCATAGGGCGGGTTGGCAAGGACGATCTGGTATTTGTCCTTCTCAGCAACGTTCTGGCTGTGCACCTCAAGCGTGTTAGCAAGCTCCAAGTTGGCTCCCTCGATGCCATGCAGAATCATGTTCATCGAGCCCAGCAGGTACGTCAGCGGCTTCAGCTCTAGTCCATAGAACGTCTTGTGCTGCTGCACGTCGAGCTGCTTGGCGCTCAGGGTATTGTGGCGACGCACGTAGTCAGCCGCCTCGCCAAGAAAGCCCGCTGTACCAAAGCAAGGGTCGTACACGCGCTCATTCGGCCGTGGTTGCACTACGTCGACCATGGCCCGAATGATGTGGCGCTGGGTGTAGAACTCGCCTGCGTAGCCAGCCGAGTCGGCCGCGACACGCTTGAGCAGGTCTTCGTAGATCTCCGAGAGGACAATTACGTCCGTCTCGCTGGAAAAATGAAGCTTGTTTACCTGCTGAACGACCTTGGCAAAGCTAACGCCCCGGCGACTGTAGTTGCGCACGTTGTCGAAGATGCGGCGGAAGCGTTGTGCCAGCGCGTCGTTCCCCAGTCCTTTAACCGGGTCGGGGCTGGTGAGCTTGATCCACAGCCTGCCGTCGACGAATTCCAGCATCTCATCGGGGTGATCAGTGTCCTGTGCCCAATGGCTCCAGGCATATTCGCCTGCCAATCGCCGCTCGTAGGGCGTATCGTCAAACGCGCCTTCCTGCACCTTGCGTGTCTCTGTTTCGTCGAACGCCTTGAGGAAGAACAGCCATGCGAGCTGCTCCACGTAGTTGCGAGCGTCCACCCCCTCCGCATTTAGCTGATCGCAGGCGTTCTTGACGATCTGCTGCACTTCAGCACGGCGATGGTCGGTGTTCTTCTTGTTCACGTCGGGTCCTTCTTTCTTTTGCTTGTAAACCCAGGCGCGTTAAGCGGCCATGGGAACGTAAAGGTGATGCTTCACGAGTTCGAGATCAGCTTTGAGCAGAACCGGACCGCCATAGCGGCTGGTAAGCGTGCTGAAGCTGCCGAACTGTTCGGCGAACTGCGGAGCGCTGTAAGTGCGGGCCTGTTCCAAGTCGTCGATGCCGAACAGCCGGTAGTGGTCGAGCGCGGTCTGCCACAAACGCGTCTTAAAGCGCTCGCTTTCAGGTAGCGCGGCTTCGCCCAGATGGGCCAGCAACCAGATCTGATCCTCGTCCCAAAGGCGGTTGGCGCGATCGACCCTGTTGGGCACCCGCGGTAGCTGGAATCCGATCTTGGCGAGGATGTCTACGTCGTCGGCATCCGGGAGATCCAGGTAATGCCGGAATGCGGAGGGATAGATATCGCGGTCGCGCAGCGCTTCGCGAAGTTCTTGACGACTGCCCTTGTCAATCCAGATGCGTAGCAGCTCATCCATGCCCTTGTGGCTGACGTCCAGGATGAACTCGCGCGACTGTTCGGCGTAATCCTCAAACGGAATCTTGCTGCCATCGGCTAGGCAAACGTAGCGATTCTCGGCGGAGATAATGACGGACACGCCCTCGCCGATTGGCTTTGGCAGGGTGTCATCGCCCTTTTTCTTCTTGGGCTTGCTGCTGGAAGCGACCTTTTGGCGGTTTGCAGGATGACCATCGAACTCGGCGTCTTCTAGCGCGCTGGCGCCCGAATAGTCGAAAATGGTGAAGTAGCGCTTGTTGATGTCCTCACACAATCGGGTGCCACGCCCCTTCATTTGTTTGTAGAGAATGGCACTGCGCAGTGGGCGCATGAACACCACGTTCTTGACGTCTGGAGCGTCAAACCCCGTGGTCAGCAAGTCGACGGTGACGGCAATGCGCGGATTGCTGGGACCGACGACCGCAAAGTTGCGTTCCAGCTGGTGGCTGTTGCGCTCAGCACGGGTAATGCGGGCAGCGTAATCGCCATTGCCAGAGAGGCGGCGAAGCTCCTGCGCCATGAACGCCGCGTGGGTGTCATCCACGCAGAAGACAATCGTCTTCTCGTCGCGTAGCTCGTACTTGCCCAGCACCTCCCAGAGATCCTCGGCGATGGCGCGCGTACGGTCCGGCATGCGGATGTCGCGCTCAAAGTTGGCGGTGGTATAGCGCTTGCCGTCTGGGCCGGTATAGCCTTCCTCGTCGACGTTCGTGATGCGCTCTTCCAACAGATAGGGCACCAAGTAGCCATCCTCGATGGCTTGCTTGAGGGTGTAGGTGAAGACCGGATCGCCAAAGTAGTGCTGGGTGTCGCGGCGCTTCTCCTCGGCGGTCAGCGCGCGCTCGCTTTCCTCCAGTTCGCGCGGCGTAGCGGTCAGACCGAGCTGCAGGGCACCTCCAAAATGCTCAAGGACACCGAACCAGTCACCAAAGCCGGAACGGTGACACTCATCAACAACAACTAGATCAAAGAAGTCAGGGTCGTAGTGCTCGTAGACCTTCTTGCCGTCCAACTCCTCGTCGAGGCTTTGGTAGTTGGCAAAGAACACCTTCCCCACCAGATGCTGGCCTTGGGCGACGGTGTCCTTGTCGATCTGCACGCGCTCGGCCGCGGGGAAGGCACTGAAGGCGCGGTAGGCCTGATCCTTGAGGCTGTTCCGGTCGGTCAGGAACAGTACGTGCTCGCGCTTAAGGGCCTTGCCATTCAACAGCTTCCATACCAGCTGGAAGATGGTGAAGGTCTTGCCAGTGCCCGTAGCCATGAGCAGCAACACGCGATCGTCGCCTTGCGCGAACTGCCACAAGGCTTTGTTGATAGCTACATCCTGGTAGGGACGCACGGCTTTGCGCGACACCTGATCCATGTGGTAGCCGGCAGAAAACGCCCCTTCCCAACGCGACCAATCGACTGCAGCGCCCATGCGAGCGACAAGCTCTTCAGCGGAAGGCGGTGCGCTTCGTGACTCGAACTCGCCCGTGTCGTTATCGGTCAGGATCCAATCACTGCCGTTTGAGGCAATTGAGAATCGCAGAGAGAGGCGACGGGCATAGCGAGATGCCTGCTGCATGCCGTCAGCCGCACTTTCGACCTCCGACTTCGCCTCGACAATGGCCAGAGGCACGCCTTTGAAGCGCAGCAGGTAGTCGGCGATGATCGACTGCGTCTCGTCGTACATCGCCTCGCCGGTGAGATTGACCCTTCCCGGACCAATACGCAGCTGCTCCTGCCACGCCCAGCCGAGCGCCGCCAACCGGGGCTCGATGAGTTCTTTGCAGGTTAGTCGCTCGTTCCGTGCCATTTGAATGCCTTTAAGGGCGGTATCCGTTGTTGGGAGGGGCCCGGGACGGGGCCGGGTTGGCGCCTTGGCACCTAAACCTCAATACTTTAAATGGGCCACCCCACCAAGTCGCCCAGTTTGTCCTCGATGGCTTCCACCCGGGAGGAGCCGAGGCGGAGGATCAGTATTGGTGCCGCCGCGGCAAGTGCGGTCACAATAGGTGGATGCACCCTTCCAATAAATTACTGGCCGGGGTCTCCCGAATCCTCCCCCGGATCGCCGAGGAGAGCAGTGACCGGGAGGAGATCCCCGAGACCGACCTCATCGAGCGCTTGGTCCACGCCACGGGCGTCGGGGTGGAGGAGGCCGGCTCGGCACTCGGCGTCGTCCGGCGCCTGCTCCAAGCCCTGTCTGTGCTCGATGAGGCGCGTTTGGGCACCGGGGCATGGGCCTTCGTCTCCTTCCCAGCGTCTCTCCTAGCCCGTAGCGTGCTGGCTGGCCTAGGCGAAGCGGAGTTCCGGCTGCTGGAGCCGGGCTTCTGGAATGCCAGTGAGTACCTCGTGGATCGGCAGCGGGCGCTTATCAAACAATCAGAGGAGCTCCGAGCGGCGTTGCCGGCTGGGTTGGTGCCCATCCGGCGGGTCTGGGTTTCTTGGGCGTGGATCGCACTGGATGGGAAATTCCTGATGGTCCGCCGGGAAGATCCCGCACTCCATCGGGACGGAAGCCGGGGCCAATTCGTATTTCCTGGCGGTCGCGTGTCCAACGAGGATCTGCCTGAGCTGGTGTATCTGACCGCCTCCCGATGCCTGGATTTCTTCGATCCCAACGTGGAGATCGACCCCGATCACATTCGCTGCGCCTTCTCACGAACTGTGAGGCGGGAGCTACGAGAAGAACTTGAGATTCCCGGCAACGCCTTCGAGGCAGAGATTCCCTTGGGGGAACCCATCCACTACATCGCCCTAGAAGGTGCGAAGAGTGCGTACTCCGCTACCGAATATCATATACAGCCCTTTAGCGTTGCTCTGAAGGATGCAGGTAAGACTGGCCTGCTGCGCTGCCTGGCTGCGCATCCCGAACGATTTGCCTGGTTTACGGCCAAAGAGTTGGCCGCTGGCGTCAATGCGACGGGAGCCAAGGCCTTCGTCGATGCCATTCGACAGGGCGGTCCGGCACTCGACCCGGATGCATTCACGATTCCGATCGGCACCGCCTCTCCGTTGAAGGATCCCATCGATACTCCTGGCAAGCCATCGGAACCTTTTTCTGTCGGCATTGCAGGCCGAGAGCGGCAAGTCCATGTCGATCTGGAGACTGACGAGATCGAACTGCTGAACTGGCTTGCTGCCGTGCGCCGCGGGGACGACATCGAAGAGTTGGCCGTTGGTGTGTCGATAGCCAGCGGCACCGGTTGGGTTCTCATTGACGACAATCACGCTCTCACAGGACTGAGAACGCTTGCCGCCAAGTTAGACGCGGCAGGGCTGCCTCTACTGGATTTCCACGACCGAGCCATTCGCTTGAATGCGGTGATCCCGTATTTCTCACCCTCATCACTTTCGATGGGGATTCAGGATGAACGCCGCGGGAAGTCGTATCGCCTGAATCTTTCGCGTCGTCGAATACAGTCGCTCCTAGGAGTCGCGGCAGCCAACGAAGCCTCGATATCCTTGCCTGAAATCCTGGGCAATGCGGTTTATTCGCTGGATCAAGGCGACCCTCAACCCGCTTTGGACAACTTGGAAACCGTCAAGCGAATGCAGCGCGAGATTCGGGGATTTCTGGACTTGGTCGGGGCGCGGCTATTGGTGCGGCAGGTCGACGGCGTCCCGGAACTTGCAGTTGCAAGCCAGTTGACGCGCTCAACCTGATCCGCCGCAAATTCCGACACCTACGCACTGCACATACTTCTCGCGCGTTGGACGAACTATTAGTTAGCGCTCCACTTCAGTTGGACCAACTATTAGCATGTTGGACTAACTATTAGCTCGTACCACGGTCACTCCACCGTCACCGACTTCGCCAGATTGCGCGGCTTGTCCACGTCGGTGCCGCGGGCCAGTGCGGTGTGGTAGGCCAGCAGCTGCACGGGGATGGTGTGCACGATGGGGCTGAGCACGCCGACGTGGCGCGGGGTGCGGATGACGTGCACGCCTTCCGACTCGCTGAAGTGGCTGTCCTGGTCGGTGAACACGAACAGTTCGCCGCCGCGCGCGCGCACTTCCTGCATGTTGGACTTCACCTTCTCCAGCAGCATGTCGTTCGGCGCGATCACCACCACCGGCATGTCGGCATCCACCAGCGCGAGCGGGCCGTGCTTCAGCTCGCCCGCCGGGTAGGCCTCGGCGTGGATGTAGGAGATTTCCTTCAGCTTGAGCGCGCCTTCCAGTGCGATCGGATAGTGCAGGCCGCGACCGAGGAACAGCGCGTCTGACTTCGGCGCGAAACGCTCGGCCCAGGCGGCGATCTGCGGCTCCAGGTTCAGTGCGTGCTGCACGCTGCCGGGGAGGTGGCGCAGTTGTTCGAGGTAGTCGGCTTCCTGTTCCGGCGTGACCTTGCCGCGCAGTTTGCCCAGCACCACGGTGAGCTGGAAGAGCGCAGCCAACTGGGTGGTGAAGGCCTTCGTCGAGGCCACGCCGATCTCGGCACCGGCGCGCGTGTAGCACACCAGTTCGCTGGCACGCGGGATGGCGCTTTCGGGAACGTTGCAAATCGACAGCGTGTGCTCGTGGCCCAGCGACTTGGCGTACTTCAGCGCCTCCATCGTGTCCAGGGTTTCGCCGGACTGCGAAATCGTGACGATCAGGTGCTTCGGGTTCGCATATGCGGCGCGATAGCGGTACTCGCTGGCGATCTCGACGTTGCACGGCACGCCGGCGATGGCTTCCAGCCAGTAGCGCGCGGTCATGCCGGCGTAGTAGCTGGTGCCACAGGCGAGGATCTGCACACCCTCGATGTCCTTGAGCGCGGCTTCGGCGTTGGCGCCGAACAGCGCGGGCGAGAAACCGCCGTCGACCACCGCCTCGATGGTGTCGGCGATCGCGCGCGGCTGCTCATGGATTTCCTTCTGCATGAAGTGGCGGTACGGGCCCAGCTCCAGCGACGCCAGCGACACGTCCGACACATGCACGTCGCGCTGCACGGGTTCATTCTGGCCGTCGAACACCTTGACGCCTTCACGCGTCACTTCGGCGGTATCGCCTTCTTCCAGGAAAATCACGCGCCGCGTGGCCTGGATGATCGCCGACACGTCGGAGGCGATGAAGTTCTCCCCCTCGCCCAGGCCGATCAGCAACGGGCAGCCCATGCGCGCGCAGACCATGCGGTCGGGTTCCTTGCGACTTACCACGGCCAGAGCGTACGCGCCGGTGAGTTCCTTCACCGTGTGCTGCAACGCGGTGAGCAGGTCGTCGCCCCCCTTCAGGTGGTGGTGCATCAGGTGGGCGATCACTTCCGTGTCGGTCTGCGACTCGAACACGTAGCCGAGCGCGCGCAGTTTCTCGCGCTGCTCCTCGTGGTTCTCGATGATGCCGTTGTGCACCAGCGCCACCCCGTGGCTGATGTGCGGGTGCGCGTTCGCCTCGGTCACGCCGCCGTGCGTGGCCCAGCGCGTATGGCCGATGCCGAGCGTCGCATTGAAGCCCTCGGCGGCGGCGGCGCCTTCCATCTCGGCCACGCGACCGGTGCGGCGCACGCGGCGCACATCCTGCTGATCGACCACGGCGATGCCGGCGGAATCGTAGCCGCGGTATTCGAGCCGCTTCAGTCCCTCGATCAGTACCGGCACCACGTCGCGATCGGCGATCGCACCCACAATTCCGCACATAGGCCTGTGTCTTCCATCTGAGTCAAACGAACGGACATTCTACGTGTCCGGCACTGGACAACCCCTGTCCGGCGGGTGTCCGCGGACACCCGGACAGTCCTCCGCCCCGGACAAGCCCCTAGTAAATCAATTACTTGCGTTTGGCACGCATCCTGCTGAGTACGGCAGGTCATTCCAAAGAACGCATGCCGCCGATGATTCGGGACACCTCCGCGCAAGACCGAGTGCTCAGTTCCTCGCAGACCCGCCCGGCCTGGCGCCGCTGGGTATGGCCCGCCGCCGGTGGCGCACTGCTGCTGGCCGGTATCGTGTTCGCGGCGCGCGGCTGGCTGGCGGGCACGACCTCGATCGACGGCGCCCGCCTGCGCATCGCCGAGGTGACCCGCGGCGATCTGGTCCGCGACATCGCCGCTGACGGTCGCGTCATCGCCGCCAACAGCCCCACCCTGTACGCGGTGGCCGGGGGCGTGGTGACGCTGAAGGTGGTCGCGGGCGACCAGGTGAAGCAGGGCCAGCCGCTGGCCGAGATCGACAGCCCTGAGCTGCGCAGCAAGCTGGCGCAGGAACAGACCACGCTGGCGGGCATGCAGGCCGAGGCCAGCCGTGCGACCCTGGATGCGAGCGTCACCCGTGCCAATGCGCAGAAGGCACTGGACCAGGCCGGCATCGAGCGCCAGGCCGCCGAGCGCACCCTGCAGCGCTATCAGCGCGGCTTCGAAGGCGGTGCGGTGCCGCAGGTCGACGTGCTGGAAGCTGAGGACAACCTGCGCAAGGCCGAGATCGCACTGTCCCATGCACGCAAGGATGCGGGGCTGCAGGGCCAGGGCGCCGGGCTGGATGCGCGCAACAAGCAACTGCTGGCCGAACGCCAGCGTGCCGTGGTCACCGAAGTGCAGCGCCAGGTCGATGCACTGACCTTGCGTGCGCCATTCGACGGCCAGGTCGGCC
>Ga0247823_10000416_pt1 | contig 36682 bp, 31 predicted proteins | sample 13C_PalmiticAcid_2_FD_192426 | JGI IMG/M metagenome (GOLD analysis project Ga0247823, IMG submission 192426) | Soil microbial communities from agricultural site in Penn Yan, New York, United States - 13C_PalmiticAcid_Day30 | ecosystem: Environmental > Terrestrial > Soil > Agricultural land...
TCGGCGGTGAACTGCATGGTGCGGCCGTAGTAGGCCTGGTCGGTGAGCATGCCGGCGACCGCGCCGTCCTCGGCGCGGCCCTGCCGGCGCTCGGTCAGCGTGCCGGAGACCGCATCGCGGAGTTCCTCTTCGGTGATGCCGTCCTTGATCAGACGCGCCAGTTCCTCGCGGACGGCGGCTTCGACCTTGGCCATGTTTTCCGGCGCGGCGATGGCCTGGATGTTGAAGCTGCCGTTGTCGTCGGTGCCTTCGCGGCTGTCGTCGGCGCGCACCGCGCTGGAGACGCCGTAACTCAGGCCTTCCTTCTGGCGGATGCGATCGCCCAGCCGCGACTTCAGCGCGCCGCCACCGAAGATGCGGTTGGCAAGCAGGATGGCCGGATAGTCGGGGTCGGTGACCTTGAGCGAGAGGTTGCTGCGCGCCAGCAACACCGCATTGGGCTTGTCCGGTGTGGACAGACGCTGGTTGATCGCCGGGACCGCCGCGTAGCGGGTGTTGATGGGGGCGTAGGGGTGCCGCGAGGTCCAGTCGGTGAACAGGGATTCCAGCTGCGTGCGCACCGCCACCGGATCGAAGTCGCCGACCACCGCGATCTCGCCGTCGGCGGTACCGTAGAAGTCGCGATGGAACGTGGCCAGGTCTTCGCGCTTGAGCGCCTTCACCGCGGCGATCGCCTCATCGAGGGTGTCGATGTGCAGCGGATGGCCCTTCGGCCAGGGATCGAAATGGTGCGCCAGCGCCTGGCCGGCCACCGCGCCGGGCTCCTTGCGCGAGGCTTCCATGCCGGTGAGGGCCTGCAGGCGCAACTGTTCGAACTCGCTTTCCGGGAACGCCGGGTGGCGCAGGATGTCGGCCGCCAGCGCCAGCGCGTCGGCGAGCTGGGTACGCCGGCTCAGCAGGGAAATCCCCGCGCCCTGCAGGCCGCCGCTGACGCTGGCCTGGGTCTTCAGGGCTTCGAAGCGCTGATCGATCTGTTCCCGGCTCAACGTGGTGCTGCCGCGCATGAGCATGGCGCCCGCCAGGCCGGAGGCGTCCTGCCGGCCTGTCAGCGAGGCGACATCGCCGAACCGGAAGTTGGCATCCACCACCACGGTTTCGCCACGGGTCTTGCGCGGCAACAGCGCCACCCGCAAGCCATTGCCCAGGGTGAAGCGCTGGGTGCGCGCCTCCAGGTTCTGCGGCGTCGGGTCGAACTGTTCGCCGGTGGAGACCGCCGCGCGCCCGACGTAGCCGTCCACCAGTTTCGCGACGTCGGGTCGCGGCGTGATGGTGACGCGATCCGGCGGGTCGGTGGGAATGAAGCGGCCGAGGGTGCGGTTGCCGGGTTTCAGATACTCGCCCGCCACGCGGTTGACATCGGCGGCGGTGACCTTGGCGATCGCGTCGCGGGTGATGAACAGCAGCCGCCAGTCGCCGGCGGCAAGGAATTCGGACAGCCCCATGCCCACCGCGTTGACGTCGGTGAAGTAGAGCTCGTAGGCGTTGGCGATGCGTTGCTTGGCTTCCTCGACTTCCGCGTCGGTCACCGGTCTGCGCGCCGTGCCCTCGACTTCGGACAGCAGTTCCCGCTCGGCCTTGGCCGCGTCACCGTCCTTCGGCAGCACCGCCAGCGCGGTGAACAGGCCGGGATCGCGCAGCGACTCGCTGCCCGCGCCGGTGCCGGCGGCGGTGCGCGGCTGCACCAGCGTCTTGTGCAGGCGGCCACCGGGGGTATGGCCCAGCACGTTGCCGAGCACGCTCAGCGCGGCGCTGTCCGGATGGCCGGCGGCGGGGATGTGATAGGCCGCGGCGACGATGCGGACATCGCCGACCCGGCGCACATCGACCTGGCGCTCGCCGTCCTGGGGCGGTTCGGCGGTATGGAACGCGGGCAGGGAGCGAAGGGGTTTCTTCAGCGGTCCGAAATGGGTGGTCACGCGCGCCAGCACCGCGGCCGGATCGATGCGGCCGGCGATGATCAGGGTGGCGTTGTCGGGTTGGTACCAGGTCCGGTAGAAGCCCTGCAGCCGCTCGATGGGAACGCCTTCCACATCCGAACGCGCGCCGATGGTGCTGTTGCCGTAGTTGTGCCACAGGAACGCGGTCGAACGGATGCGCTGGAACAGCACGCCACCGGGATTGTTCTCGCCGGCCTCCAGTTCGTTGCGGACCACGGTCATCTCGCTGTCCAGATCCTTGCGGGCGATATTGGAATGGACCATGCGATCGGCTTCCATCGCCAGCACCCAGTCGAGGGTGTCGTCGTCGGCGGGAAAGGACGCGAAGTAGTTGGTGCGATCCAGTCCGGTCGTCGCGTTGAACTGGATGCCGCGCTTCTTCATCTCGCCGCTGATGTCGGCATGGGTCGGCGTACCCTTGAACAGCAGATGTTCCAGCAGGTGCGCCATGCCGGTCTCGCCGTAGTTCTCGTGCACCGAACCCACGCCGTAGACCAGGTTCACCGTCACGGTGGGCTTGCTCGCGTCGGGGAACAGCAGCACCCGCAGACCGTTGCCCAGCCGGTACTCGCTGATGCCCTCGACGCTGGGGCCGGCGACCACGCCACGGGGCAGGCTGGCGTCGGCGAACGCCGTCGGCATGGCGCCGAGGCTTAGCGTCATGGCCAGGCCAAGTGCGAGAATGAGGCGGCGTGGTTGCATGCAGGACTCCTGGAAAACGGCAGCCCCGAGTTTCGCAGATTTGCCGGAGACAGGCGTTACATGAGCGATAGTGAGAGCGATAACGACATGGGTGGCGTGCTGTACCAGGACGCGGATCTGGCGATCATCGACAAGCCGGCTGGATTGATGGTCCACGACAGCAAGCTGGCGCGAGGCGAAACCGAGTTCCTCGCCGATCGCCTGCGCGAACACTTCGGCAAGCCGATCTTCCTGATTCACCGGCTGGATCGCGCGACCAGCGGATGCCTGCTGGTCGCCTTCGACCGGGACGTCGCCTCGGCGCTGGGGCGTACCTTCATGTCGCGTGAAGTGGAGAAGGATTACCTGGCCATCTGCCGGGGTTGGCCGGAGCCGCACATCGATCTCGACTATGCGCTCGATGGCGGACCCGGCAAGCCGGAGAAGCGGCTGGCGCTGACCCGGTTCACCTGCCTGGCCATGGGTGAATTGCCGATACCGTCCGCGGGATTCGCCAGCTCACGCTACGCGTTGCTGCGCTGCCGCCCGGAAACCGGGCGCTTCCGCCAGATCCGCCGACACCTCAAACACCTGTCGCACCATCTGATTGGCGACAGCAGCCATGGCGACGGCCGCCACAACCGCAACTTCCGCATGCAGGGCGTGCATCGCATGCTGCTGCACGCGGTGCGGCTGTCGTTCCTGCATCCGGTCAGTGGCGTGCGGATCGAAGCCATCGCGCCGCTGGACGCGGAATTCCGCCGCGCCTTCGGGCTGTTCGGCTGGGACGAATCGCTGCGCTGACGGTTCCTGGCAGCCGAGCGCGCCCGGTGCTGCCGGAGAACGTAGAGCGGAGCTCGCTCCGCTCCCGCCCGATCAAGCAATCTTCAACGCCGCCATCACGATCAGTGCCAACGCGCTGGCGAACCCGATCGCCCACACCAGGCTGCGCAGCGCGGCCTGGTTGGCGATGTAGAGCACGCCATGCAGTACGCGCGCCACGATGAAGACGATCGCCAGCAGGTTGATGGTGGCGGGATCGACGCCGGCAAGTTGCGCCATCAGCACACCGGCGACAAGGGCCGGGAAGGATTCGAAACCGTTGAGATGCGCGGCATGGGCGCGGTGCGAGCGCGGGTTGTCCTGTCTGGCCTGCCACTCGCGCGGCGCGCGATTGTTGTAGCGCTCGCCCGAACGCTTGGCGATGGTGACCCAGAGGTACGGCAGGACGGCGGCGATCAGAATGCACCAGTAGGCGATGGACATGGATTCCTCCTTGGACTGCCGCATAGCCTAGCCGAAGCGCGTGCGATGCAGGGCGAGGGCGATGTCGGTCCGGAGTGCCCGTCGCGCCATCGGATGCATTCCCATCACGGGACATGGGCCTGAAACAGCAACGGCGCCCTGGGGCGCCGTTGCTGTCATGCGTCGCGGCTTACTTCGCCGCTGGCTGCATCATCTTGTCGCGGGCCGCCTTGAACGGGTTGCCCGGGTACCAGTTCGGCCACTTGTCGCCGCCGGCGATGTCCTTGCCGACGCCGTACAGGGCTTCCAGATCCTGCACCGTGCCATCCAGCTTCCAGGTTTCCGGATAGTACTGATCGCTCGGCGAGTGATAGTGCCTGGCGTAGTCCTCGGCCGCCTTCTTGCCGGCCTCGGTGCCACCCTCGACCAGATCCTCGCCGCCATCGGCGTACAGCGCGGGCACGCCGGCCTTGGCGAAGTTGAAGTGATCCGAGCGGAAGTAGAAGCCGCTCTGGACCGAGGTCTCGCCGTGCAGGGTGCGACCCTGCGCGGTGGCGATCGGCTTGAGCACGTCTTCCAGTTCCGAACTGCCGAAGCCGACCACGGTGATGTCCTTGGCCTTGCCGGCCACCGACATCGCATCGATGTTGATCACCGCCGCGATCTTGGCGAGCGGGAAGGTCGGATGGGCGACGTAGTACTTGGAGCCGAGCAGGCCGGATTCCTCCAGGGTCACCGCCAGGAACACCAGCGAACGCTTCGGCTTCGGGTCCTGATGGGCGAAGGCGTCGGCGATTTCCAGGATGCCGGCCACGCCGGTGGCGTTGTCGATCGCACCGTTGTAGATGTTGTCGCCGGTTTCGCCCTCGTGCTTGCCCAGGTGATCCCAGTGCGCCATGTACAGCACCGCTTCGTCCTTGCGATCGGTGCCCGGCAGCACGCCGACCACGTTGCGCGAATTCTTTTCGCTGATGGTGCTCTTCAGATCGATGGAGGCCTTGGTCTTCAGCGTCACCGGCTTGAAGCCGCGCTGGTTGGCCGCCTTGTAGGACGCGTCCAGATCCAGGCCGGCATCGGCGAACAACTGCTTGGCCGCTTCAGCGGTCAGCCAGCCCTGCACCGGGATGCGGCGTTCCGGATCGTCCTTGGCCGGCAGGTCGTACTGCGCGCCGGACCAGGAGTTCTTCACCACGTCCCAGCCGTAGCTGGCGCCGGGCGTATCGTGGACGATGAACGCGGCGGCGGCGCCCTTGCGCGCGGCTTCCTCGAACTTGTAGGTCCAGCGCCCGTAGTAGGTCATGCGCTTGCCTTCGAACAGCTTCTCGTCGCCGATGTGGAAGCCGGGATCGTTGACGAACATGACGACCGTCTTGCCTTTCCAGTCCTGGCCGGCGTAGTCGTTCCACTGCTGTTCCGGCGCGTCCACGCCATAGCCGACGAACACCATCTCGCTGGCGTCGACCTTCACTTCCTTCTCGCCGGTGCGGGTGCCGGCCACGAAGTCCACGCCGAACTTCAGTTCGCGCGACTTGCCGTTGCTTTCCAGTTTCAGCGCGGTGCCTTCGCTGGCGGTGGTTTCCACCATGGGCACGTCCTGGAAGAAGCTGCCGTTGTTGCCCGGCTGCAGGCCGATGCGCTTCATCTGCGCTTCCAGATAGGCGACGGTCTTTTCCTCGCCGGTGGAACCGGGACCGCGGCCTTCGAATTCGTCGGAGGACAGCGTCTTCACCAACTGGGCGAAATCGGCCTCGTTGATGGCCGGAGCGAAGGCGTGATCCGCGGGCGCCGGGGCGGCGGGAGCGGCGGCGGCCGGCGCTTCGGCTTCAGGCTTCTTGCACGCGGCGAGCAGGGTGGTGGCGGCCAGAATGGCCGCCGCCAGAGGGAGCTTGCGGGACATCGGGATTCCTCAAATCCAGGAATCCCGAGTGTATGCGATCGTCCCGCGCGATGTGCCCGGCTCAGTCGGCCGGTGCGGTCGGGGTGTCGAACGGCCGGGCGGTGGCGCCGGTGACCGGGCCGATCTTGGCCGTACGGTGGACGTGCAGGACCACTTCGCGTTCGAACACCAGCGGGCCGTCGATGGTGGCGTTCGGGCCGACCACGATGCGCGGCGGACGCTTGCGCTCGATGTTGAAGTTGCCCTTGGGCTTCTCGACCTTCAGCCCGCCACGCACGTGCGAGTCCACACCCACGGTGATGTCGCCATTGACCGTCTCGATGCCGCCGCCCACTTCGGTGCCGACCAGACCGATGGCGCCGTTGACGGTGGAGACGCCTTCGCGCACGCGGCTGCCGCGATCCAGAAAGATCGGGCCATTGACGGTTTCCACGTCGCCATCCACCTGGACCTTGCTGCCGGCGCGGATGCCGCCGTTGACCGTCTCGATGCCGCCGGTGCGGGCGCCGTCGCCAATCTTGAGCGAGCCGTTGACGGCTTCGACCGAGCCCGTCGTGGCATTGTCCTCGACGGTGATGGAGCCGTTCACCGTGCTCAGATCGCCATGGTTCTGGCCGGCCTGGGCGGTGATGGAGCCGTTGACCTTGGAGATGTCGTTGCCGGCGAAGGCGGGGGTGGCCGCCAGTGCCAGGGTCAGCAGCAGGGCAGAGGAAGTGCGGGTCATGGTGAAGTCCTGTTCGTCGAAAGTTACGGGTTGGATGCCGGTGCGGCCGCCAGGGTTTAAATCGCCGCGCGAAGCGGTGGGGCTGGCGCGTTCAGGGTAACGCCGCCATCGCAGCATGCTTCGCTACAATCTTCACCTGCCTGAAGTCACCGGAACCCCCGCCGTGTCCCCATCACCGTCCGCCTCCCCGCGCCCCAAGCCCGTCGTCCTGCTGATCCTGGATGGCTGGGGCCACCGCGAAGACCCCACCGACAACGCGCTGGCGCAGGCGGACCTGCCGAACTGGCGACGCCTGCTGGCAACGGCGCCGCATACCCTGATCCACACCGAGGGTCGCCACGTGGGCCTGCCGGATGGACAGATGGGTAATTCGGAGGTCGGCCACATGAATCTGGGCGCGGGCCGGATCGTCTACCAGGACCTGACCCGGATCGACGCCGCCATCGAGGACGGCAGTTTCTTCGAGACCGCCGAACTGGTGGCGGCCTGTGACGCCGCCAAGGCGGGCGGGCATGTCCTGCACCTGTTCGGCCTGCTGTCGCCGGGCGGCGTGCACAGTCACGAAAACCATATCTTCGCCATGCTCGATCTGGCGCATCGCCGCGGCGTGCAGAAGGTCGCCGTGCATGCCTTCCTGGATGGCCGCGACACCCCGCCGCGGTCCGCCGAGCCGAGCCTGCGCGCGCTGCAGGAGCGGTGTGCCGGCCTGGGCAATGCCCGCTTGGCCACGGTCAGCGGCCGCTACTACGCGATGGACCGGGACAAACGCTGGGATCGCCTGCGCAAGGCCTGGGATGCCATCGTCGAGGCGCAGAGCGAATACCACGCCGCCGACGGCGTGACCGCGCTGGAGGCCGCCTACGCGCGCGGCGAGAACGACGAATTCGTGCTGCCGACGGTGATCGACGGCACCGAGCCGATGGCCGACGGCGATGCGGTGGTGTTCATGAATTTCCGCGCCGACCGCGCACGCCAGCTGACCGCGGCGTTCGTATCGCCGGATTTCGACGGGTTCCAGGCGCGCCGCCCGCGGCTTTCGCGTTTCGTCTGTCTGACCGAGTACGACGCGAAATTGCCGGCGCCGGTGGCGTTCCCGCCGGATGATCTGCGGCACACGCTGGGCGAACTGCTGGCCGAGCAGGGCCTGACCCAGCTGCGCATCGCCGAGACCGAGAAGTACGCGCACGTGACGTTCTTCTTCAGCGGCGGCCGCGAGGATCCGTTCACCGGCGAGGAACGCATCCTCGTGCCCAGTCCCAAGGTCGCGACCTACGACCTTCAGCCGGAGATGAGCTGCCCCGAACTGACCGCCAGACTGGTCGACGCGATCGGTGCCGGCCGCTTCGACGTGATCATCTGCAACATCGCCAATCCCGACATGGTCGGCCACAGTGGCGATCTGCAGGCCGCGATTCTGGCCGCGCAGGCGGTGGACCAGGCCATCGGCGCGGTGGACGCGGCGGTGCGCGCGGCGCATGGCGCGCTGATCATCACCGCCGACCACGGCAACCTGGAAATGATGCGGGATCCGGAAACCGGGCAGCCGCACACCGCGCACACCGTCGGGCCGGTACCCCTGGTCTACGTGGGCGAGCGCGCGGCCAGGCTGCGCGCGGGCGGCGCGCTGCGCGACGTCGCGCCGACCCTGCTGGATCTGCTGGGTCTGCCGCAGCCGGCCGAGATGTCCGGCCAGTCGCTGATCGCCGCCGCGCAATGATCCCGCGTCCGCTCCGCGCCGGCATCGCCCTGCTGATCGCGCTGGTCGTGATCAGCGGCGGCACCCTGGCGCAGAGCCAGCGTGACGCGCAGAAGCGGCTGGAGAAGGCGCGTGGCGAACTGAAATCGATCGCCCAGGAACGGCGCAAGCTGGAGGGCGAGCGCGGCGACGCTTCACGCAAACTGCGCGCGGCCGACGAACAGGTCGGCCGCAGCAGCCGCACGCTGTCGGAGACCGAGTCCTCGCTGCGGCGCGAGGAAACCGCGCTGGCCGAGCTGCAGCAGCGACGCGAGCAGATGCTGAAGCATCTGGGTGGACAGCGCGAGCAGTTGGCCGCGCTGGTGCGCTCGGCCTACACGAGCGGGGGCGACGCACCGCTGAAAGTCCTGCTGTCGCAGGACCGGGCCGCCGATGCCAGCCGCACCCTGGCCTACCACGGTTACCTGCAGCGGGACCGGGCGGCGCGGATCGAGAGCCTGACCACCGAGCTGCAGGCACTGGCGCAGGTCGAGCAGGACATCGCCACGCGGCGCGCGCAACTGGATGCCGATCGCCAGCGTCTGCGCGGACAGGTGAACCAGTTGCAGCGTGATCGCCAGACCAGTGCGAAGCTGATGGCCGATCTCGATCAGCGCTATCAGGATCGTTCGGTCCGGGAGAAGGCGCTCGGCCAGGACGTGCGTTCGCTGGAGCGCCTGCTCGCCAACCTGCGTGCGGCGGCGGCGCGCGCCGAGGCCGAGCGCAAGGCGGCCGCACGCAAGGCGGCCGAGGAGCGAGCCCGCGCGCAGACTCGCCAGGGTACGACCCGAGGCACGGAAACCCCGGCGCGCCCGCGTCCGGAAGTCGCCAACGCGCCGGCATTGAAGGTCGGTGGCCTGGGCTGGCCGCTGTCCGGCAACCTGCTGGCCCGCTATGGCGGACGGATGCCGGATGGACGCACCAGCTCGGGCGTGCTGATCGGTGCGCCCGCCGGCAGCACGGTGACCGCGGTGGCCGACGGGACGGTGGTGTTCTCCGAATGGATGACCGGATACGGCCTGATCCTGATCGTCGACCACGGCAATGGCTACATGAGCCTGTACGCGCACAATGAAAGCCTGCTGCGCGATACCGGTGATCGGGTCAAGCGCGGGGAGCCGGTGTCCAAGGTCGGCACATCCGGCGGGCAGGGCACGCCGGCGCTCTATTTCGAATTGCGCCGAAACGGCCAGCCGGTGGATCCGGGCAGCTGGCTGCAGCGGCGCTGAACCGGGGCGCCATTCACGGCCGGTTCGCGCATAATCGGGCGAACTTCATGGACCGCGCGGAGTCCATGATCCGCCGCTTTCCCCACGGAGCTTCAATGCGTTCATCCCTGCCCCTGGCCCTGCTGCTCGCCCTCGCCGGCGCACCCGCGCTCGCGCAAGAGACCGCCAAGGAACCGGAGGTGGGCGCCAGCGACGACCCCTCCGCGGCGGAAACCGCGCCCTCGAAAGTGCCGTTGGAGGAAATCCGCCGGTACGTGGCGGTGTTCAACGCGGTCAAGGAGGCCTATGTCGAGCCGGTCGATGATCGCAAGCTGATGCAGTCGGCCATCCGTGGCCTGCTGCTGGATCTGGATCCGCACAGCATCTATTTCGACAAGGAAGACGCGCAGGCATACGACGAGCAGACGGCCGGCGCCTACGAAGGCATCGGCGTGGATCTGCTGCAGCAGCCGGACAACACCCTGCTGGTGGTTTCGCCCATCGACGACACGCCGGCGGCGAAGGCCGGCGTCAAGGCCGGCGACGTGATCGTGGCCATCGACGGCAAGCCGATCGAGAAGACCGACGGCATGGAGCCGCTGCGCGGCAAGCCCGGCAGCAAGGTCACCCTGACCCTCGTGCGCGAGGGCACCGCCAAGCCGTTCGACGTCAGCCTGGTGCGCGACGTCATCCGCATCGCCAGCGTGCGCAGCCGCCTGCTCGAACCGGGCTATGGCTATGTTCGTGTCAGCGCGTTCCAGACCGAGACCGCGGCCGATTTCCAGAAACACGTCGCCGATCTGAAGGCGAAGGGCAAGCTGCGCGGATTGGTGCTGGATCTGCGCAGCAATCCCGGTGGCCTGCTGCTGGCGGCGGTGCAGATCGCCGACGACCTGCTGGAGAAGGGCAACATCGTGTCCACCCGCGGCCGCATCGTGGTCAGCGATTCGCGCTTCGACGCCACTCCGGGCGATCTGCTGGATGGCGCGCCGGTGGTCGTGCTGGTGGACGCCGGTTCGGCCAGCGCGTCGGAAGTGCTGGCCGGCGCGCTGCGCGACAACCAGCGCGCGCGCATCGTTGGCAGCCGCACCTTCGGCAAGGGGTCGGTGCAGACGGTGCTGCCACTGGACAACGGCGATTCGGTGAAGCTCACCACCGCGCGCTACTACACGCCCAGCGGCAAGTCGATCCAGGCGCGCGGCATCGTCCCGGACGTGGAACTGCATCCGGAGTCGGTGGACAAGCAGCCTGAAATCATCGATTACAGCGAAGCCACCTTGCCCGGCCATCTGCGTGGCGATGACGAAGGCCAGGAAGGCTACGCCGCGGGCGAAGTCCTCGATGGCGAGAAGCCGATCGCAGCCGCCCTGACCGAACTGAAGAAGCAGGTGGCGTCCGCGGCCGCGAAGGCGCCCGCCGCCCGGCGCTGAGGGGAGCCGGCCTCAGGCCGGCCGTTCCGCCACCAGCCCGTACATCAGCGGCAGGCTCGGCATCGCCGCCGGTGGATACATGCGCCGGCCTTCGCCTTCACGCATGCCGTCGAACCCGCGCCAGCCGTTGGCGTAGGGGTACTCCCGCAAGCGGCGCAGCCGCAGGCCCGCGCGCAGCAGCGCATCGACCACTTCGCCCAGGCTCCACTGGAACTCGTAGCTCGGATGCGGATTGCGGAAGTCCCGCACGCCCGCCTCGTTGCCCGAGGGCGACAGCGCATCGCCGGACAGCGCCACGTAGTCGCTGACGCCGTCCTCCCAGACCAGCGGCTCACCATGGGCGAAGTACGGATACCTCGGTTGCCACTGCGGATCGAAGATCATCGCCACCGGATGGAATTCGACGCAGACGAAACGTCCGCCGGGTTCCAGCACCGCCGCCAGTCCGCGCGCCCACGCGTCCAGATCCGACAGCCAGCAGAGCGCACCGTAGGAACTGAAGGCCACGTCGAACCGCCTGCCGGCGTCCAAGGCGTGTTCGAACCAGTCATACACATCGGCGCGTTCGAAGTCGGCCGCGATGCCCGCCTCATGCGCCAGCTGGCGGGCGAAATCGGTCGCGGTGTCGCTGATGTCCACGCCGGTGACCCGCGCGCCTCGTCCGCCGAGACTCAGCGTGTCCTGGCCGGCATTGCATTGCAGGTGGACCAGGCGCAGGCCGTCAATGTCGCCCAGCAGGGCAATCTCTTCCGGGAACAGCGTGCTGCCGCCGGCGCGGAAGAAGGCCGCCTGGTCGCGCTTGTGGCTGTTGTGGGCCACCGTCGCGGCGTTCCAGGACCGGCGATTGCCTTCGTGAAGATCCTTGCGCATGGCGGGTGGCGGGGAAGGACGGGAGGCCGATTCTAGAACGCCGGTTCCAGCAGGGTCACGTCGCGGTATCGCCCGCCTTCAGGGCAGCGAAGGATCGCCGGCCACCCGCGCAGCGGTCGCGCCGTGATTGCGCATGATGCGGTTGAACAGCGGCGTGGCCATCAGCGTGGTCAGGATCGCCATGATGACCAGGATCGAGAACAGCCCGGGTTCGATCACGCCCGCCTGCAATCCGATGTTGATGATCAACAGCTCCATCAGGCCGCGCGCATTCATCAGCGCGCCGATTGCCTTGGCGTCGTGCGGAGATTCGCCGGACAACCGGGCGGCCGCCCAGCAGGCGATGGCTTTGCCGCCGAACGAGGCCAGCAGGATTGCCGTCGCCGGCAGCAGCATCGCCGGATCCAGGAATACGGACAGTTGGGTCTTCAGCCCGGAATAGGTGAAGAACAGCGGCAACAGGACCACCACCACCATCGGCTGCAGCAGTTCGCGCAGGCGTTCGGTGAGCACGCCGCGCGGCAGACAGGCGCCGAGGATGAAACCGCCGAACACCGCGTGGATGCCGATGGCGTCCATCGACCACGCGCACAGGAAGAACAGGGCCATGATCCAGGCCAGCACCGACGGCGGCAGCGGTCCCTGTTCCGGAACACGGGCGGCCAGCGGTCGCAGCAGGCGCCGGCCCGCCAGCAGCATGAAGGACAGATAGGCGATGCCGCCGCCGATGGCCAGCCAGGCCTGCATCCAGCTGCCGCCGAAACTCGCCAGCACGATCGCCAGGATGCACCATGCCGCGGCGTCGTCCATGGCGCCGGCGGTCAGCGCGAGGGTGCCCAGTGGCGTGCCTGCGAGGCCACGTTCGTGGATGATCCGCGCGAGCATGGGGAACGCGGTGATGGCGATGGCCGCGCCCAGGAACAGCGCCACCTCGATGAAGCGGGTCTTTTCCGAGAACAACCCGGGTACATGCTGCAACCAGGGAGCCAGCGCGAAGGCGAGCAGGAACGGCACCAGGATGCCGGCCCAGGACACGGCCATCGCACTGCGGTAGCGCGCACGGAAATGGTCGGCGCGGAATTCGGTGCCGACCAGGAACATGTACATGCCCACGCCGACCTGTCCGGCGACATAGAGCATGTCCATCGAGGCCTTGGGAAACAGCAGCGCCTGCGTTTCCGGCAGCAACGCGCCGAACAGCGAAGGGCCGAGGGTGACGCCGGCGATCATCTCGCCGACCACCTGGGGTTGTCCGAAACGTTGCGCCAGCCGGCCGACCAGGCGGCAGACCAGGATGATGACGCCCGCCTGCAGGAAGAAATAGACGGACAGTTGCGCTGTGGACATCAAGACGACCCCGGGACTCGACGCGCCATCATAGGCGGTCGACCGGGGCGCGCGAGCGTAGCGGGCGTTACCGCGGGGAGTCGATCAGCGCGGCTTGGCCGGCAACGGGAATGGCGTGACCACCTTCTCGCCGGTGGCGGCGTCGCGGATGGCCGACTGGCCTTTGCGCTCCACTTCCTCGACCCGGATGATGCTCTGCATCGGCAGGTGCAGGACCCGGGTGTCGCCGAATTCGTCGCGCAACCGCTCCTCGGTGGGATCGACCACCAGGCCGTCATGCAGATCGAACACCAACTCGCCCACTTCGGTGAAACCCCACAGCCCGCTGGCGCCCACATGGCCCGCGTACAACTCGTAGACCTTGTTGTGGTTGAGGAAGGTGACCTTGTAGAGCTTCTTCGCCATGGGCCGGGGACAGTAACTGGAATGCGATGCGGTGGGCTTGAAAATGAGGCCGCCCCGTCGCGGGTTCAATAGCCCTGCCGCTTGCGCAGGCGCCGGGCGATGGCGGCGCGGACGAACAGCGCGAACACCACCCCGAACAGGAAGCCGGCGATGTGCGCCGACCAGGCCACCGCGCCGAAGGCCGGGCCGGTATAGGCGAACACGACCTGCAGCAGCGCCCAGATGCCGATCAGCAGCGAGGCCGGCGCCTTCACGAACTCCAGGAACAGGCCCAGCGGCAGCACCACGCCCAGCTTGGCGGTCGGGAACAGCGCCAGATAGGCGCCGATCACGGCCGAGACCGCGCCGCTGGCGCCAATCACCACCCGATCGGGGGCGCCGATGGTCAGCACCGCCGCCAGGTTGGCGACCGCCCCGCCCAGCAGGAACAGCACCAGGAAGCGCCAGGGGCCCATCGTTCGCTCCGCCGGCATGCCGAAGATCAGGAGGAACACCAGGTTGCCCAGCAGGTGCGCCCAGTCCGCGTGCAGGAACAGGGCGGTGAACAGGCGCAGGACGCTGCCGTCCTGCAGATCGGCCAGCCAGGCCGGCAGCGAGGTCAGTCCGCCCGACAGCGCGCCCCATTCCTGTAGCAGGCGGGCACGGTCCGGCTGCATCGCCGCCCACAGGAAGGCCAACCACAGCAGCCCCAGAAGCGTGGGCGTGGCCCAGCGCAGGGAGGGCTTCCGACGGGAGGGCAGGGAGACGAACATGCCGGCTCACTTTACCTCGCACCGACTGTCCGACGTGTCCTTTCCCTGTTCAGGAAATTCCGCCGGACCCTGCCATGAGTTTGTTAGCTTTCGGTTAGCGGACGTGGGTATACTGCATACGGCGTCGTATGTCGGGAGGGGCTTCCGGCGGACGAACCGGCGGGCATAACGCCGGTCGAACCAACGGCGCATTGACCGTAAACCCACGTCCTCCGGAGAGAGACACCATGCATTCCGTCAACAGTTTTGCCCGTATTTCCGCGCTGGCCTTCGGCATTGCCGGCGTTCTGGCTTTCGGTCAGGCGCACGGCGCCGCATTCCAGCTGAAGGAAAACAGCGCCAAGGGCCTCGGCCGCGCCTTCGCCGGTTCCGGCAGCGCCCCCGGCGACGCCTCGGTCATCGCGACCAACCCGGCCGCCATGCGCCACATGAAGGAAACCCAGTTCCAGGCCGACGTCAGCGCCATCAGCTTCGCGGCTGATTTCAAGGGCGGCGGCCGCCTGCCGAGCTTCGTCACCGGCCCCGGCACCGGCGCCGCGCTCACCGGCGGCAACGGCGGCGACGCCGGCACCATCGCGGCGGTTCCGGCCGCGTATTTCCACACCATGATCGGCGAGAAGGCCCACCTGGGCGCCTCGCTGACCGTGCCGTTCGGCTTCAAGACCGAATACGACCGCAACTGGGTCGGCCGCTACCACGGCGTCAAGACCGATCTGAAGACCGCCGACCTCGGCCTGTCCTTCTCCTACGACGTGAACCCGTACGTGTCGTTCGGCGCCTCGGTGTTCGTCGAGCGCCTGGAAGTGGACCTGAGCAACATGGTCGACCTCAGCACCGCGGTGGTGTCCTCGGCGCCGGCCGCGCAGCGTCCGACCCTGATCGGCATGGGCTTCGTGCCGGGTTCGGCCGACGTCTATTCGCAGCTGGAAGGCAGCAGCAATGACTGGGGCTTCACCGTCGGCGGCCTGTTCAGCGTCAACGAGCAGACCCACCTCGGCCTGAGCTACCGCTCCAAGGTCAAGCACGAGATCACCAACGGCAAGGCCAAGTTCACCGCCACCAACACCCAGGCCACCCAGGGCCTGGCGCTGATGGCGCCGCGCGGCGTGTTCGTGAACACCGGTGGCCGCGCCACCATCGAACTGCCGGCCTCGGCGACCCTGAGCTTCACCCGCCAGGTCAACGACAAGCTGACCATCATGGCCGACGTGTCGCGCACCTTCTGGGCGCCGTCGTTCGACGCCGTCACGGTCGACTTCGCCTCCAACCAGCCGAACAACGTGCTGCCGTTCCGCTACCGCGACACCACCTTCAGCTCGCTGGGCGCCGACTATCGCCTGAGCGACACGCTGACCCTGCGTGGCGGCGTGGCCTACGACCAGACCCCGACGACCGCCGAGCACCGCGACGTGCGCGTGCCGGACACCAGCCGCAAGTGGCTGTCGCTCGGCCTGACCTGGGCCCCGTCGGAGAAGGCGGAGTACAGCTTCGGCTACACCCACCTGTTCACCAAGGACCCGACCGTCAACCAGGTGTCGGCCACCGGCAGCACCCTGTCCGGTTCCTACGACGTGGCGGGCGACGTGCTGGCGGCTTCGATCAACTACAAGTTCTGATCGAAAACGGCTTTGCCGATGCAATCAGAAAGCCCCGCTTCGGCGGGGCTTTCTTTTTTCCGCGGCGAGAACCGCGCGCGAGGTGGTTGCGGTGTGTTCGCCGATCAGCGCGCCCGCGCCGTATGCAGCCGCAGTTCGATGCAGTTGCGGCCGTTGCGCTTGGCCGCGTAGAGGGCCTCGTCCGCCAGCCGCATCATGTCGTTGAACAGGGTCTGGCGATGGCGGGTGTGGGCGATGCCCAGGCTGACGGTGACCCGGAACGCCGGCGCGGCGAACTCCAGCGCCATCACCTGCGTGCGGATGCGCTCGGCCAGCCGGTGCGCGACTTCCGGCGAGGTCTCGCGCAGGACCAGCATGAACTCCTCGCCGCCCAGGCGGACGAACAGATCATCGCTGCGGATGCATCCGCGCACCACGTCTGAGAAACGCCGCAGCACCTGATCGCCGGTGTCGTGGCCATGGTGATCGTTGACCGCCTTGAAATGGTCCAGATCCAGCGCGACCACCGCCAGGCCGCCTTCCAGGGTGACGAAGCGGTCGCGCGAGCGCAGTTCGTTGTCCAGCCCGCGGCGATTCAGCGCGCCGGTCAGCGGATCGAACAATGCGCTCTGGCGCAGCGACTCGGCGGCCCGGAAACTGGCCAGCATCAGCATGCAGAAGTTGAGCATGAACCAGATCGACAGATCCGCGTTCACCCAGGAAGGATTGGGCCCGTAGCGTCCGGTCAGGGCATGGGCGAGATCCCGACCATAGAGATAGACCAGCGCCACGCAGGCGATCATCATCAACCGCGCCGGCACGTGATCGGGACCGCTGCGCAGCAGGCGCAATTGCCAGATCACGATGGCGAGCACGATCACCTCCACCGCGCTCATCGCCGCGCCCTGCGCATCGCTGTCGCCCTGGATCAGCCAGCCGCCCAGCGACAACGCCACGGCCATCGGCATCAAGGCGCGTTCGCCGGCATGCAGCGCGCGCTGGTGCACGAACTGGATGACCGACCAGGCCAGGCCGACCAGGCCGGTGCAGGCCAGCAGGCCGCCCACGCCGGCGACGGTGCCCGCGGATTCAGGCGCGCCCGATTGCGAGAGCGTCTGCGCGGTCCCGTCGAGCAGGGCCGCGCCCAGCGAATAGACGAAATGGGCCACGCCCCACGCGGTGATGCCGCGCACGCCGCGTGACACCCGCGACACGTAGAAGAAAAGGCCCAGCAACACCGCCGCCAGCGCGCAGTCACTGATCAGCAGGTGGTAGAAATCGGTGGTCATGAAGCCGGCAGCGCCCGTGTGGCCTGGATAAACGTCCTGTTCGGTCATCACAACGCAAAACACGGCGGATTCCGGCTATTTCGAATCCGGAATGTGCGTGGACCGGCGCGACGGGAAGGCTCGGGCGAGGCGGGCGGGACCGTCGCCGCCCGCGGAGGAGATCAACTCAGGGGTGCATCTCGACCCGGTTGCGCCCCTTGCGCTTGGCCATGTACAGGGCGTCGTCCGCACGCCGCATCAGCTCGGCGAACGGTTCGCCCTCGCTGTCGCCGATGGCGATGCCCAGGCTGATCGTCACCCGGAACGGCCGTCCCTCCGGCGGACTGAAATCCAGCCGCATCATCTGGTTGCGCAGGCGTTCGGCCAGCTGCCGCGCGGCCTCGCGATCGGTGCCGACGGTCACCACCGCGAACTCCTCGCCGCCCATGCGGGCGAACAGTTGATCGCTGCGCAGGCCGCTGCGCACGGTTTCGCTGAAACGCTGCAACACCCGGTCGCCGGTGTCGTGGCCGTGACGATCGTTGACGGTCTTGAAATGGTCCAGGTCGATGGCGATCACGGTCAACCCGCGGTCGTTGCGCTCCAGCCAGGTACTCAGTTCGCCATGCAGGCCGCGCCGGTTGAGGGCGCTGGTCAGCGGATCGAACATGGCGCTGAGCTTCAGCGACTCGGCGGCGCGGAAGCTGCTCAGCATGAGCATGCAGAAATTGAGCATGAACCAGATCGACAGATCCGCGCTGACCCAGATCTCGTCGAAGCCGAACTGGCTGAACGACCAGCCGGGCACCACGCTGCCGTACAGGGTGGCCAGCAGGGCGCAGCCGGCCATCATCATTCGCGCCGGCAGCCGGTAGGGGTCTTCGCGCAGGACGCGCAGGTTCCACAGGATCCACAACAGGACCAGCAGCTCCACGCAGTTCAGCGCGACGCTCTGCGCCTCCCAGGCCCCCCCCAGGCCCCACACCAGCAGCGGTACCGCGACGGCCATCGGAACCACCGCGAATTCGGCCGGGTGCAACGCGCGCCGCCGGGTGAACCGCGCGATGGCCCAGCCCAGTCCCGCCATGCCGCCGCAGAGGACCGCCGAACCCAGATGAGTGGACAGCATGGCGGCGGTCGCCAGGCCGGCTTCGGAGAACGTGGCGGTGCCGGCATCGAACAGGGTCGCCCCGATCGTGTAGATCAGGTGCGCCGCGCCCCAGGTCAGCACGCCCTGGACGTTGCGCGACACCCGGGCCACGTACCAGAACAGGACGAACAGCACGATCGCCAGCAGGCAATCGCTCAGCAGCGTCAGCAATACCGCCCAACTCATCCGACCCCGGCCCCCCCGGTTCCCCTGAGGCATGTTATCGGCAGTACGTCACAAAACAACAGGGCCGCGCGAGGCGGCCCTGTGGGGAAACGGCGGCCTGGCGGCCTCTGCCGGAACTCAGTCGCCCAAGGTCAGCAGCGAGGCATTGCCGCCGGCGGCCGTGGTGTTCACCGTCACCGTCTTCTCGGTGGCGAAACGCGGCAGGTAGTGCGGGCCGCCAGCCTTCGGACCGGTGCCCGACAGGCCCTGGCCGCCGAACGGCTGCACGCCCACCACCGCGCCGATCTGATTGCGGTTGACGTAGACGTTGCCGACCTTGACCCGCGCGGCGATGCGATCGACCGTCTCGTCGATGCGCGAATGCACGCCCAGGGTCAGGCCGTAGCCGGTGGCGTTGATGGCGTCGATCACCTGATCCAGCTGATCGGCCTTCCAGCGCACCACGTGCAGGGCGGGTCCGAAGATCTCGCGGTGCAGCTGGTCCAGCGACTTCAGCTCCCAGGCGCGCGGGGCGAAGAAGGTGCCGTGGGCCGCGTCCTCGCCGAGGTTGGCCTGCTTGATCAGGCGGGCCTCGGCAGCCATGCGGGCGGCATGGTCTTCCAGGATCTTCAGCGCGTCGGCGTCGATGACGGGGCCGACGTCGGTGGACAGCAGGCCGGGATCGCCGACCTTCAGTTCCTCCATCGCGCCGGCCAGCATGGTCATCACCTTGTCGGCGATGTCGTCCTGCACGAACAGCACGCGCGCGGCCGAGCAGCGCTGCCCGGCGGAGGTGAAGGCCGAACCGATGGCGTCCTTGACCAGTTGTTCCGGCAGCGCCGAGGAATCGGCGATGAAGGCGTTCTGGCCACCGGTCTCGGCGATCAGCACGCCGATGGCGGCGTCGCGGGCGGCCAGCGCGCGGTTGATCGCGCGGGCGGTCTCGGTGGAGCCGGTGAAGGCGACGCCGGCCCCGCGCGGATCCTTCGTGAGCGCGGCACCGACGGTGGCGCCATCGCCGGGCAGGAACTGCAGCACGCCTTCCGGGATGCCGGCTTCGTGCAGCAGCTTCACCGCCGCGTGGCCGACCAGATTGGTCTGCTCGGCCGGCTTGGCGATGACGCTGTTGCCGGCGGCCAGCGCGGCGCTGATCTGGCCGAGGAAGATCGCCAGCGGGAAGTTCCACGGGCTGATGCAGACGAACACGCCGCGGCCGTGCAGCTGCAGCTCGTTGGATTCGCCGGTCGGGCCCGGCAGGCGTTCGGCGGCGCCGAACTGCGCGCGCGCCTGGGCGCCGTAGTAACGCAGGAAATCGACCGCCTCGCGCACTTCGGCGACGCTGTCGGGCAGGGTCTTGCCGGCTTCCTTGACGCACAGCGCGATGTACTCGGGCATGCGCTGTTCCAACAGATCGGCGGCGTGTTCCAGGATCGCGGCGCGGCTGGCGGCCGGGGTGCGATCCCAGGCCAGCTGCGCGGCCACCGCGTTCTGCAGCGCCTTTTCCACCGCCGCGCTGTCGGCCGGCTGCCATTCGCCCACGGTCTGGCGGCGATCGGCCGGATTGGTCACCGGCAGCGCCGCGCTCGCGATCACCGCACCCGGCACCAGCGGCGCGGCCCGCCACGGCTTGACGGCGGCGTTGACGCGCTCGGCCAGCGCACGCAGGTCGTTGTCGTTGGCGAGATTGGCGCCCATGGAATTGTTCCTGTCAGAAGTCGGGATGGGGGCTGCCTGGTTGCGGAAGAGATCGCGCGGCAGCGGGATGCGGGGATGCGGGATCGAGTCGAACGCGGACACGGTTTCGACCGGGTCGCGAATCAGGTCCTCGATGGCCACCTCCTCGTCGGTGATGCGGTTGACGAAGCTGGAATTGGCGCCGTTCTCCAGCAGGCGGCGGACCAGGTACGGCAGCAGATCCTCGTGCGAGCCGACCGGCGCGTAGACGCGGCAGGGCACGTCCAGGCGATCCTTCGGAATCACTTCCGCGTACAGATCGTCGCCCATGCCGTGCAGCTTCTGGTGCTCGTACGGACGACCCTGCGCGATCGAGCGGATCGCGGCGATGGTCTGCGCGTTGTGGGTGGCGAACATCGGGTACAGCGCGTCGCCGTGTTCGAACATGCGGCGTGCGTTGGCCAGGTAGGACACGTCGGTGTTCGGCTTGCGGGTGAACACCGGATAGCCCGGATGGCCGTCGATCTGCGCGCGCTTGACCTCGGCGTCCCAGTACGCGCCCTTGACCAGGCGGACCGGCATGCGCCGGCCGACCCGTCGGGCCAGATCGGCGAGGAAGTCGATCACGTAGGGCGTGCGCTTCTGGTAGGCCTGCACCGCCAGGCCGTAGCCTTCCCAGCCGTCCAGCGACTTGTCGGAGAAGGTCGCTTCGATCAGATCCAGCGACAGTTCCAGCCGGTCGGCTTCCTCGGCGTCGATGGTGAAGCCGATGCCGTAGGACTTCGCCAGTTGCGCCAGTTCCAGGATGCCCGGCGCCAGCTCCTTCATCACCCGCGCGCGCTTGGCGTGCTCGTAGCGCGGATGCAGGGCCGAGAGCTTGATCGAGATGCTGGGGGCGGCGAAGACGTCGTGGACTGCTCCCCTCGCATCGCCCTGGCGTTGCGGATTGGTATGTCTGCCGATCGCGTGAATCGCCTTGCGATAGGCCTCCAGGTAGCGCGCGGCGTCCTTCGAGGTCAGCGCGCCTTCGCCCAGCATGTCGAACGAATAGCGGTAGTTGGCGTTGTCGCCCTTGCGCGAGCGGCCCAGCGCTTCCTCGATGGTCCGGCCCATCACGAACTGGTGGCCCATGATGCGCATGGCCTGGCGCACCGCCAGGCGGATGACCGGCTCGCCGACCCGGCCGACCAGGCGCTTGAAGGCGCCGGGCACGTCGTGGCGGGTCAAATCGTTGAGGTTGACCAGCCGGCCGGTCAGCATCAGGCCCCAGGTGGAGGCGTTGACCAGCACCGAGTCGCTCTGGCCCAGGTGCTTTTCCCAGTCGGCGTCGCCCAGCTTGTCGCGGATCAGCTTGTCGGCCGTTTCCTGGTCCGGAATGCGCAGCAGCGCCTCGGCCACGCACATCAGCAGCACGCCTTCCTCGCTGCCCAGGTCGTACTGGCGCATGAAGGCTTCGATGGCGCCCTGATCCTGGGCGCGGGCGCGGACCCGCGCGACCAGATCCGCGGCCAGCGCCTGCGCGCGGGCCTGCTCGTCGGCCGGAAGGCGGGCCTGGGCCAGCAGTTCGCGCACGTGCTCCGCTTCATCGCGCAGCCAGGCCGCGGTGATGGCAGCCCGGAGAGGCGACGGCGGAGCGGGGAGTTCGGGGGAAACGATGCCGGCGGACGCCGGCGGCGGGGCCGCCTCGGTGCCGGGCTGGGGCTGGGAGCTCATGAGGTTGTTCGGAAACGGGCGATGGAGCCCGATAGTGTAGTGAGCCGGACCACCGTTCGCGAATGGATGGAAGCGCGCGCCGGCGGCCGCCGGGAGGCCCGTTCCGGGGCCGGTCCGGCGATCCCCGCCACATATGGGGGTGCCCCGGGCCGAGTCGATCATTGACCGAGATCATTGCAACTTGCCGCAACAAGGGGGTGAGGCTAACATTTAGGGGTTTTCCGCGGCCTCGTTGCGCGGTTGCAGCATGATCGAAGTGCTTCCGTCATTGCCGGGTATCCACGGCGCGCGGCTCCGGCTGCGACCGCCCCGGGCATTGACGGCCCGCCAGTTCGTGGCCTTGTTCGCCGCGCTGGCCGGAGCGATGTGGCTGGTGGCCCTGCTGGGCTGGCTGGCCGGCAACGCTTTCGCACCGGCCTTCGCCCTGCTGCACAGCGCTCTGGTGGCCGCGGCGTTGCGTTGGCTATGGCGCAGCGGCGAGCGGGGTGAGGACATCACCATCGGTCCGGAGGTTGTGGAAGTCAGCCGCACCCCCGAGGCCGGACCGGTGTTCCGGGCGCATCCTTATTGGGTGCGGCTCCGTATCGAGGCGGATGGCGAAAGGATTTCGCTGGCTTCCAGTGGTCGCCAGGTCGAGGTGGGCAATTTCCTCGGTCCGGGCGAGCGCCGGCAGTTGGCGGACAAGTTGCAGGATTTACTGGCGGCCGCGAGCGGTCGCAACCGATGACGCATTTGGGGTCTAGGCAATGACGCAAGTGAATGGGTATTGGAAGCGTTTGATGACGGTCTGCGCACTGCTGGCTTCGCCGGTATTGGCGTGGGCGCAGTCGGCGGACCCGAAGCCGTGGCAGCTGAACATGGGCAAGGGCGTCACCGCCTCGTCCCAGCATGCCTACGACGCGCACATGGTGGCGCTGATCGTGTGCATCGTCATCGGCATCATCGTGTTCGGCGCGATGGCCTACGCGATGTTCAAGTTCCGCAAGTCCAAGGGAGCGGTGGCCGCGCAGTTCAGCCACAACACCACCGCGGAAATCATCTGGACCGTCATCCCGGTGCTGATCCTGGTGGTCATGGCCTGGCCGGCGACCGCCAAGCTGATCGCCATGTACGACACCCGCGACTCCGAGATGACCGTCAAGGTCACCGGCTACCAGTGGATGTGGAAGTACGAGTACCTGGGCGAGGACGTGTCCCTCACCAGCCGTCTGGACCGCGAGTCCGACCGCATCCGCCAGAGCGGCGAGAAGCCGGACCTGGTCAAGAACCCGCACTACCTGCTGGAAGTGGACAACGAACTCGTCCTGCCGGTCGACACCAAGATCCGCTTCGTGATCACCGCCGACGACGTCATCCACGCCTGGTGGGTGCCGGCGCTGGGCTGGAAGCAGGACGCGATCCCGGGCATCGTCAACGAGGCCTGGACCGACATCAAGGAACCGGGCGTGTATCGCGGCCAGTGCGCCGAACTGTGCGGCAAGGACCACGGCTTCATGCCGATCGTCGTGCGCGCGGTGCCGAAGGAAGAGTTCCAGAAGTGGCTGGCCGCGAAGAAGCCGGCTCCGGCCCCCGCTCCGGCTCCGGCGGCCCCCGCCGCGCCGGCGGAAGAAGCCGCGCCCGCCGATGGTCAGGCCACTCCGGCCCCGGCCACCGACGCCGCCCCCACCAGCGAGCAGGCTGCGCCCCCGGCGCAGGCCTGACCGTCCGCTACAGCTGCAAGAGATCACGAACATGGCCCATACCGCCGTCGATCACCACGACGATCACCACGGTCACCAGCAGAGCTTCATCGAGCGTTGGTTCTTTTCGACCAACCACAAAGACATCGGTACGCTCTACCTGATTTTCAGCTTCATCATGTTCATCATCGGCGCGGGCATGTCGGTGATCATCCGTGCCGAGCTGATGACCCCGGGCCTGCAGTTCGTCAAGCCCGAGTTCTTCAACCAGATGACCACCGTGCATGCGCTGGTCATGATTTTCGGCGGCGTGATGCCGGCCTTCGTCGGCCTGGCCAACTGGATGATCCCGCTGCAGATCGGCGCGCCGGACATGGCGCTGCCGCGCATGAACAACTGGTCCTTCTGGATCATGCCGTTCGCCTTCAGCATGCTGCTGCTGACCCTGTTCCTGCCGGGCGGCGCGCCCGCGGGCGGCTGGACCCTGTACCCGCCGCTGTCGCTGCAGGGCGGCGCCAACGTGGCCTTCAGCATCTTCGCCATCCACATGATGGGCGTGAGCTCGATCATGGGCGCGATCAACATCATCGCGACCGTGCTCAACATGCGCGCTCCGGGCATCGACCTGCTGAAGATGCCGATCTTCTGCTGGACCTGGCTGATCACCGCGTTCCTGCTGATCGCCGTGATGCCGGTGCTGGCGGGTGCGGTCACCATGCTGCTGACCGACAAGTTCTTCGGCACCAGCTTCTTCAACGCCGCCGGCGGCGGCGACCCGGTGATGTACCAGCACATCTTCTGGTTCTTCGGTCACCCCGAGGTCTACATCATGATCCTGCCGGCGTTCGGCGTGGTGTCGGAAATCATCCCGACCTTCAGCCGCAAGCCGCTGTTCGGCTATCAGGCCATGGTGTACGCGACCGCCTCGATCGCGTTCCTGTCGTTCATCGTGTGGGCGCACCACATGTTCACGGTGGGCATGCCGCTGGGCGGCGAGATCTACTTCATGTTCGCCACGATGCTGATCGCCATCCCGACCGGCGTGAAGGTGTTCAACTGGGTCAGCACGATGTGGAAGGGCTCGCTGAGCTTCGAAACCCCGATGCTGTGGGCGGTGGGCTTCGTCATCCTGTTCACCATCGGCGGCTTCTCCGGCCTGATGCTGGCCATCGTGCCGGCGGACTTCCAGTACCACGACACCTATTTCGTGGTGGCGCACTTCCACTACGTGCTGGTCACCGGCGCGCTGTTCTCCATCATCGCCGCCACCTACTACTGGTGGCCGAAGTGGACCGGCCGCATGTACAACGAGACCGCCGGCAAGTTCCACTTCTGGTGGACGGTGATCTTCGTCAACCTGCTGTTCTTCCCGCAGCACTTCCTGGGCCTGGCCGGCATGCCGCGCCGCATCCCGGACTACAACCCGGTGTTCGCGGACTGGAACATGGTCAGCTCGATCGGCGCGTTCGGCATGTTCCTGACGCCCTTCATGATGGCCATCATCCTGTGGAGCTCGCTGCGCAATGGCGCCAAGGCCGATGCGCGCGCATGGGAACACGCCAAGGGCCTGGAGTGGACCGTGCCTTCGCCGGCGCCGCACCACACCTTCAGCACTCCGCCGGTCATCAAGGATGGCGATCTGGCGCACGGCGACGTGACCCACTGAGCCGGGTGACGGGTGGCTGAGTCCATGAACGCTCCGATGCTCTCGCCGGAAGAAGCCGCGCGCCGCCGCAAGGCGGTGCTGCGCACGGCGTGGATCGTGGGCGGGCTGGCCTTCGCCATCTTCGTGCTGTTCATCCTGCGCGCGGTGTTGAGCGCATGAGCGGCAAGGCCTCCAACTCGGCGGGTCTGCTCAAGCTGGTGGGCGTGGCGCTGGGCGTGTTCGTGCTGACGTTCTCGCTGGTGCCGCTGTACCGCATCGCCTGCGAGAAGGTGTTCGGCGTGCGCCTGGAGAAGGGTCCGGGCCAGGTCACCGAGATCAAGCCCAACGCCAAGCGCACCGTCACCGTGCAGTTCGACGGCGGCGTGAACTCCAAGCTGCCGTGGGCGTTCCATCCCGAGCAGCTGACCATGCAGGTGGTGCCGGGCGAGCTGTACGAGGCCAAGTACTTCGCGCGCAACGACGGCGAGCGGCCGATCGTGGGCAGCGCGGTGCCGTCGGTGGCCCCGGCGCGGGCCTCGGGCTACTTCACCAAGACCGAATGCTTCTGCTTCACCGCCCAGACCCTGCAGGCCGGTGAAGTCCGCGACATGCCGGTGCGCTTCATCGTCGATCCCAACCTGCCCGGCGACGTGAAGACCATCACCCTGTCGTATACCTTCTACAAGAACGATGCATTGACCGCGCAGCTGGGCGCCGGCAATGCCTCCAATTCGCCGCACGCGGCACCCTGATCGAGCCTTAGGAACCGGAAGACACGCCATGGCACAAGCTCATTCGCCAGACGCCAACATCTACTTCGTGCCACACAGCAGCAAGTGGCCGTTCGTGGGCTCCATCGCCATGTTCGTCACCATGTTCGGCGTGGCCAGCTGGCTCAACGACGCCGCCTGGGGCAAGTGGACCTTCTTCACCGGCGTGTTCCTGCTCTGCGCGACCCTGTTCATGTGGTTCGGCGACGTGATCCGCGAGTCGGTCAGCGGCAACTACAACAAGCAGGTGGACGTGTCCTTCCGCATGGGCATGGTCTGGTTCATCTTCTCCGAAGTGATGTTCTTCGCCGCGTTCTTCGGCGCGCTGTTCTACGCCCGCCAGTTCGCGCTGCCGTGGCTGGGCGGCGAAGGCGATGGCGTGATGACCAATGCGCTGCTGTGGGACGGCTTCTCCTCGGCCTGGCCGAGCGCCGGCCCGGGCCAGGTCGGTGGCCAGTTCCAGACCATCCCGGCCTGGGGCCTGCCGCTGCTCAACACCCTGATCCTGCTGACCTCGGGCGTGACCATCACCATCGCCCACCACGCGTTGAAGGCGGGCCACCGCAAGCAGTTGCTGGTGTTCCTGGGCCTGACCGTCCTGCTGGGTTGCGTGTTCCTGTTCTTCCAGGCGGAGGAGTACATCCACGCCTACAAGGAACTGAACCTGACACTGGGTTCGGGCATCTACGGTTCCACCTTCTTCATGCTGACCGGCTTCCACGGCGCCCACGTGACCCTGGGCACGATCATGCTGGCCATCATCTGGCTGCGCTGCGCGCGCGGCCATTTCACCAGGGACGATCACTTCGGTTTCGAAGCCGTGGCCTGGTACTGGCACTTCGTCGACGTGGTATGGCTGGGCCTGTTCCTGTTCGTGTACGTGCTGTAACGGGAATAGGGAATCGAGAATCGGGAGCCGAAACGGCAAGAGCCGCGTCCCTTGCGTTGAAGGCCGATTCAAAAACAAAGGCGACGGCATTGCCGTCGCCTTTGTCGTTCGGGAGGGGCATGTACCGGGATCACACTATTCCCGATTCCCCATTCCCGATTTCCATCTTCAGGCTCCAATGCCATGCGGCTTGATCCAGCCCATGTAGATGGCGAGGATGACCAGCAGGATGAGCGCCACGGACAGGCCGATGCGGCGGGTCAGGGCGTTGACGGTGCGCTTGCTCTGGCCCTTGTCCACCAGCAGGTAGTACAGGCCGGCGCCGAGGTTCCAGATGATCAGAAGCAGGAACGCGATGATCAGCAGGGTTTTCAACGAATCATTCATGGGAGCCTCGAAGGGCGTGCAGCGGGCATGAACACATTATTGCAGTCGATGGGACACCGCGCGTGAGTCGGCGTCGGATGCCGTTGGCGGTGGGCTGGGCCCTGGCGCTGATCGTGATCGCGCTGTTCTGTGGCCTGGGTACCTGGCAGCTGGGGCGAGCCAAGCAGAAAGAGGCGATGCTGGCGGCCTCGCAGAAGATTCTGAGCGAACGCCGGGCGGTCCCGCTGGGCGACGCCGCGCGGCCGGCGCTGCGTGGCGACTACGCCTGGGCCTCCGGAAGCGGCCGGTTCCCGCCCGGTCCGGCGGTGCTGCTGGACAACCAGAACCGCGATGGGCGCGCGGGCATCCGTGCCTACCGGGTATTCCAGGCCGAAGGTGCTCCGCCGCTGCTGGTTGAACTGGGCTGGCTGCCGCTGCCGGGGGATAGGCGTCTGCCTGAGGTCCCGCCGCCCGAGGGCGAATACACCCTGAGTGGCCTGCTCGCGCCTCCGCCCGCCGAAGGACTGGTCAAGGCGGTCAGTGCGACCCAGTCCAGTGGAGATCGGTTGGTCACCGGGTTGGACATGTCCGCGTTGGCGCGGGATCTGCGATTGCCGGCGCTCGCGCCGCGCGTGTTCCGTCCCGATCCCGCCTTGCCGCTGGGCTATGCGCGGGATCTCGACATCCTGCCCAACACCCTGCCGCCGGAGCGCCACCTGGGCTACGCGGTGCAATGGTTCGGGCTCGCGCTGGCGGTGCTGATCACCGCGCTGGTGGTGAGCCGCCGCGGCCGCCGCCGGCAGCAGGAGCGCTGAGCCGCCGCGCATGAGAAAATAACCGGATGACTTCGATGCCCCCCGATGCCGGCCGCGCTCGCGGACGCTGGATGCTGGTCGCGCTGTTCGCCCTGTTCTTCGGCACCGTGTTCGGTGCCGGCGTGCTGCGCTTCGCCGGCTGGCAGCCCGCCGGCCACAAGAACAATGGCGAGATGCTGCAACCGCCGTCCGACGCTCGCCTGATCGTGCCCCGCCTGGTCGATGGCCAGCCCTACGCCTGGCAACCCGGGGAACGGATCTGGCGCATCGTGGTGGCGCCCCCGGCCGATTGCGCCGCCAAGTGCGTGAAGCTGGCGCAGGACCTGGACAAGGTCTGGCGCCTGTTCGGGCACAACGCCGACAAGGTCGAGATCCTCTGGATCGGCGCGTTGCCGGCGGGGGCGCCGGCGACCGAGGCGCGCCGCCAGTTGCAGGCTTCGCCGGAACTGCTGGCGGCGCTGCCGCGCCTGCAGGATCCGAAAGGCGTGCCGGTCTATGTCATCGATCCCCATGGTTTCGTGATCCTGCGCTATCCGCCCGGCTTCGATGCCGGCGGCCTGTACAAGGACGTCGCGAAACTGCTGAAACTGATTTGAGGGTGCGTCCGAGATGAATGCCGTCGCCCGGCCCGTGCTGTATCGCCATTTCCATCGCATCGCCTGGCTGGCCGTCGGCCTGGCCCTGTGCGTGATCATCTTCGGCGCCTTCGTGCGCCTGTCCAACGCCGGCCTGAGCTGCCCGGACTGGCCGACCTGCTACGGTCGCGCGACCTGGCCGCAGAGCACGCACGAAGTGGTGGATCACGCCGCCAGCGCGATCCGGCCGTTCGAGACGCACAAGGCCTGGCGCGAGCAGGTGCACCGGCACATCGCCGCGACCCTGGGCATGCTGGTGCTGATCCTGTCGCTGCTGGCCGCGCGCCGCCGCCGCTTCGGCATCGCCACGATCCTGGTGGCATCGGCATTCGTCGCCGCCGCGATACCGCTCTACATGCATGGCGAACACGTCGCCGCGTCCGCGCTCGCGATCATCGGCGAGGCGATCCTGCTGTTCGCCGCGCTGCGCTGGTCCAACCTGGATCTGGCGCGGGTCAGCGTACTGACCCTGGCGGTGATCATCTTCCAGGCGCTGCTGGGCATGTGGACGGTAACCTGGCTGCTCAAGCCGCTCGTGGTGATGGGACATCTGCTGGGTGGCCTGACCACGTTCGCGCTGCTGGTGTGGATGGCCTGGCGCGCGACCGATCAGCCGATCCGGCTGGGCGATGCACTGTCGTTGCGCCGCTGGGTGATCGGTGGCCTGATTCTGCTGGGCATCCAGATCGCGCTGGGCGGCTGGGTCAGTGCGAACTACGCCGCGGTCGCCTGCGGCCTGGACTTCCCCAAGTGCGTGGGCCGCTGGTGGCCGCCGGCCGATTTCAGCGAAGGCTTCGTCCTGTGGCGCGGCATCGGCGTGGACTATGAAGGTGGCGTGCTCGACGGCGCGTCGCGCATCGCCATCCAGATGACCCACCGGATCATGGCGGTCGTCGTCGCGTTGTACGTGCTCGGACTGGGCATTCGATTGTTCCGCACCCCGGGCATGCGCGGTTGGGCCACGCTGCTGGTGCTGCTGATCCTCGCCCAGTTCACCCTCGGCATCCTCAACGTCAAGTTGAATCTGCCGCTGCACGTCGCGGTGGCGCACAACGCCGGCGCGGTGCTGCTGCTGTTCACCCTGGTCTCGCTGATCGCGCGTCTGCGCAAGCCCGAATGACGATCGCACTGCGCCAATACTGGGCCCTGACCAAGCCGCGCGTGGTCGCGTTGATCGTGTTCACCGCGATCGTCGGCATGTTCCTGGCCATCGACGGACTGCCGGACCTGGATCAGCTGCGCCGTGGCGCGCTGGGTTTCCTCGGCATCTGGCTGGCGGCCTCCAGCGCGGCGGCGATCAACCAGCTGCTCGATACCCGCATCGACGCCAAGATGGCACGCACCTCCTGGCGTCCGCTGGTGGTGGGGCAGGTCAAGCCGTGGCAGGCGCTGGTGTTCGCGCTGTGCCTGGCGGCCCTGTCGATGGCGATCCTGGTACTGTGGGTCAACGTCATCACCGCGATCCTGACCTTCGCTTCGCTGATCGGCTACGCGGTGATCTACACCGTGTTCCTGAAGCGGGCGACGCCGCAGAACATCGTGATCGGCGGGATCGCCGGCGCCGCGCCGCCGCTGCTGGGCTGGGCGACCATGACCGGCATGCGTGGCGAATGGGATTGGGCGCATGCGCTGCTGCTGGTCCTGATCATCTTCGTGTGGACCCCGCCGCATTTCTGGGCGCTGGCGATCTTCCGTCGCGAGGACTATGCGCGCGCGCTGGTGCCGATGCTGCCGGTCACCCACGGCGTCACCTACACGCGCTGGCAGATCCTGTTCTACACGGTGTTGCTGGTGGAGGTGACCGTGCTGCCGGTGGTGTTCGGCATGAGCGGCCTGTTCTATCTGGGCGGTGCGCTGGTGCTGGGCCTGGTGTTCCTGTGGTACGCGTGGCGCCTGCTGGATCCGCCGGACGAGTTCTTCGCCATGCGGGTGTTCAATTACTCCATCGTTTACCTGATGGCGCTGTTCGCCTTCCTGCTGGTGGACCACTGGCTGTAAGCGTGGCGCATATCCGCCGCAATGAGGAAAGGCCCGCGCGAGCGGGCCTTTCCGTTTTCAGGACCCGCGGCGCGGATCACTCCAGCAGGTGGCGTTGCCAGAACAGCATGGAGGAGGCGCTGAAATAGTCGCTGTTGGACTTCTTCTGGAAGCCGTGGCCTTCGTCGGAGAATTCCAGATACCAGACCGGCTGGCCGTTGCCGCGCACCGCCTTCACGATCTGCTCGGCCTCGGTATACGGCACGCGCGGATCATTGCGCCCCTGGGCGACGAACAGCGGCGAAGTGATGCGGTTGGCGTGGTTGAGCGGGGAGATTTTCTCGAAGTGCTCGGCCATCGCCGGCTCGCGCTCGTCGCCGTATTCGGCCCGGCGCAGATCACGCCGGTAGCTTTCGGTGTTCTTCAGGAAGGTGCCGAAGTGGGAAATGCCGACCACGTCGATGCCGGCGCGGATGCGGTCGCTGTAGTGCATCAGCGAGGCCAGCACCATGTAGCCGCCATAGCTGCCACCGTAGACGCCCACGCGCCCGGCATCCAGTTCCGGTTGTCGGCCGATCCAGTCCAGCAGCGCGCCGATGTCCTTGACCGAGTCCTCGCGCTTGAAGCCGTTGTCCAGCTGCACGTAGGTCTTGCCGTAGCCGGTGGAGCCACGCACGTTGGGCACCAGCACGGCGATGCCCATTTCGTTGACGAGGTACTGGATGCCGGCATTGAAGGCCGGCAGCGACTGCCCTTCCGGACCACCGTGGATGTCGATCAGCACCGGATGGCGACCATTCTTCGCCGCCCTGGCCGGCTTGTAGTAGAACGCCGGGATGGTGCGTGGCTTGCCGTCCACCTGATCGAAGGTCGGATAGCGCACCAGCGTGGGCGCGACGAAGCCGCCGACGTCCAGTCCGCCGACTTCGCTCCGCGTCCAGCGGTCCAGCTTCGCCGCCGCCAGATCGATCACATAGACATCGCTGGGCGAGGTGGCGGTGTTGAGGGTCAGCGCCAGCTTGCCGCCGTCGGGCGAGAAGCCCATGCGGCCGACGATGCCGATGGGCAGTTCCGGCAATGCGACCGGCTGGAACGATGGCCAGGCGAACACATGCAGGCGACCGATGCCATCCTCGTTGCTCACGTAGGCGACATGGCGGCCGTCGGCGGAAACGTCCAGTCGATCCACGTCCCAGGGAATGTCCGCGCTGACCACCCTGAGTTCGCCGGTGGCCGGATTGTGATAGCGCAGCGTGCGGAACTCCTGCGGCTTGCCTTCGAGATGCTCGTCGGTGATGTAGAACACCCCGCGGCCATCGCCCGCGTAACGGAATCCGCCGGACGCCGCCTTGCCGCCCTCGACCGGGAAACGGGTGAGCTTCCCGCTGGCCAGATCCACCTTGCCGGGATGGGATTCATTGACCGAGACATATTGGTTGACCAGCAGCGTCTTGCCGTCCGGCGAGAAATCCATCGCGCTCCATTGGCCGCCTTCGGTGACCACCACGCGCGCCTTGCGGCTCGCCAGATCCATCACCCACACGTCGGTGTCCTTGCCGTTGCGGGCGGTGCTGCTCCAGGCGAGTTGTTTGCCGTCGTGCGAGAACAGCGGCCCCTGGTTGCGTGCCTTGCCGTCGGTGAGCAGGGTGGTTTCGCGGGTGGCGAGATCGAACCAGTACAACTGCCAGAACTCGTTGCCGCCCACGTCCTTGCCGAACACGAAACCGTCCCGCCCGGACTTCGCCGGCGCGGTACCGACGCTGTTGATGGGCTCGGGATAGAAGGTCAGTTGCTCGCGCATGCCCATCGGCTGGCACACGCGATGGGCCTGGGCGGTTTCGGCGAAGCGGGTGGAGATCAGTACGCAGCCTTCGCGGGTCCAGCCGGCGAAGCCGGCGCCGCGCGTGTTCTGGTAACGATTGAGGCGTTCGACCAGCTCGGCGGGAATCGCCGGCACGTATTCGGTGGTGCGGTTGCCGACCTGTTCGCGCGCCTGCGCCTGGGAGGGCATCGCGGTGGTCTGGGCCAGCGCCGGAAGCGCGAGCACGGACAGCAGCAACGGCAGGCATTTGCCGGAATGACGGGTCATGCGAAGGTTCTCCCCAGGACGAAAGATCCCGAGGTTAACCACGTTCCGTCGTTCCCGGCCAGTGTCCGAAGAGGGCCGCGATGCGGGAACGATCGGAGCGCGTCCGATCGTCCCGTGAACGCTTACGGCGTCTGCAGTTTCTGCTCGACCACCGGCGCCAGCGATTTCAGGCCGGCCTGGCGTCCCAGTTCGAGCGCCTTCTCGTTGCTGGCGCCTTCTTCCTGTTTCGCCATCAGGGCCAGCAGCGCGCCGACCCGGTTGCCGGACGCGCAGTGCAGCAACACGTTGTCGCCGCCGTCCTGCAACAGCTTCTTCAACGCGGCGGCATTGGCGGCGGTGAGATCGTCGGCGCCGGCGATCGGCAGGCGCTCGTAGCGCATGCCGTGCTGTCCGGCGACCGCCGCCTCGTCGTAGCCGCGATCCTCGCCGGGGGCGCGCAGATCGATGACGGTGCGCACGCCCCGCTTCGAGAAATCGGCAAGCTGTTCGGCGGTGGGCTGGCCGCCGGTGTGCAGTCCGGGACGCGGCTGGGTGAAATCGCCGGCCTGGACCTGCAACGCCAGCAGCAACAGCGCGCCGGCGACCAGAGGACGGAACGATGCAACGATGCGGCGGAATCCACGTTTCATGGGAATCTCCTCGTTCAGCGGGCCACGCGCGCCTGCAGCAGGGCGCGCAATTCGTACTTGTCGGCTTCGTCCAGGCCGATGCTGCGCTGTTTCACCTGAAGTTCGTCGATACGCTGTTGCAACAGTTGCCGTTCCATCTGGTGCGCGGCGTCGAGCAGTTCGGCCTGCCAGATGTTCTCGTCGCCGGGCAGTTCCTGCATCGCCAGCTTCTGCAGCGCGGGCAACTCCTCGCGCTCGGCGAAGTGCTCGAGCAATACGCCGGTGGTGATGTCCGGTCGCGCATGCACGATATCCAGCAGTTCCAGCAGCAGTTCGACGCCGGGCAGGCGCAATCCGGAGAACGCATGCGGCGGCTGCAGCGCCAGCGCCAGCGACGGTTTGTGCAGCAGGCAGACGATGGCGCTGCGCACCAGGCTGGGCTTGCTGCTGGCGGAACGATGCGCGGAGACGCGGGAAGCGGACCGGGCCGGCTGTGGTGGAGGCGTGGTGGCGGCGCCGACGCCGGTGATTTCGCCCAGCCGCTGGCGCATCAGATCGCCGAACGCACCGTCGGGAATCTGCGCGAGCAACGGGCGCGCGCGTTCGGCCAGGCGCGCCTTGCCGTCCAGCGTGGACAGGCGGATGTCCTTGCCCAGTTCCTGGAAGAAGAACTCGGACAGCGGCATCGCCTGTTGCAGCCGCGCGTCGAACGCGGCGGCGCCTTCCTGGCGCACGATGGTGTCCGGATCCTCGCCGTCGGGCAGGAACAGGAAGAACGCCTGGCGGCCGTCCTTCATCCGCGGCAGCACCGATTCCAGCGCACGCCACGCGGCGCGCTGGCCGGCGGCGTCGCCGTCGAAACAGAAGTAGACATCCGGCGCGTTGCGGAACAGCAGTTCGGCGTGATCCGGCGTGGTCGCGGTGCCGAGCGTGGCGACGGCTTCCTTGACTCCGAACTGGAACAGCGAGACCACGTCCATGTAGCCTTCGACCACGATCAGCCGCGCGATCTTCTGGTTGGCCTGGCGTACCTGCCACAGACCGTACAGCTCGCGTCCCTTGTGGAACAGCGCGGTCTCCGGCGAATTGAGGTACTTGGGGCCGTCGTCCTTCTGCAGCACGCGGCCACCGAAAGCGATGACCCGGCCGCGCCGGTCGTAGATCGGGAACATCACCCGATCCCGGAATTTGTCGTAGGTGTGGCCGCGATCGTTCTTGGAGAACAGGCCGGCGCGATCCAGCAGCTTCATCCGCCGCTCGTCGGTGCCGAGCGCGTCCTTCAGCGCGGAGAAACCGTCAGGCGCGTAGCCGATGGCGAACTGCGTGCGGGTGGCCGCGTCCACGCCGCGTCCGTCCAGATAGGCGCGCGCCTTGTCGCTGCCTTCGAGCTGGCGCTGGAAGAAGCGCGCGGCCGCCTCCAGCGCGCCGAACAGATCGCGGGTGTCGTTGCTCTGGTTGCGCTGCTGGGTCTCGCGCGGCACTTCCATGCCGTTGCGCCGGGCCAGTTCCTCGACCGCGTCGAGGAACTCCAGGCGGTCGTAGTTCATCAGGAACGACAGCGCGGTGCCGTGCGCGCCGCAGCCGAAGCAGTGATAGAACTGCTTGGTCGGCGAGACGGTGAACGAGGGCGAACGTTCGTCGTGGAACGGGCAGCAGGCCGAGTACTCCTTGCCCTGCCGCTTCAACGGCACGCGCGCGCTGACCACCTCGACGATATCCGTCCGGGCGAGCAGTTCGTCGATGAAGGCGTCGGGGATGCGGGCCATGGACTGCGTAGTATTCCACGCCCGGCAAGCGGCGTCAGGAAGCGCCGGAAAGGGCCTTCTTCCGGCGGGCGGCCAGCCGCTCGTCGATCAGGGCGGTCAGCAGGGCGCCCACCAGGAACACCACCGTGGCGTAGTACATCCAGACCAGCAGGATGACCAGCGTGCCCATCGAGCCATAGGCGCTGCCCGGCGCCGCCCGCGCGATGTACAGGCCGATGGCCCAGCGACCGGCGACGAACAGCACCGAGGTCAGCGCACCGCCGAGGAAGGCGCGGCGCCAGGCCACCCGCCGATCCGGCAGGTAGTGGTAAAGCAGCGCGAAGGCGAACACATACAGCGCCAGCGACGCCAGGTCGCCCAGCGCGGGCAGCAGCGAAGGCGCCCGTACGAACAGCACCTGCAGCAGAGTGTTGAGCGTCATCGACACCAGCAGCAGGAAACCCAGCGCGAGCACCACGCCGAACGAGAAAATCCGTTTGCGCAGCCATGCCCACGGACCTTCCAGGCGCTGGGCGCCGGTGCGGAAGATCAGGTTCAGTGCCTGCTGCAGCTGGCCGAACACGGCGGTGGCGCCGATGAACAGCAGCACCGTGCTCCAGCCACCGGCCAGCGAGCCGACGCTGGGGCGATTGCGCGCGTTGCGCAGGACGGTGGTGGCGATGTCGGCGGCATCACGGCCGGCCAGATCGCCGATCTGCCGCAACAGTGCCTCCTGCGCGCTGGGGTACAGCGCGGTGGTCAGCCACAGCAGCAGCACCAGCAGCGGCGCCAGCGACAACAGCGCGTAGAAGGCCAGCGACGCGGCCTGCGCCATCACGTCGATTTCGATGAATCGCCGCGCCAGCGCGACCGGCAGGCTGCCGTGGAACCGCTTCAGGAAGAGCAGCAGCTGGTCGCGCAGGCCCCGCATCGGATTCGGCGTTCGTCCAGACACCGGGCCAGCATGACAGGCGAGTGTCGTCGCGCCGTGAGCAGGCGATGCGCCGCGATCAATCCGCCGCTGTCGCCGCCAGGCGCCGCAGCGCCTCGCCGGTCACCCGCTGTACGGTCCATTCGTCCTGGCCGAGCGCGCCGAGGCTGCGATAGAAGCGGATGGCCGGTTCATTCCAGTCCAGCACCGACCACTCGAAGCGGCCATAGCCGCGTTCCACCGCCCGGTGCGCGAGATCGATCATCAGGCGCTTGCCCACTCCGAGCCCACGAAACCTGGGCCGCACGAACAGATCCTCCAGATACAGGCCCGGCAGGCCGACGAACGTGGAGAAACTGGTGAAGAACAGGGCGAAGCCGGCGGGCTCGCCATCGACCTCGGCGATCACGACTTCGGCGGCCGGGCGCGGACCGAACAGGTGTTCGTCCAGTTGCGCCTCGGTGGCGACCGCTTCATGGGCCAGCTTTTCGTATTCGGCCAATTCGCGGATGAAAGCGAGGATATGCGGCAGGTCGGCGCGGGTCGCCGCGCGCAGGAGGATCGTCGTGGACATGTAGAGCGGAGCTCGCTCCCCTGGAATCGGCAGGAGCCGCAAGCATACCGGCGGGACGGCGCGGTCGGTGCCGCGCCACCGTCCCGCCGGCCAGCGGGCTCAACCCGCGAACTTCTTCTTCACCAGCGCCGAGACCTGGCCCATGTCGGCCTGGCCGGCGGGA
>Ga0247823_10000417_pt1 | contig 36559 bp, 29 predicted proteins | sample 13C_PalmiticAcid_2_FD_192426 | JGI IMG/M metagenome (GOLD analysis project Ga0247823, IMG submission 192426) | Soil microbial communities from agricultural site in Penn Yan, New York, United States - 13C_PalmiticAcid_Day30 | ecosystem: Environmental > Terrestrial > Soil > Agricultural land...
AGCAGCAATTCCCCGAAACAGACGATACGGCCGGCCATGATGTCTCCTCGTTGATGCCGGCGCTCAGCGCGCCAGCCAGCCGCCGTCTACCGCGAGGATATGGCCCTGCACATAGTTGGATGCGCTTGACGCCAGGAAAACCGCCGCGCCGCCCAGATCGGCCGGATCGCCCCAGCGGCCGGCGGGGATACGCTCCATGATCTGGCGGTTGCGGTTCTCGTCCTTTTGCAGCGCGTCGGTGTTGTTGGTGGCGATATAGCCCGGCGCGATCGCGTTGACGCAGATGCCCTTCGACGCCCATTCGTTCGCCAGCAGCTTGGTCAGGCCGCCGATGCCGCTCTTCGACGCGGTGTAGCTCGGCACGCGGATGCCGCCCTGGAAGGTCAGCATCGATGCGATGTTGATGATCTTGCCGCCGCCACCGCCATTCTCGAACTGCTTGATCATGTGCTTCGCCGCCGCCTGGCACAGGAAGAACACGGACTTCAGGTTCGTGTCCATCACCGCGTCCCAGTCCTCCTCGGTGAAATCCACCGAGTCCGCGCGGCGGATGATGCCGGCATTGTTGACCAGGATGTCGAGCCCGCCGAGCTTTTCCACAGTCTCGTCCACAACCCTCTGCACAGGCTCGATGGTCGAGAGGTCGGCACTGACGATCTCCGCCTTGCGACCGAGCGCGCGGACCTTCTCCACCGTCTCGGTCGCGGCGCTGCGGCCGACGGCGGCGATATCCGCGCCCGCCGCGGCAAGGGCCAGCGCAATGCCCTGGCCGATGCCGGTGTTGGCGCCGGTGACGACGGCAATTTTGCCGCTGAGGTCGAAGGGGTTGGTCATTCTTTGCTCCGATTGCCCTCCCGCAAGCGGGAGGTGGGCGCTTACGCCAGCTGGCAGATGTCGAGGACGTTCATGTCGGTATAGTCCTGGTTCTCGCCGGCCATCGCCCAGATGAAGGCATAGGCCTTGGTGCCCGCGCCCATATGGATCGACCAGGGCGGCGAAATCACCGCTTCCTCGTTCTGCATCACGATATGGCGGGTCGCCTCGCCCTCGCCCATGAAGTGCATCACGCGATCGGTGTCGAGATTGTCGAGCTCGAAATAGAAATAGATCTCGCTGCGGCGCTCATGGATGTGCGGGGGCATGGTGTTCCACACGCTGCCGGGCTTGAGCACCGTCAGGCCCATCACCAGCTGCGCGCTGTCGCACACGCCGGGGATGACGAGCTGGAAGATCGTGCGCTCGTTCGATTCCGCGAGGCTGCCGCGCTCCAGCGCATTGGCGTCGGCGATCGACAGCTTGCGCGTCGCGAAGCCCTTATGCGCCGGGCAGGAGGCGATGTAGAAGCGCGCGCCGTTGCCGCTGAACTCGACGTCCGTCGCGCCCATCGTCACGTAGAGGCAGTCCTTGTTGCCGAGCGTGAAGCTCTCGCCATCGACGGTGATCGTGCCCTCGACGCTGCCCACATTGACGACCGCCATCTCGCGGCGCTCGAGGAACGGGTGGCCCTTGGCCGAGGCCGGCTCTTCCTGCGCGGGGAGCTTGACCGGAGCCGTACCCACCGCGACGCCGCCGATCACGAAGCGGTCGGCATGGGTGTAGTTGAGCACGACCTCGCCTTCACGGAACAGGCCCTGGATCAGATAGCGGTCGCGCAGCTCGTCGTTGGAGACGCACTCCATCATGTCGGGATGGGTGGCGTAATAGGTGCGATCGAACATCATGTAGCTCCGGATGAAATAGGGTTCAGGCCGCTTTGGCGGCGGTAAGGGGTTGGTCGAGTTTGTACGCCTTGCGGACGAGGCCGTTGGTCAGATCATATGCGAGTTCGGCGGCCTCCCAGTCCTGCATCCGCCCTTCGGCGACGAGGCGGGCGAGGAAGGCGCAATCGACGCGGCGCGCGACGTCGTGCCGCGCGGGGATCGAGAAGAAAGCACGCGTGTCGTCGTTGAAGCCGACGGTGTTGTAGAAGCCTGCTGTCTCCGTGGTCATCTCGCGGAAGCGGCGCATCCCCTCCGGCGAGTCATGGAACCACCAGCTCGGCCCCAGCCGCAGGCACGGATAATGCCCGGCCAGCGGCGCCAGTTCGCGCGCATAGGTGCTCTCGTCGAGGGTGAAGAGGATCACCGTCAGGTCAGGCTCGTTGCCGACCACGTCGAGCATCGGCTTGAGCGCTGCGACATAGTCCGTCCGCGTCGGGATGTCGGCGCCCTTGTCGCGGCCATGGCTGTGGAACAGCTTGGCGTTGTGATTGCGGCACGACCCGGGATGGATCTGCATCGTCATCCCGTCCTCGACGCTCATCTTCGCAATCTCGGTCAGCATCTGCGCGCGGAACAGCTCGGCATCCGCCGCATCCCATTTGCCGGAGATGATGCGCCCGAACAGTGCCTCGCTTTCGGCGGCCGACAAGTTCGCGGTCTGCGCGGTCGCGAAGCCATGGTCGGTCGCGGTCGCGCCTGCCACGCGGAAGTCGGCGCGGCGCTTGCGGTGCGCGGCGAGATAGCCCTTCCAGCTATGGACATCCTCGCCGGTCAGGCCCGCGAACGCTTCGAGCGCGCCCTTGAACGCCTCATGCTCGACATCGATCACCGAATCCGGGCGATAGGTGGTGACGACGCGGCCGCCCCAGCCCGACTTGCGGATCGCGGCATGGTGCTCGAGCGGATCGTCGGCGCCCTCGGTGGTGGCGAGGAAGTCGATCTTGAACCGCTCGAACAGCGCGCGCGGGCGATAGCCCGGCGTCGCCAGCGCGGCGTTGATCGTGTCGTAATAATGGTCGGCAGTGCTGCTATCGAGCAGCCGGTCGATCCCGAACACCTCGGCAAAGACATGGTCGAGCCACATGCGCGAGGGCGTGCCGCGGAACAGGTGATAGTTGTTTGCGAACAGCCGCCAGGCCGCGCGCGGATCGGTGGCCGGCACGCCATCGATCCGCGGCACCCGCAGCGCGTCGAGATCGATGCCCTGCGAATAAAGCATGCGGAAGACATAGTGATCGGGCGCCAGGAACAGCTCGGTCGCATTCTCCCACGCATCGTCGGTCGCGAACCATGCTGGGTCGGTATGGCCGTGCGGCGATACGATCGGCAGTCCGGCGATCTCCTTGTACAGCGTACGCGCAATGCCGCGGGTGGCGGGATCGGCCGGAAACAGCCGGTCGGGATCGAGTGCCAGGGGACGCACTTTCACATTCCTCTCACATAGATATGTCCGATCCCGGTAACCGGTGTCAGACTGGATTTCAACCAGAGTCTCCTCGCGCCGGTTCCGCGAGAGCGAATCCGGCAGCACGGGGACAGCCGCTATCATATTTCACGGCTGGAGGGAGAGGGGGAGTTGGGGCGAAGGGCCGGACTTGGGCGCTTCAGCCCAAAGGGCAGGCTCCGGTCTGCGGGGCTATCGCCGCCACCAGCCGAGCAGCCGTTGCCGCCGCTTCGTGGAATTGAACTGCGCGCGGCGGCGTTCGCGTGCGCGATGGAACGCGGTCATGGCGAACGTCATGGCGACGGCGGCAAAAGCGATAATGATCGCATAGGCAAGGCTCTGGCGGGGATCGATAGCGTGTCTCCGGCTGGTAAGCGGGAGCGCGCAAGGTCTCTCAGCCAGCGGTGCTTACGAAAGAAGGTCCGCTGATGCCGGCTTTCTAGCAGGCGGGGGTCGGCGCTGCCAGCGAAAGCCGGTACTCAGCCGAGAACGTCGCGGGCGGCGGCGAAGGCGATCGCTGCGGCGCGCGCGTCGGCTGCACTGCGGCGATGGGTGCGGGGCCGGTAGGGCGCCTCGCGGAGGGTAAACTGATGTCGTTCGGTCTGTAGATGTTCGAAATTCACGTAGGTTCCTGTTGAAGAATATGTTGCTGCTCGCGCTGGGCGCGGGCGCGGTCGACGTTTTCCTGCCGTTTGGCCATGTCGAGCCAGGCGGCTTCGGCGCGAAGGCAGCGCTCGCGGACATTCTCGAGCGTTGCGGCTTCGGCGTCGGCGCGCGCACGCGCGGCGTGCTCGCGATAGGGGATTTGCGCCATCCTGGCCTCCGTTGTGGCGTGGCGCGTGCGGCACGGGGCCGCACGCGGATCGCGGATTACTCTGCGGGCTGAAGATTGACCGCGGCCATCTTGCCGCGGCGATCCTCTTCCAGCTCATAGATGACGCGCTGATTCTGGTTCAGCGTGACCATGCCCGCACGCTCGACCGCCGAGATATGGACGAAGGCGTCGTTGGTGCCGTCGTCCGGGGCGATGAAGCCATAGCCCTTGTCGGCGTTGAAGAATTTGACGGTGCCGGTGATGCTCATGGATAACTTCCTTCTTGTTGAGGGCGAACCGAGTACCGGATCGCCCGGTGCCGCGGCTGCAGAAAGAAGGAAGTGGGGGCCGCAAAGCTCCGATAACCGTCGATTTGCGACTGTAGCATCGCATATATCGCGAGTATTGCCGTTTAATACAAGGGGCGGCTTGAAAATATCGCCTTCGATATCCATTTCGCGAATATCGCTGAAAGATTTTCCGTAAGCTTCAGTGGCTGAGAGACAAGTCGCGCTCCCGCTTACAAAGCTGGAGCGGATTCATGGATCTCAACGAACTCCTTCATCGTCATCAGATGTCACTCATGTGCGCGCAGAATGCCACGTGCGTGGAAGCGCGAATCGTTCACGAAGGCCTTGCGGATCTCTACGCCGGCCGCATTCGCGATCTGCGCCGGAAGCCGCAGGAGAATGCGCCGCTGGCCCTGGGTGCATCCAGCGGGTTCGCGGCGATCTGATACGGCGGCTTCGGCCCATATTGGGATAGGGAGTGTCTGCGACGCGCGCGGGCTTCAGGTGCGAAGCGATGTGCTGTCGCCGGAGCTGGCCATTGGGCGGGTCACGCACCACGCCGAGGCACAAAAAACGGCGCACCCGATCGACGGATGCGCCGTTCAATCTGTCTGGCCCGACGTGAGCCGGAGCCTGATTCGCGTCAGGGGCTGTCGGGTTCGTCGTCGCTGTCGGCGAGGACGACCGCGCCGCCGATGATCGCGATGGTCGCGAGCACGCCGATCAGAACTGCAGGAGCGAGCTCGTTGCTGTCCCCCGCATCGGTGGATGCGCGCGCGGGGGCGGCATTCGACAAGGACAGTTTCGCAGCGGCGCCGGCCTGTGCAAGGGCCGGTGAGGCCGCGATGCTCAAGGCGGTGGCGGTTGCGACAAACAATTTCAGTGCGCGCATGGTATCCCCTTTAACCATGAGTTGACGATCGAGGCCTCTCATAGCCACGCGGCCCAAGTCAACTACGGATAGTTAAGTATCCGTTACAATGCGTGATCTTCCACGCGGTTTGTCTGCCTGGCGCCTCACTCGCCCGGCGGCGCCACCGATGCCCGCCGGATCAGTGTCGAGACGAACAGTGATTCTCCGCTTTCCTCATCCTCGCCGTCGCCGATCAGCTTGAGCGCGGCGGCGCGTGCCATCGTCGCGATCGGCCAGCGCACCGTGGTGAGCGGCGGCCACAGATAGGACGCGATCGAGGTGTCGTCGAAGCCGACGATCGACAGGTCGCGCGGCACGTCGAGCCCGCGCTGGCGCGCCGTGTGGAGCACGCCCGCCGCCATCGCGTCGTTCGAGCAGAATACTGCGGTCGGGCGCGGGGAGAGGTCGAGCAGGCGCTCGGCGGCGCGCATCCCCGATTCGAACGTATAGTCGCCCTGCGCAATCAGCGTGCGCTGGATCGGGATGTCGGCATCGTCGAGCGCGGCCTCATAGCCCTGGGCACGCTCGAATGCCGAGCGGAAGCCGTGCGGCCCGAGCACCAGCCCGATGCGCTTGTGCCCGTTCTCGATCAGATGCGTGACCGCGCCGCGCACCACCTCGCGGTCGTTCGACGCGACCATGTGCGCGGCATCGTCGAACACCGCCGATCCCATGCGGACATAGCGCGTGCCGATCTCGACGCAGAGCGCGGCCAATGCGTCATTGTCCGAAATCGGTGGCAGCAACATCACCCCGTACGGCCGCTGGCGTTCGAGGAAGCGGCGGATATCGTCGAGCATCGTCACCGACCCGCGATCGACCGGGTGGACGATCAGCTCGAACTCGGTGTCGCGCAGCACCTCCAGCAGCCCCTGCTGGACGTTGAGCACCATATGCGGGTTGGGGTTGTCGTGGATCAGCCCGATGAGGAAGTTGCGGCGCAGCGCCAGCGCGCGCGCCTGCGGGTTGGGGACATAGCCGATATCGGCGATCACCTTCTCCACCCGCTCGCGCGTCTCCTCGTTGAGAAGGGGGGAACGGTTGATCACGCGGCTGACGGTCTTCTTGGAGACCCCGGCCAGCCGCGCTACATCGTTGATCGTCGCCTGCGCGCTTTTCTTCATAGGCAAGTGCATAGCGCGCAAGCGAGCCCTAGCCAATCGCGGCGCATGGGGCTAATGACACCGGTAGTCGTATGATGAATCCTGCTGCCCTCCGAATCCATGGTGCCGACACCGTCGCCACCGCCCTGCGCAATCTGGTCGCGGGTGAGGTCGTTCTCGGCGTCACCCTCAACGACGCGATTCCGCGCGCGCACAAATTCGCGCTGGTCGCGCATGCGCCGGGTGATCCGGTGCTCAAATTCGGTTTCCCGATCGGGCAGGCGACCGCCGAGATCGCGCCGGGCGACCATGTCCATGTCCATAATGTCGCGACCGCGCTGGCGGGCGAGGCGGCCTATGGCGGCGGCGCAGGCGCAGAGCGCGCGCAGGCGGCGGCATCAGCCATCACATGGCGCGGCTATCCGCGCGCCGACGGGCGGGCGGGGACGCGCAACGAGATCTGGATACTGCCCACCGTCGGCTGCGTCGGCCGCACCGCGCAGAAGATCGCCGCCAGGGCCGAAGCCTTGCTGCCCGCCGGCGTCGATGGTGTCCACGCCTTCGCCCACCCGTTCGGCTGCTCGCAGCTGAGCCATGATCTCGACGGCACGCGCAACATCCTTTCCGCACTGGCGCAGCACCCCAATGCCGGCGGCGTGCTGCTCGTCGGGCTGGGATGCGAATCGAACCAGCTTTCGGCGCTGCTCGAGACCCTGCCCGAGGAAACCCGCGCCCGCGTCCGCACCGTCGGCGCACAGTCCTCGCCCGACGAGATTGGCGAGGGCGTCGAGAAGGTGCTCGAGCTGGCGCAGCTCGCCGCGACCGCGCAGCGCGAGGAAATGGGCCTCGACCGGCTGGTGCTGGGGGTCAAGTGCGGCGGGTCGGACGGCCTGTCGGGCCTCACCGCCAATCCGCTGGTCGGGATCATGGCCGATCGCATCACCGATTCCGGCGGCGCCGCGATCCTGACCGAGATCCCCGAGATCTTCGGCGCCGAGCAGTTGCTGATGGCGCGCGCGGCCGATGCCGATACGTTCGACGCGATCGGCGGGCTGGTGAACCGCTTCAAGCGCTACTTCATCGACCATGGCGAGCCGGTGTCGGAGAACCCGTCGCCCGGCAACATCGCCGGCGGCATCACCACGCTCGAGGAAAAGAGCCTCGGCGCGGTGCAGAAGGGCGGGCAGGCGATCGTCACCGACGTGATCGACTATGGCGACCGCGTGAAGCGCACGGGGCTCACCCTGCTCGAGGCGCCGGGCAACGACGCCGTTTCCTCGACCGCCTTGTCGGCGGCGGGGGCGACGGTGATCCTGTTCACCACCGGCCGCGGCACGCCTTTGGGCTTCCCCGCGCCGACGCTCAAGATCGCGTCCAACTCCGACCTCGCCGCGCGCAAGCCGGGCTGGATCGACTTCGACGCGGGGCAGGTGCTGACCGACGGCATGGACATCGCCGCCGACGCGCTGCTCGCCCGTATCGCCGCGATCGCATCGGGCGAGGAAGCCGCCGCCGAACGCAATGGCGAGCGTGAAATTGCAATCTGGAAGCGAGGCGTAACCCTGTGAGCCGATTGTCGCTGGAAACGCTGCGGGCTGTGCCCGCGGCGATTGCGAAGCCTGTCTATGATCCCGCGACGGTGTCGACCGGCGTCGTCCATTTCGGGCCGGGCGCGTTCCACCGCGCGCATCAGGCGAGCTATTTCGACACCGTGCTGGCAAGCGATCCGCGCTGGGGCATCGCCGCGGTCTCGCTGCGTTCGGGCGGCACGGTCGAGGCGCTCGCCGCGCAGGACGGGCTCTATACGCTGGCGGTGCTCGATCGCGAGCCGTCGATGCGCGTGATCGGCGCGCACCGCGAATGGATCGGCCCGGGCGGCGGCGCGCAGGTCGCTGCGCTGCTCGCCAAGCCGGACGTGCGCATCGTCACCTCGACCGTGACCGAGAAGGGTTATTGCCTTGCGGGCGACGGCACGCTCGACATGAGCCATCCCGATATCGTCGCCGACCTCCAGGGCGGCGAGCCGCGCAGCTTCGTCGGCTGGCTGGTGCAGGGGCTCGCGGCGCGCCGTGCGGCGGGTGCCGCCCCGTTCATGGTGCTGTGCTGCGACAATCTCTCGGGCAATGGCGGCAAGCTGCGTGCGGCAACGATCGCGCTGGCTGAGGCGCGTGACCCCGATCTGGCGAAATGGATCGCCGACACCGCCGCCTTCCCCGACACGATGGTCGATTCGATCACGCCCGCCAGCGACGATGCGCTCTATGCCAAGGTCGCGGCCGAGCTGGGCGTCGCGGATCGCGCCACGGTTCAGCGCGAAGCCTTCACCCAATGGGTGATCGGCCCCTACACGCTGGCGGACGGCCCGGACCTTGCCGCCGCGGGCGCGACGCTGACCAGCGATGTCGGCGGCTATGAGCGCGCCAAGCTGCGCATCCTCAACGGCCTCCATTCCAGCCTCGCCTATCTCGGCCTGGCGATGGGGCTGGAGACGGTGGCCGATACGATGGGCGCCGCGCCGCTTGCGGCCTTTGCCGAGCGGCTGGCGCTGCAGGATATCGTCCCGGTGCTCGATCCGGTCGCGGGGCTAGACCATGCGGCCTATACCCAGGCCGTTCTCGACCGCTTCCGCAACCCCGCGATCCGGCATCTATTGTCGCAGATCGCGTGGGACGGGTCGCAGAAGCTGCCCTATCGCCTGCTCGACACCACCGCCGCCGCGATCCGTGCCGGGCGCCCCGTCGACCGGCTGGCGGTGCCGGTGGCGGCGTGGATGCACTTCGTCGCGCGCCGCGCGGCGGCGGGGGAGACGATCACCGATCCGCTCGCCGCGCCGCTCGCCGATGCCGCAGCGGGCGCCTCGCCCGCGCAGCTCGCCGAACGGCTGTTCGCCTTCGAGTCGGTGTTCCGGCCCGAGATTGCGGGCCATGCCGCCTATCGCGCCGCGGTGACCGCCGGGGTCGAGGCGCTGGCCGAGGGGCGCGTGGAGGCGTTGCTGGCGCGTTGATTGCGCCCCTTGTCAATGACACCGGTTTCCCCTACCCCGTCGCTTCAAGAACAGAGCGAGGGGTGGATGAGTAGTTTGGACGCGATCGCGCAGGCCTTCGTCACGGCGCGCCGCACGGCAACCGGGTTGCCCGATTATCCCGGTACCCCGCCTGAATCGCTGGACGATGCCTATGCGATCCAGGATCGCGCGCGGACGCTGAACGGCGGTCCGGTCGCGGGCTGGAAGGTTGGCAGAATCAATCCGCCGCTCGATACGCAGCTCGGCACCAACCGGCTGGCCGGCCCAATCTTTGCGGACAGCGTGCGCGACGGACGTGGCGAAGGCCCCGTCATGCCGGTGTTCGCCGAAGGCTTTGCGGCGGGCGAGGCCGAGTTCCTGCTGCGCATCGCACGCGTGCCCGATCCGGCCAAGACCAGCTATACCATGGAAGAAGCCGCCGATCTGATCGACGCGGTCCATGTCGGGATCGAAGTCGCGAGCTCGCCCTTTCCGGGGATCAACGCGCTCGGCCCGCTCGTCACCATCTCGGACTTCGGCAACAATTACGGGCTGGTGATCGGCGATGCGATCCCGGACTGGCGGAGCCTCGACTTCGTCGACTGGCCGGTGACCTTGCTGATCGACGGCGAACAGGCGGGCGCGGCGACCGCGCGCGCAATGCTCGACGGACCGGTCGGCGCGGCGCGCTTCCTGTTCGAGGCGATGGCCCGGCGCGGCGTTGCGCTCGAAGCGGGGCAGTGGATTTCGTCGGGTGCGGTAACCGGTGTACATGAAGTGCCCGTCGGTGCCACAGTGACCGCGACCTTCAACGGCATGCAGGTGAGCTGCTCGATCGAAGCGGCCACGCCTCGATAACCGGGGCCGAACAACCGGGTCCTGAGAAAACGGGGCGGGTAAGAGGAGAAGACTGAATGGACGCGAGCCAGGCCGAGGGTATCCGAACGGGTGCCGCCGCCAATGCGGGGCGCTACCGCTGGATGATCGTCGCGCTGTTGTTCGCGGCGACGGTCATCAACTATATCGACCGCCAGATGATCGGCGTGCTCAAGCCCACGCTGATGCAGGATCTCCACTGGTCCGAACGCGACTTCGCGGGCGTCATCATCTGGTTCCAGATCGCCTATGCGATCGGGTATATCGGCTTCGGCAAGTTCGTTGACATGGTCGGCGCGCGCGTCGGCTATGCGGTCGCCTTCGTCATCTGGCAGCTCGCGCATATCGCGCATGGCGGCGCTTATTCGATGACCCAGTTCGCGATGGCGCGCTTTGGCCTCGGCATCGGTGAATCGGGCAACTTCCCGGCGGGCATCAAGGCGGTGACCGAATGGTTCCCGGCCAAGGAGCGCGCCTTCGCGATCGGCGTGTTCAACGCCGGTGCCAATATCGGCGCGGTCATCACCCCGCTGGTGGTGCCGCTGATGGTGATCGCCTGGGGCTGGCGCATGGCGTTCGTCGTCACCGGCCTCGTCAGCTTCGTGTGGCTGATCGCCTGGTGGGCGATGTACCGCAGCCCGCGCCAGCATCCCAAGGTCAGCGAAGGCGAACTCGCCTGGATCGAGCAGGACCCCGCCGATCCGGTCAAGCCGATCGGCTATGCCACCGTGCTGACCCGCAAGGAGACCTGGGCCTATTCGCTCGGCAAGTTCTTCATCGACCCGATCTGGTGGTTCTTCCTCTTCTGGCTGCCCGGCTATCTGTTCAAGCAGTACGACCTCAACCTGCTGACCTTCGGCATCCCGCTCGCGGCGATCTACCTGATCTCCGACGTCGGCAGCGTCTTCGGCGGCTGGATGTCGTCCAGGCTGATGAAGGCGGGCAGGTCGGCCAACTTCGCGCGCAAGGTGACGATGTTCGTCTGCGCCTGTCTCGTCCTGCCGGTGGTGTTCGCCGAATCGATCACCAGCGTGTGGCTGGCGGTGCTGGTGATCGGCGTCGCGACTGCGGGGCACCAGGCCTTCTCGGCCAACCTCTATGCGCTCCCCTCCGACCTGTTCCCGCGCGGCGCGGTCGGGTCGGTGGTCGGCATCGGCGGCACGGTCGGCGCGGTCGGCGGTATCCTGATGGCCTTCTATGCCGGCGAGATCCTCGATCGCCTCGGCGTTTACTGGCCGCTCTTCTGGGTGGCGGGCAGCGCCTATTTCGTCGCGCTGCTGGTCGTCCATCTGCTCTCGCCGCGTCTTGAGCCGGTTAAAGTCGACTAAAACGCTTGATATTATCTGTCCGTAGTCCCGCTTTGGGCGCAATGAAGCAATGCTCTCATTGCGCCCGCCGCTGGAACGGGGCAATCACTGTCCTATGACGGCAACACTCAAGCTCGACGCGTTCCTGCCCTACCGCCTTTCGGTGGCGTCCAACCGTGTGTCGGGCGCCATTGCGGGCGCCTATCAGGCGCTGTTCGACCTGCGGATTCCCGAATGGCGGCTGGTCACCGTGCTCGCCGAATTCGGCGCGATGAGCCAGCAGGCGCTGTGCGGCCGTACCCAGATGGACAAGGTGACGGTCAGCCGCGCGGCCATCTCGCTCTACGAACGCGGCCTCGTCACCCGCACCCCCAATCCGGACGACCAGCGCTCGCATCTGCTCGAACTCAGCATCGACGGCTGGGCGCTCTACCGCCAGGTCGCACCCAAGGCGCTCGAGCTCGAACGCCGCATCTTCGAAAGCCTCTCGGACGCCGAGCAGGGCCAGCTGCGCAACATGCTCGAGCGGGTGGAGAATGTGGCGGCGGCGATCGGTACCGGGGGTTGATCGTCACCCGCTCCCTCGTCTAATCGGGCACTCCCTCCCCGGGGCCGTATTCAGACTACCCAGGAGGAATCCACATGACTGCTTATGTGACGCGCGCCGGACTGTCGGTGGCGGAACCGCTTGCCCGCTTCATCGAGGAGCGCGTGCTGCCGGGGCCGGGCATCGCGGCGGACGCGTTCTGGAGCGGTACGGCGGCGATCTTCACCCGCTTCGCGCCGCAGAACCGGGCGCTGCTCGACACGCGCGATTCGCTGCAGGCGCAGATCGACGCCTGGTGCGCGCAGGATCCTGTACGCGCGGCCGATCCGGCGGCGCAGGAGGCGTTTCTGCGCGGCATCGGCTATCTGGTCGAGGAACCGGGCGACTTCGCCATCGGCACCGAGAATGTCGATGCAGAGATTGCGACGATGGCCGGGCCGCAGCTGGTCGTGCCCGCGCTCAACGCGCGTTTCGTCCTCAACGCAGCCAATGCCCGCTGGGGCAGCCTCTACGACGCCTTTTACGGCACCGACGCGCTGCCCGGCGCGGCGAAGCCGGGCGGCTATGACGCCGGCCGCGGCGCGCAGGTGATCGCGGCGGCCAGGGCGTTCCTCGACGGGGCGGTTCCGCTGGCGGGCATGAAGTGGGCGGACTTTGCCGGTGGCGATCTGCCGCTCGCCGATCCGGGCCAGCTTGTCGGCACGCGCGGCGAGTCGCTGCTGTTCGCTCACAATGGCCTGCACATCGAAGTCGTGATCGACCGCGACTCTGCGATCGGGCGCACCGATCCCGCGGGGATCGCCGATGTGCTGCTCGAATCGGCGCTGACCACCATCGTCGATCTCGAGGATTCGATCGCCGCGGTCGATGCGGACGACAAGGTCGCCGCCTATACCAACTGGCTCGGCCTGATGCGCGGCGACCTCACCGAGACGTTCGACAAGGGCGGCAAGACGCTGACCCGCCGCCTCGCCGAAGACCGCGTCTATCAGCGCCCCTTCGCCAGCGACCTGACGCTGCCCGGCCGCAGCCTGCTGTTCGTGCGCAATGTCGGCCACCTGATGACCACGCCCGCGGTGCTGCTCGACGGCGCCGAGGCGCCCGAGGGCATCCTCGACGCGATCGTCACCAGCACCATCGCCCTTCACGACCTCAAGGGGCTGGGTGCGCACCGCAACAGCCGCACCGGCAGCATCTATATCGTCAAGCCCAAGATGCACGGGCCTGAGGAAGCCGCCTTCACCAACGCCCTGTTCGACGCGGTCGAGGATCTGCTCGGCCTCGCCCGCCACACGATCAAGGTCGGCGTGATGGATGAGGAGCGGCGGACCAGCGCCAACCTCGCCGCGTGCATCCATGCCGTGCGGGGCCGCATCGCCTTCATCAACACCGGCTTCCTCGACCGCACCGGCGACGAGATCCACACCTCGATGCGCGCCGGCCCGATGATCCCCAAGGCAGAGATGAAGGCGTCGAGCTGGATCAAGGCCTATGAGGACCGCAATGTCCGCATCGGCCTGCGCCATGGCCTGTCGGGCAAGGCCCAGATCGGCAAGGGCATGTGGGCGGCCCCCGACCGCATGGCCGAGATGCTCGAGACCAAGATCGGCCACCCGCTGAGCGGCGCCAACACCGCCTGGGTGCCCTCGCCGACCGCCGCGACGTTGCACGCGACGCACTACCACAAGGTCGACGTCTTCGCCCGCCAGCGCGAGATCGCAGGGGAGGCGGTGCCGGGCCTCGCGCCGCTGCTGACCATTCCCGCCGCCGCGCCGGGCCGCAACTGGACCCCGGACGAGGTCGCGCGCGAGCTCGACAACAATGCCCAGGGCATCCTCGGCTATGTCGTGCGCTGGATCGATCAGGGCGTCGGCTGCTCGAAGGTGCCCGACATCCACGATATCGGCCTGATGGAGGATCGCGCGACCCTGCGGATCAGCTCGCAGCATATGGCCAACTGGCTGCTCCATGGCGTCGCGACCGCCGCGGACATCGACGCCGCGCTCGCGCGGATGGCCGCCAAGGTCGACGCGCAGAATGCGGACGATCCGCTCTACCGCCCGATGGCCGGGAACGAAGCGACGAGCCTCGCCTTCCAGGCGGCGCGCGCGCTGGTGTTCGACGGCGTCGCCCAGCCCAATGGCTATACCGAGCCTTTGCTGCACAAGTTCCGGGCAGAGGTGAAGGCGCGGGGCTGAAAATCGCCCGCTCCGGCGCTTGAACCTTCCCCCGGCTCGCTCGTTGGGTTAGCGAGTGGGCAAGGATCGCGATCCCATTGGGAGGACAGGGCATTTCGGGCGTCGGACTGGGGATCCTGCTGTTGGCGAGCAGCGCGCTGGCGCCGGCCAGCGCACAGATCGGCAGCAACGCAGGCAAGCCCGGGCAGGGCGCGCCCGCGGACAACCCCCCGCAGGTGCGGCGTTCGGTGCAGGAGCGCGCGGCCCCGGCGGCCGACGACAAGCCGATCGTTTCGGACGAGGAGTTCGACAAGTCGCTCCCGCCCTTGAGCGACGACATGAACGCGCCGCTCGAGCCGATGGCGCCCGCCGATCCGGCGGTGTCCCCGGCCGATCTCGCGGTCGATGCGGCGGACCCGCTCGGCGTGAATGTGCCGCCCGCGGAAGGGCAGACCGAGACCGAGCTGGCCGCGCCGCTCCCGCCGCTCAGCGAATTTGACAGCACCCCGATCGCCGAGGCCATGGTCGTCGACGAGTCGGCGGTCGAGATCCGCTACGTCACGCGCGTGACCGGGCTCGACGACCTCAGCCTCGACGACCAGTTCGAGGAGCTTTCCGCGCTTGAGAATGGCGACGGGAAAGCCGCCAACGCCGCGATCATCGGCGCGCGGGCGCGCGAGGACGAGGCGCTGGTCGTGCGGCTGATGAAGACGCTCGGCTATTATGACGCGACCGCAGTCGCGACGATCGACCAGACGCCCGGGCGTCCCGTGGCCGTGACGATCGCCGCGATTCCGGGGCCGCTCTACACACTCGGGGCGATCAAGATCGAAGCCGATCCGACGGTGCCACCCAGCCTGATCGCCGACAATTTCAAGCTCCAGACCGGCGAGCGGATCGACGCGGTGCGCGTCCAGGCGGCCGAGGCCGCGGTGAGCCTCGCTCTGCCCCAGAACGGCTATCCTTTCGCCGAGGTGGGACAGCGCGACATCCTGCTCGACGAGGAAACCCATACCGGCGACTATCTGCTGCCCGTGACGATCGGGCCGCGCGCGCGCTTCCGCGGCATCACGACCGAGGGGACGCAGGCGTTCGACGCGAAGCATATCGATGTACTGACCCGCTTCGACCGCGACGATCTCTACGACAGCCGCAAGGTCGATGACCTGCGCGACGCGCTGATCGCGACCAGCCTGTTCTCGACGGTGTCGGTCGAGCCGGTGAAGACCGGCGAGACCGCGCCCGAGGGCACCGAATATGTCGACCTGCTGGTCCGCCAGACCGCCGGGCCGCCGCGCACGCTCGCGGGCGAGCTCGGCTTTTCGACCGGTCAGGGACTGCGCGCCGAGGTCAGCTGGACCCACCGCAACCTCTTCCCGCCCGAAGGCGCAGTGATCTTCACCGGGGTCGCGGGCACGCAGGAACAGGGCGCGTCGGCGACCTTCCGCCGTTCCAACGCCGGGCGGCGCGACCGGACCTTCCAGCTCTTCGCGTCGGCGCTGCGCTCGGATCTTGAGGCGTTCACCAGCCTCACCGGGACGCTCGGCGCCCGCGTCTCGTATGATTCGACGCCGATCTGGCAGAAGCGGATCACCTATTCCTATGGCGTCGAGCTGATCGGAACGAGCGAGGACCGCTATGACTTCGTGCGCGGCGAACGCCGCCGCGGCGCCTATTTCATCGCCACGCTGCCGCTGTTCCTGGGGTGGGACAAGTCCGATGATCTGCTCAACCCCACCCGCGGCTTCCGGGTGAAGTTCAACCTCAGCCCCGAAACCTCGGTCCGCGGCGCCGTGCGCCCCTATGCCCGCGTGATGCTCGAAGGGACCGGCTATTATCCGGTGAGCGATAGCATCGTGATCGCGGGCCGCGCGCGGTTCGGCACGATCCAGGGGATCGAGCGCAACGACATGGCCCCGTCGCGGCGCTTCTATGCCGGCGGCGGCGGATCGGTGCGCGGCTTCGGCTATCAGGAGCTCGGTCCGCGCGCGCCCGACGGCAAGCCGATCGGCGGCCGCAGCTACAATGAGTTCGCGATCGAGGCGCGCTACCGCTTCGGCGATTTCGGGATCGTGCCGTTCGTCGATGCCGGGCAGGTCTATGAAAGCACCATGCCCCAGTTCAGCGACATGCGGTTCGGCTTCGGCGTCGGCGGGCGGATGTACACCAATTTCGGCCCGCTGCGGCTCGACGTCGCCACCCCGATCAACCGCAAGCCGGGGGAGAGCAAGATCGCGCTCTACATCTCGATCGGGCAGGCCTTCTGATGGCGGAAGAGGGCGCCCCGGCAGAGACCGAGACCGGTGAGGTCGCGGTGGTGCGGTCGCCGCTCTGGCTGCGCGCGGCGAAGTGGCTGCTGGTCGGGGTCGTCGGCCTCGCGCTGCTGCTGACGGCGGCGATCTTCGGGCTCGACACCAGCCCCGGCAAGCGCTTCGTCGCCGACCAGATCGGCCGATACAGCACCGCGACCGGGCTCAACATCAAGGTCGGGCGGATCGAGGGATCGATCTATGGCGCGATGGTGCTGCGCGACGTGCGGGTCAGCGACCCCAGGGGCGTGTTCGCGACCTCGCCCTCGGTCGCGGTCGACTGGCGGCCCTTTGCCTATTTCAACAATCATATCGACGTCCGCTCGGCGACCAGCCCGCTGGTGCGGGTCACGCGCCTGCCCGAACTGAAGCCGAGCGACCCCGATGCGCCCTATCTGCCCGATCTCGACATCGATATCGGGCGGCTGGCGATCGACCGGCTGGTGCTCGATCCGCCGGTCGCGGGGCGGCGCTATGTCGCGACCCTGAGCGGTGAGGCGGCGATCGCCGACCGGCGCGCGCGGGTGATCGTCAACGGGCGCACGCTCGGGCGGCAGGGCGGCGATCTGGTGGGCCTGGTGCTCGACGCGGTTCCCGACGCCAACAAGCTCGACATGCGCGCCGACCTCAATGCCCCTGCAAATGGTCTGGTCGCGGGGCTGACGGGGTTGAAGGCACCACTGGTGGTCCGGCTCGATGGCCGCGGCAGCTGGGAACGCTGGCAGGGACGCGCCACCGGCACGCTGGGCGGCTCCCCGCTCGCCGATCTCAGTGTCGCGGCGCGCAAGGGGACGTTCCAGGTCCGCGGCACCACCCAGCCGGGCCTGATCCTGAAAGGGCCGGTCGAACGGCTGACCGCGCCCAATCTTCAGGTCGCACTCGATGCGACGCTCGACCAGCGCCGCGCCGATACCCGGCTGCGGCTGCGCTCCAAGGCGATGGCGGTGACCACCACCGGGACGATCGATCTCGGCAAGAACGCGTTCGACCAGTTCCGCGTCGAGGGGACGTTGCTGACCCCCGGCGCGATCGCGCCCAACCTCAACGGCCGCTCGGTGGTCGGCGCGGTCGCGCTCAACGGCCCCTTCGCGACGCCGACGGTGAACTACAAGCTGAAGGCGGCCGCGCTCGGCTTCGGCGAGACGGTGGTCGAGGACCTCTATGCCGAGGGGCTGGCGACGGTGAATACCGACCGCATCCTCGTCCCGGTCAAGGCGCGCGCGAAGCGGGTCTCGGGCCTCAATGCCGCTGCCGGCGGCCTGCTCACTAACGTCACGCTGGCAGGGGATCTCGCGATCACCGGGCCGCAGATTCTGTCGGAGAATCTGCGAATCCGCTCGGACAAGATCGACGCGACCGCGATCATCGCCGCCAACATCGCCACCGGCCGCTATGCCGGTGCGCTCAAGGGACGCGTCAACGACTATACGATCGACAGCATCGGCATCGTCAATCTGACCACCGATGCCAATCTCTATGCCGCGCCGGGCGGCGGCTGGGGGATCAAGGGGCGGATCGTCGGGCGCAGCACGCGGCTGTTCAATTCGGGCGTGCGCGATTTCCTGGGCGGCAACGCGATCCTCAGCGTGAATGTGGGCCTCGATCCCAGCGGGATCATCCAGTTCAGCAATCTGAAGCTCTCGGCGCCGCAATTCGCGATTCAGCGCGGCTCGGGGCGCTACGATCCGGCCGGGCCGCTGCTGCTCAACGCCGACGGCGTGTCCAAGGCCTATGGCCCGATGTCCGCGCGGGTGACGGGCACGCTCTACGCGCCGGTGATCGATCTGCGCGTACCGAAGCCGGGGCTCGGCGTCGGCCTCGCGAACCTTGAGGCGCGGATCCGCGGGCAGGGCGATGCCTATGCCGTCACCGCCAAGGGCGGGACCAGCTACGGGCCTTTCACCGCCGATGTGCTGGTGCGTACCGGCGCGGCGATGACGGTGGACGTGCGCACCGCGCGTTTCGCGGGAACCGACATCACCGGCAAGCTGACGCAGACCGCGGCAGGGCCGTTCGCGGGGGCGCTTGCCTTTGTCGGCTCGGGCATCACCGGCAATGTCGACCTGTCGGCACAGGGCAAATACCAGCAGGCGGTCGTGCGGGCGACCGCGGCCAATGCGCAGATCCCGGGCGACCTCGAATTCACCATCGGCCGCGCGGTCGTCAATGCGACGATGGTCCTTTACGACGATGCACCCGCGATCACCGGCGAGGCGCAGGTCGCGAATCTGCGGCGCGGCGATTTCGTGCTGGCACGGGCGCGCGGCAAGATCGACTATCGCGGCGGCAGCGGGACCGCTCAGGCGCTCGCCGAAGGCTCGTCGGGCGTGCCCTTCCGCGTTGCCGCCAATGCCCGCTTCACGCCCGATCTCTGGCATGTCGCGCTTTCGGGGCGCGCGAACAATATCGGCTTCCGCACGCCAAAGGCGGCGCAGATTGCCGTGACCGATGCGGGCTATCGCCTCGCGCCGACCCAGATCGATTTCGACCGCGGCAGCGCGCGCGTGACGGGCAATTGGGGCGACGGGCTGGCGGTGCAGGCGCGGCTCGACAAGCTCGATCTGTCGATCGCCAACGCCTTCTCGCCGGGCCTCGGGATCGGCGGCAGCGCCACCGGCTCGATCGATTTCCGCCAGGCGGCCGACGGCAGCTTCCCGCAGGCGGTCACCCGGCTCAACATCGCCGGCTTCAACCGGTCGAGCCTCGCGGGGGTCTCGACCCCGGTGGACATCGCCTTTGTCGGCCGCCTGCTGCCCGAGGGCGGCGACGCGCGCGCGGTCATCAAGCGCGGCCAGACCACCATCGGGCGGATGATCGCGACGCTCCAGCCGCTCGGCCCGGGCGCGACCTGGAACGAGCGGCTGATGGCGGCGGCGCTGTCGGGCGGCATCCGCTACAATGGCCCTTCGGCGGTGCTGTTCTCGCTCGCGGGCTTCACCAACCAGTCGGTGTCGGGGCCGATCTCGATCGCGGCGGATTTCTCGGGCCAGCTGCGTGCGCCGCAGATCACCGGCCAGCTGCGCGCCGCCAATCTGACCTATGAGAACGAGACCTGGGGCACGCGGCTGACCCAGATGAAGATCGAGGGACGCTTCGACGCCGATACGCTCGACATCACCGAGATGAATGCGGTGGCAGGCACCGGCCGCGTGATCGCGACCGGCACGATGGGCCTGTCCTCGGCCGAGGGTTTCCCGATCGACATCACCGCGCGCTTCCGCAATGCGCGGCTGGCGCGCAGCGACGCGCTGGGTGCGACCGCGACCGGGCAGCTGCGCATCACCAACGGCCTCGACGGCGGGCTGATCGAGGGGCGGATCATCATCCCCGATGCGCGCTACCAGATCATCCGCCAGGGTGCTGCCGAGGTGCCCGAATTGACCGGCGTCTATCGCAAGAGCGAGCTCGACGCGACGGGCAAGCGCCCGGTACGGGCCAAGCCCGTCGGCATCTTCCGCCTCAACGTCGCGGTGGTCGCCGACAACCGGCTGTTCGTGAACGGCATGGGCCTCGAATCCGAATGGGAGGCGCGGATGCAGGTGACGGGCACCTCCGCCGCGCCGATCGTCATTGGCGAGGCAAAGGTGGTGCGCGGCACCTACAGTTTCGCAAGCCGCCGGTTCGAGCTGACGCGCGGCCAGATCAACTTCGAAGGGGGACCGCTGACCGATCCCAGCATCAACATCTCCGCCAACACGACGGCAGAGGGGGTGACCGCGATCATCAACATCACCGGCACCGGTCAGCAGCCGCGCATCGCCTTCTCTTCGTCGCCGGCATTGCCGCAGGACGAGGTGCTCTCGCGCCTGTTGTTCGGCAGCTCGGTGACCAATTTGTCGGCGACCGAGGCGATCCAGCTCGCCGCCGCCCTGAACTCGCTGCGTGCTTCGGGCGGCCTCAACCCGCTCGGCCAGCTCCGCTCGGCCGCGGGCATCGACCGCCTCCGCATCCTGGGTGAGGACGACACCACCGGCCGCGGCATGGCGCTCGCCGCCGGCCAGTATCTCACCGACGACATCTACATCGAAATCATCACCGACGCCCGAGGCTACACCGCCGTGCAGCTCGAGGTTGCGCTGACGCGGTCGCTCAGCCTGCTCTCGCAAGTCGGCTCGTTCGGCGGGTCACGCGCCGGCCTCAAATATTCGAAGGATTATTAGCGGGTCCGGCACTCGTGGCCGGCGATGTCGCTGCGTTCATCATCCCGGCACAAGGCCGGGGTGACGGGTTGGTGTAGGTGCAGGGCGTGGCGTTTTCCTACATCGCCACATTCCGCTATGCCGAACCCATGCACCTGTTCGCGCCATGTCCGGACCGCCTCGCGCGCATGACACGTGTCAAGCTGACGCGAAAAACATGCGTTTCGTGTCGGCTTTGTCAATTAAATGAACGGCGTCGTTCAGAAATTCGGAGGCCGCATTCCAGCCCTTGTTCAAGGGCATTGCGCTTTACTTACACAAATGTAAGTATGCTCGCCGGGAGAGGTGAATGATCGAGCATTTCGATGTCGTGGTGGTAGGCGCCGGCATTTCCGGCATCGGCGCCGGGTATTTCCTCCAGCGTGACTGTCCCGACCGCAGCTATGTGATCCTCGAAGGCCGCGAACGCATCGGCGGCACCTGGGATCTGTTCCGTTATCCCGGCATCCGTTCCGACAGCGACATGTACACGCTCGGCTACAGCTTCCGTCCCTGGACCGAGGCGAAGGCGATCGCTGACGGCCCGTCGATCCTGCGCTATCTCGACCAGACCGCGCGCGACCATGGCATCGACAAGCATATCCGCCACCAGCATCGCGTCACCGGCGCCAGCTGGTCGACACAGGATGCGCGCTGGACGGTGAGCGTCGCGCGCGGCCCCGACAAGGAGCCGGTGGAATTCACCTGCAGCTTCCTCTTCATGTGCTCGGGCTATTACAACTACGCCGCGGGCTATCTCCCCGAATTCGCCGGACGCGAACGCTTCAAGGGCGACATCGTCCACCCCCAGCATTGGCCCGAGACTCTCGACTATGCCGGCAAGCGCGTGGTGGTGATCGGATCGGGCGCGACCGCGGTGACCCTGGTGCCGGAGATGGCAAAGACCGCTGCGCATGTGACGATGCTCCAGCGATCGCCCACCTATATCGTCGCGCGGCCCTCCGAAGACGGCATCGCCAACTGGTTGCGCGCCAGGCTGCCCGGGACGCTCGCCTACCGCCTGACCCGGCTCAAGAACATCTCGCTCGGCCAGTTCTTCTACCGGCTCGCGCGCAAGAAGCCGGAGAAGACCAAGGAGCGGCTGATCCAGATGGTCCGCGACGAGCTGGGCGAGGACTATGACGTCGCGACCCATTTCACGCCGCGCTACAATCCGTGGGACCAGCGCATCTGTCTCGTCCCCGACGCCGACCTCTTCGCCTCGATCCGCGACAAGCGCGCGTCGGTCGTTACCGACCAGATCGAGACCTTCGAGGAGGACGGCATCCGTCTGAAGTCGGGCGATCTACTCCCCGCCGACGTGATCGTCACCGCGACCGGCCTCGACATGCAGCTGATGAGCGGCATTCCCTTCGCCGTCGACGGCGTTCAGGTCGATCCGGCCAGGTCGCTGGGCTATAAGGCGATGATGTATTCGGACATCCCGAACCTCGCCTCCAGCTTCGGTTATACCAATGCCAGCTGGACGCTGAAGTCGGACCTCACCGCCGCCTATGTCGCCCGCCTGCTCAACGTGATGAAGAAGCGCGGCGTGCGGCAGGCGACCCCGCGCATCGCCGGCGACGTCGAGCCCGAGCCGTTCCTCGACTTCACCTCGGGCTATGTCCAGCGCGGCATGGACAAGTTCCCCAAGCAGGGGAATCGCAAGCCGTGGCGGGTGCACCAGAATTACGCGCTCGATCTGGTGGCGCTGCGCTGGGGCGGGATCGACGAGGGCATGGAGTTCTCCAACCCCGAACCCAAGGCGAAAGCCGCCGCCTAGGCGGTGAAGATCGCACCCTCGCGCACTTCCAGCGGCCAGGGCGTGAGCGCGGCACCGGCGCACGGGCCACCGACACAGGCGCCGTCGCCGATCCGGAACAGCGCGCCGTGCCAGCTGCACTGGATCAGGCCGCGATCGCCGGTGAGATAGGCATCGAGCTGCTGCGCCAGCGGCAGCCCCATATGCGGGCAGCGGTCGACATAGCCGTGCACCATGTCCCCGTTGCGTACTGCAAAGCCATGGAAGCGCCCGGCCCGCATCTCCAGCACGAAGTTGCGCGCGGCGCCGTCGGCGATCAGCTCGACCGGGCCGAGCCGGACGCCGGGCGGGGTCGAGGAGAGGCGTTCGCTCATGGCTTGCTGATCTGGCCCAGAAAAGTTGGATGCGGAAGTGGTGCTTGGTCCACTTCCGCATCCGGTTCCTTCCCCCTTTGGAAGGAATGGGTGGCCGGGTTGGTCCCGGCTCCTCTCCAAACTCGTCAGGCGTCGACCTTGATCACCCCGCGGCGGATCTGGTCGAGCTCGATGCTCTCGAACAGCGCCTGGAAATTGCCGTTACCGAACCCTTCGTTACCCTTCCGTTGAATGATCTCGAAGAAGATCGGGCCGAACATGTTCTCGGTGAAGATCTGGAGCAGGATGCCCTCGTCGCCGACATTGCCGTCGATCAGGATGCGGTTCTTGCGCAGCCGCTCAAGGTCCTCGCCATGGCCGGGCACGCGCTTGTCGACCAGTTCGTAATAGGTCTCGATCGTGTCCTGCAGCTTGACGCCGCGAGCGCGCAGCCGCTCGACGGTGTCAAAGATGTCCGGAGTGGTCAGCGCGAGGTGCTGGATGCCCTCGCCCTTATACTCGCGGATGAATTCCTCGATCTGGCTCTTGTCGTCCTGGCTCTCGTTCAGCGGGATGCGGATCGCCTTGTCCGGCGCGATCATCGCCTGGCTGAACAGGCCGGTGGCCTGACCCTTGATGTCGAAATATTTCTGCTCCTCGAACCCGAAGAGCTGCTTGTAGAACTCCGACCACACCCGCATCTGGCCACGGCGGACGTTGTGGGTGAGGTGGTCGAGCAGGTCGAGGCCGACATTGTTGGCCGCTTCCGCCTCGCGCCAGCCCGGGATCTCGGCCCAGTTCTCGTACAGGTCGTGGCCGTCCTCGATGAAGTAAAGGTACGAGCCGCCGATGCCGAGGATGACGGTGTCGTCTTCCTCGGTGCGCTCGGCGCCGTGCGCCAGCGCCCAGTTCATCGCCTTGGCCGGGTCTGCAACGCGGAAGGCCATCGCGCTCGCCGACGGGCCATGCTCGCCGCGGAACTTCGCCACGCGGCCGGCATCGTCGCGGTTAAGCATCAGGTTGATGCGGCCCTGCTTGTAGCGGGTGATGTTCTTGGTCGGGTGGCGGTGGCTGGCGACGAAGCCGAGCTGCTCGAACTGCGCCGCCATCGCCGCCGGATCGGGCGAGGTGAATTCAACGAACTCGAAGCCGTTGAGGCCGAGAGGGTTGCCAGCTTGGTCTGGTGTGTCGGTCATGGTCCAGCGCTCCGGAAAGGGTTGCCCGAAATCTAGAGCGCGACGGATTTGGTGTCAATTGATACTAAATCGCCTCGTCCGCCTTTCCGCCCGTCCGGACCGCAGGCAAAGGCAGCGTCAACGTGTCTTGCAGGTTTCTCTAAGTAATATAATATCACTTAATACGGTGCATAGACGCCTGATCTGGGAGAGTGCGAGATGCTGGACCGCCGGACCTTTGTCGCGGGTGCCGCTGCCGGTGCGCTTACGGTTTCGTTCGGGCTGCCGCGCGGCGCCGGGGCGGTCAGGGTAGGCTCGATGGATGCGAGCTTCCGCAACCCCCCGCCCGATGCGCGCCCATATACCTGGTGGCACTGGATGAACGGCAACGTTACCGCCGACGGTATTACTCGAGATCTCGAGGCGATGGCGCGTGTCGGCGTCGGTGGCGTCCAGATGTTCGATGTCGGCGTCGGCATTCCGCAGGGGCCGGCGGCTGTGCTCGGTCCGCTGTGGATCAAGATGGTGCGGCATGCGGTGTCGGAATGCGACCGGCTGGGGCTTTCGTTCACGCTGCATAACTGCCCCGGCTGGTCGTCGAGCGGCGGGCCGTGGGTCACGCCGGAGCTGGGGATGCAGCAGCTGGTGTGGAGCGAGGCCGCGGTGAAGGGCGGCGCGCCAGCGGACGTGCAGCTGCCGCAGCCGCTAACCCGGCTCGGTCATTATCGCGATGCACTGGCGGTGGCGATCCCGGCGGAGGCGGCTGGTGCGGCGCAGGGGCAGATCGTGCGCGCAACGGCGGGTGGCAAGGCGATCGAGGCGCGGTTGGTTACCGATGGCGACGCGGCAACCGGCGTCGATCTGAGCGCGAGCGAGACTGGCGCGCTGACCTTTTCGTTCGATGCTCCGGTGACTGCGCGATCGATCATCGTGCAGGCGATCCCGGGCGACGATATCCCGAACTTCGAGCCCCGCACCTTTGCGACGCTGGAAGTGTCGGAGGACGGCAAGAGCTTCCGCAAGCTTGCAGATCTCGCCATTCCCTTCTGGCGGCTGCGCACTATCCCGCCGCTCACCGCCAGCTTCGACATGGTGAAGGCGCGATCTTTCCGTCTGACGCTTCCCACGGCACTGCGGATCGCCGAGGTCCGTCTGTCGGCCACCGCGCGCACCGCCGACATCGGTGCCAAGGCCGGCTGGGGGCGCGTCGCCAATCGCGGCGAGGAACCGGGCGGCCCGGCCGATGCGATCGATCCGGCGCAGGTGATCGATGTCAGCGGTTTCATGGACGCGAACGGCCGGCTGCGCTGGACCCCGCCGCCCGGCGACTGGACAGTGTTGCGCTTCGGCCATACCGCGACCGGCGCGAAGAACGTTGCCGCTTCCGACACCGGCATCGGCCTCGAGTGCGACAAGTTCAGCCGCGCCGCGCTCGACTTCCACTTCGAGAAATATTTCGGGCAGGTGCGCGACGTCATGCGCAAGCTGGGAAAGCGCGGCCTAGCCGGTGCGCTGGTCGACAGCTACGAAACCGGGCAACAGAACTGGACCACAGGCTTCCCCGCCGAGTTCGAGAAACGACGCGGCTACGTCATCACCCGCTACATGCCCGCGTTCACCGGCCGCATCGTCGGATCGCCCGAGATCACCGAGCGCTTCCTGTGGGATTTCCGCCGCGTCCTCGCGCTGTTGATGGAGGACCATTATTTCGGCCGCTTCCACGAGCTGTGCCAGCGCGACGGGCTGGTCTCCTACACCGAGCCTTATGGCAACGGCCCGTTCGACGACATGCAGGCCGGCGCGAAGATGGACCGGCTGATGGGCGAGTTCTGGGTGCGCGGCGGAGCAGCGGCCTACTCGGTCAAGCTCGCCGCCGCGGTCGCGCACGTCCATGGCAAGAACTTCATCGGCGCGGAGAGCTTCACCGGCCGCCCGGCGCAGTCGCGCTGGCTCGAACACCCCTATGCGATGAAGGCACTGGGGGACGAGATGTACACGCTCGGCCTCAACCACTTCATCTTCCATCGCTATGCACAGCAGCCGCATCCGGACGCGAAGCCGGGGATGACGATGGGACCCTGGGGCTTCCATTTCGACCGGACCAACACCTGGTTCGAACAGGCAGGGCCGTGGCTCACTTACGCCGCGCGCTGCCAGCACATGCTGAAGCGCGGCAATTTCGTCGCCGACATCCTGTTCTTCACCGGCGAAAGCTCGCCGGTGCAGGTCGCGGTGCATGTCGAGGAGCCGGTCGCCGCGACGCTTTCCGGCGCGCGGCCCAGATTGCCGCTCGATGTGCCCGAGGGGCATGACTATGACGTGTGCGACGCGGAGGTGCTGCTCAAGCGCGCGAAGATCGCCGATGGCCGCATCGTCCTGCCCGACGGGATCAGCTACCGCGTGCTGGTGCTGCCCGAGGATCAGCGCATCACGCATGAACTGATGACGCGGCTGCGCGCGATGGTGGCGGAGGGCATGTGGCTGGTCGGCGCACCGCCCCGTCATTCGCACGGGCTGGCGGGCTATCCGGAAAGCGACGCCGAGGTGCAGGCGATGGCGCGCGAATTGTGGGGCGATCTCGACGGCAAGGCGCGGCGCGAGCGCGATTTCGGCGAGGGGCGCGTCATCTGGGGCCGGTCGCTGCGCGAAGTGCTGGATGCGGCGCAGACGCGTCCCGATGTCGAGTTGTTCCCCGCCATGCACGATGCCGCGATCCGCTGGATCCATCGCCGCGACGGCGACGCGGATATCTATTTCATCGCCAATGGCCGCCGCCGTCGGGAAGCGGTGACCGGCATCTTCCGCGTTGCCGGCAAGCGGCCGGAAATCTGGAATGCCGAGACGGGCGAGACCAGCGCCGCGCCTGTCTACGAAACTGTCGATGGCCGCGTCCGGATGCCGCTGCTGCTCGACCCGGCGGGGTCGTGCTTCGTCATCTTCCGCAGTCCCGCCAAGGCCGGACTATCCGCGATCGGCAAGGCGGGCGGTACCGCGATCTCGGCTGAGGCGCCTCCGATCCATGCACGCCCGGCGACGGTGGCGGACAGCTTCACGCTGACCGGCTGGATCAAGCCCGAGACCGACCTGTGGCCGATCTCCCCCGAAATCGCGTCGCCGGATCAGACCGCGGCCGTCGCCGCCGCGCGCGCGGCCGCGTTCGCGCGCGGCGGGAGTGCTGAGCGGCTTGGGGTTTCGGGCGCGAGCTTCCTGCTCGATCCACCGCCCGGGGAGGCACTGTTCGGCGGGGGCCACGCGACCGCCGCGCTTTCAGCGGGGCGCAACGGGTTGATCCTCTACGAGAATCGCGGCGAGACCTTTCCCGCGGTGCTCGCACTGCCCGTCCCCATCGCGGGCTGGACCCATCTGGCGCTGGTCTATGATCGCGGTACGCCTTCGCTCTTCCTGAACGGCGAGCGGGTTGGCAGCGGCAAGCGATCGGATGCGACGGTCCATGCTGCGCCCGGCCTCAGCGTTGCGCGGCCGCGTCATTTCGAGGGAGACACGGCGGGGATTCGGCTGGAGCCGGCCGCGTTGCCGCCTGGCGCCATCGTCCGGCTCGCGGTGGCGGGCTTGCCCCTGCCCGAGGCGCCGCCCGCCTTCACGCTCGCGCCGGGGGCGGAGGCAGCGCTGCTGCTGTGGGAGAATGGCCGATACACCGTGGGGAGCCGTACGATCGATGCGGCAGGCATCGCGCCGCCCGTGGCGTTGGCAGGGCCGTGGCGGATCGGGTTCCCCGCAGGCCTCGGTGCGCCCTCGGGTGTGACGCTCGAACGCCTGCAATCGCTGCATCGCCACGCCGACCCCGGCGTGCGCCACTTCTCGGGTACCGCCAGCTATTCCACCAGCTTCACCGTGTCGCGCTCGGTGTTGGGCGGCGGGCGGCGGCTGTGGCTCGACCTTGGCCGGGTGGAAGTGATCGCGCAGGTGCGCGTCAACGGCCGATCGCTGGGCAGCCTGTGGAAGCCGCCCTTCCTGATCGACGTTACCGATGCTGTGCGCGCCGGCGAGAACGTGCTTGAAGTGGCGGTCACCAACCTCTGGCCCAACCGTCTGATCGGCGATGAGCATCTACCCGAGGAGAATCGCTATCCTGTCACCGCGTTCAGTGCGGCCGGCGGGATCGACAAGCTGCCCGACTGGTATCGCGAGGGGCGCCCCAAGCCACCAGGCGGGCGAATCACCTTCAGTACCTGGAAGCACTATGCAAAGGATTCGCCGTTGCTCGAATCCGGGCTGCTGGGGCCGGTTGTGTTGCGCGGTGCGCTGAAGGTCGTCCTGTAGACCGGTTTGCCGTTCAGCCGATCACGGTCACGCCGCCTGCGATCTCGGTGACATCGAGGTTCAGCAACTGCTGGATCTGAGACACCGCATTCTCGATCTGGGCGGTATGGAACATGCCGCTCACCAGCCGCCGGCCGACGGCCTCGTTCGACAGGATGATGCGCCCGTGGCGGTAGCGATTAATGTCCTCGATCGCCGCGGCGTGCGGCGTGTCGCGAAAGATCAGCACGCCGCGGCGCCAGCTTCCGCTCGCCTCCGGATCGACATGTGTGATCCGGGCGGGCCCGCCGGGCGCCGCGGCGAAGCGTTGGCCCGCGGCGATACGATGCCGCGCCGCACCCTGTTCGCCGAACAGATGCCCGGAAAGGCAGGTGATACAGGCTTCCCGATCGCTGGCGCGTATGTCGAATTGCGCTGCCTTGCCGAGCCAGCGCGTGTCGCCGACCCGGATCGCGAAGGGGGCGGCGCCCTTCGCAACTGCGACGAACGCTTCGCCGACGATCAGTGTCGCCTGCCGCCGGGCGGCATCCAGCGAAAGCGCGGAGCGACCGTTCATCTCGATCGTCACCCCGGCCATGGGGCGCAGCAGCCGGCGCTCGCCGACGCCGGTCCGCTCGCCTGCGCGTAGTTCGGCGAGCGAGGGCCAGAGCTCATAGGGGGGATTGACCATCAGCATCGCGCCGGATGCGGCGATCGCGCCGCCGGTCACGAGGAAGCCGCGCCGGTCCATTGCCGCCTGCCGCAGCCGTGCACCGAAGGGAATGACGTTACCGGGCAGGTCCGTCCTCAGCGACATCGCGCGCAATGCTTTGCGCAGCGCCGCAGCTTCGCGAAACGCCTCGGCGTGTGCCGGGTCCTGCGCACGCCACGCCTCGAAGGCGTGCGCGTCCGCCCGGGTCGCCGAACCCGATGTGAGACGGACGACCCAGCCCAATGCCTCACGCATCGAAGGCGGCAGGCCGTTCGTCTCTGTTTCGCGCATCGTCATCGGTCGTTGCGCCCCCGATTGGCGGCCATCGTCATTGCCGTTCTTCCTCTTTGTCAGACAGTCTGGCCGCGCCCGTGACGAACGACTTTCTTTTGCCCAGCCGGCGCGCGCACAGATCGATGCCGCGCCGCAGATCCTTCTGCACCGTGCGGATGCTCACGTTGAAGCGCTCAGCGAGAACATGGTGGCTGACATCGCCGAGAAACGCCTCCTGAAAGATGATGCGTTGCCGCTCGGTCAGCTCTGAAAGCGTGCGGGCGACGATGGCGATGTCCGCGCGATCGGCGGCGATCGTCGCGGGGCCGGGCGCCTCGTCCGCGATGCCCAGCAGTTCCTCGATATCGACGAAGGTGAGGCGCCGGTTCTCCGACTTGACCAGATTGTGTGCGGTGTTGAGCGCTGCGCGATAGACATAGGCGTCGGGATCCTTGACCGGCGCGAGTTCGGTGCGCGTCTCGATCCGGATCCAGGTCTCCTGCAACGCGTCCTCGGCGATCTGTGGCCCGAACCGGCGCGCGAGGCGGCCGCGCATCGCAGCATAGCGCGCGAGCAGCGAACGCAGCAGCAGCGACCGGGGGGCATCGGCCATCATCGCGCGACGATCTCCAGCCAGATCGGCTGGGGCATGCCGGCCGGGGGAGGTTCCGGAAGTGTGGTGCCCGATACCACCGAGACGATCGCGCGATCGAGATGGCCGGTGCCGCTGCTCCGCCGGACCAGCGGGTCGCGGATCACGCCTTGCGGGTCCATCGCGACGGCAAGGCGGACGTTGAAGGTGCGCCCGCGGGTGCGCGGATCGTCCTGCAATCGCCGGGCGATCGTGGAGCGGACGAGCTGGCCGAACGGGCGGTAGTCCGGCCCCGGCGCTTGCCCGATGACGCGCTCCGCCTTCACCTGCAACCGGTCGAGGACGAGGCGGGGCGCCGTGGCGGCGCCGGCGGGGTTCTCGCTGGTGCCGGGACCGTGGCCGGTCGCGCGCGCCGGGAGGATCAGGACTGCCGTGGCACTGGTGAAGCGATGGTGGATGGGTGCGCCGACCAGCATGCGCGCGACCGCGGCTTGCGGCGTCAGCGCGCCCTTGACCGGTGCGGAGCGAAGTCCGGCCAGTACGTCACGCTCATAGAGGATGTCGATCCCGCTCTCGCGTCCAAGCTTGAGAAGCGCGGCCTCGAGGTCCTGGGCCGGAATGTCATAGTCGCGCGTGGCCGGCTGCGCCTGCCAGGCCATTGCGCACGGCGTTGCGGCACTCGCCGTTACGCCGGCGCAGAAGGCAAGCTGGATTGCCCCGATCGCACCCGTACGCCGCATCCGCTCAGCCGATTTCGAAATCGATGGGCAGGGTAATGTCGATCGAATCAGGCAGTTCGGAAGGAATCCGGGGCATCGGCGCGGCGCGGCGGATCGCCGCCAGCGCTTCGGCGTCGAGATTGGTGCGGCCCGAGCTGGCCGCGATCCAGGCGCTCTGCACCAAACCCGCGCGATCGAGCACGAAGCGGACCTCGACCGTCCCCTCGACATGATCGCGGCGGGCATCGGCCGGGTAGCGGCGATAGCGGGTGATGTGCGCGAGCAGCGTCTCGCGATAGCTGATCGCGCTCGACCCGCTCAGGCTCGACACGTTCTCGCCGGGAATACGTCCGGGGATTTCTTCGCGCGCAGGGGCCGGGGGCTGGGATCCGCCCGCTGGCTGCGGCATGCCGAGTATGGCGCTGCCGGTCGGGTGTCGCCGCAGCAACGGCGGCGCCTCGCTTGCCTTGGATGGCGGCGGCGCTCCCGTCGCAAGCGCGGCGGAGAGTGTTTCGAGCGGAAGCATCTCGACCACCAGCACCCCGTTGCGGCCTTCGCGCTTGCCGCCCCGTCCGCCGTCGCCGGGCGGGATCGTCAGGAGCAGGGCCACGCCGGCAGCTGCCGGGATCAGCGCGGCCAGCGCCAGCGAAATGACGCGCTCGACCGGCTCGGGCTTCATGTGACCACTGTGCCCGCGCCGGGGGTTGGGAAGGGTCTGCACTTCATGAGCGCGGTCCCTAGGGCCGCTTCATGACATCTGCGCGCACGCAAAAAAGTCGTTCGCGATCGGCTCGTGTCGGCTGTCCAGCAGGTGGAGGACGGTTCATGCGGACGAATTGTGCGGCGATGATGGACGTAGAACAGGTGTCGCTGCGGCGTGCCGATGTGGCCGACGATGCCGCTTCGCGGCTCGCTCCGGATTCGCTCCGCGATGTTGAAATGACCGTGACGCGTACCGCCGTTGCAACGGGGGAGCAGTTCGAGTTGCCGGCCAGCGCAGCGCGAGCGGGGCTGGCAATTCTGGTCGAGGGCGCGGCCTGTTTCGAGGTTGAGGGCGCGCCGGTCCGCATATCCCCGGGGCAGGCGGTCCTGAATGCGTGTCTTGACCCGATCACCGGCAGCTGCCCGACGGGAAGCCGTGTGATTCAGGTCGCGTTGCCCCGCAACGCGACCCAGGCATGGGCCAGCGAGTGCCATGGCGGTGCGCGGCGACTGACGCGCGCCACCTTCATGCTCGCGGATGAGACCGGCCTTGCCGCGCTCGCGGGCAGCGGTTGCGAGAGCATGCGTGCGGACGCCGCGATCCGGACGGTGGTTGCCGCGCTCGCGGCCCGCTACGGGATCGATACGGCCTGTCCGCCCTCGCGATCGATCAGCCTGGCGCGGCGCCGGCTCGACGCCGATCCGTCGCGGGCATGGGATCTGGAAGATCTCGCGCGCGGCGTGGGGGTCACTGCGGTTACGCTGCAACGGGGATTTCGCGACTGCGTCGGCGTGACCGTTGCCAGCTATGCGCAACGGATCCGGCTCGGTGAGGCACGGGTACGTCTGATGAGCGCGCGCGAAACCCGGCCCGTGAGCGCGATTGCGCACGCCGCTGGATTTGCGTCGGTCACTGCGTTCGCGCGCGCCTATCAACGGGTGTTTGGCGAAACGCCAACCCGAACTCGTGCAGAATCCGTCCGATTTCCATATGGAGGTCATATAGAATCGCAGTAAATACCAGACTATTTTAAATATTCAATATCGACATTGGCCAAGGAGTCTGTTGATTCCTTGGCTATTTGTGGTTCATTCTATCTATGATGCCGCGCGATGTCTGAAATATTTATTTCACACATTTTATCTCAATCCGAAGATTGTGTTTGCGATTCCCTTAATTGACTTGAGGGGTATTCGAAAACTTCCCTAAGAGCACCCCGGCAGCGGGGATGTCGCATTGCAGCAAATGCGTCACAGCCCCCCGCCAAAGGCCAGAGCTTCTATTCGCCCGCCGCGGTCGCACGGCCGCGGGCGGGCCAGGTTGCGGGGGATTTGAAGTTGAAGACCGTAGCAGGCGATAGTGGGAGGGCTTCGGGCCTGGCGATCGCCATGATGATCGCGATCGGGAGCGGGACCCCGGCGCTGGCGCAGGACGCCGCCCCAGTTGCTCAGCCTTCCGCAGCGACATTCGATATCCGGGCGTTCCAGGTGCGCGGCAACAAGTTGTTGCCGCCCGATGCCGTCGAACGGGCGGTCTACCCCTTCATGGGGCCGGGCCGCAGCGAGGCGGATGTCGAAGCTGCGCGCGTCGCGCTTCAGAAGGCGTTCGAGGACGCGGGCTATGTCGCCGTTTCGGTGTTCATTCCCGAACAGGGGGTGACCGGCGGCATCCTTCAGCTCGAGGTGCAGCCCCAGGCGATCGGTACGGTCGTGGTGGAGGGCACGAAGAACCCCGATGCGGTGCGCGCGCAGGCACCGTCGCTGACGCCGGGGCAGACGCCGAACATCGCCGCGTTCCAGCGCGACGTGATCGCGATGAACCAGAAGCCGACGCGGCGGGTGACGCCCGAGTTGAAGGCCGGCGTCGCGCCGGGCACGCTCGACGTCGTGCTCAAGGTCGAGGAAAGCTCGGCGTGGCACGGCACGGTCGAGCTCAACAATTTCAGCTCGGCGGCGACCACCGATCTGCGCGCATCGGCGACGCTGCGCTATGACGATATGTGGGGCCGCGGCGACAGCCTGTCGCTGACCGCGCAGACCGCGCCGCGCCGGACCAATGACGGCACCGTCTTCTCGGGCAACTACCTGACCCGGCTGGGTCAGGGCACGCAGCTGATGCTCTACGGCGTCCATTCGGACAGCGACATCGCCGTGATCGGTGGCACCAGCGTGGTCGGCAAGGGCAACATCTTCGGCGTGCGCGTGATCCAGTCGCTCGGCGCATCGGAGGGTTTCCATCACGCCCTGACCGTCGGCATCGACTGGAAGGACTTTGCCGAGAATCTGAAGCTCGGTTCCGACACCGACAGCGCGCCGATCGAATATTTCCCGGCGACGCTGTCGTGGCGCGGCGATTGGAACGGGGAAGGCCGCAAGAGCGACCTCAGCGTCACCGGCATCTTCGGGATCCGCGGACTGGGCGACGACAAGGCCGCCTTCGAGTACAAGCGCTATCGCGCACGTGACAGCTTCTTCGCCTTCAAGCTGGATGCCGGTCACACCCAGGATGTGCTGGATGGCGCGCAGATCGACGCGCGGTTCACCGCCCAATGGTCGGCGACGCCGCTGATCTCGAACGAGGGCTTCTCGATCGGCGGCATGCAGAGCGTCCGCGGCTATTACGAGTCCGAGACGCTCGCCGACTACGGTTTCGCCTATCAGCTCGAATTCCGCACGCCCGACGCCGCCGAACTGATCGGCGGCCCGCTCGACTCGCTGCGGGTCTACAGCTTCTGGGACATGGGCTGGGGCGGCATTCATGAGCCGCTGCGGGGCCAGAGCGAGCGCTTCAGGCTGATGAGCCTCGGCGCAGGCGCCCGCATCAAGCTGTTTCGTTACCTCAACGGCGCTGTCGATGTCGGCTCGCCGCTGATTTCCGGGCCGGAGAGCAAGACCGGCGACATCTTCGCACGCTTCCGCATTTGGGGGGAATTCTAATGTCGATGATTCAGCGCGTCCGTAAGGGCGCGATGGCGGGCGCCGTTGCGCTCGCCGCAATGACTGCCTTCGCCGCGCCCGCACAGGCCTGGTGGGGCACCGACCATGCCTATCGCACCAAGATCAACCTGAACACCAGCGCGGCGGGGGTGGCCGGCGAGGTGGCGCGGGCGCCGGTGCTGGTGCGGTTGCATCAGGGCAATTTCAACTTCGCCGACGCCAAGCCCAACGGCTCGGACCTGCGCTTCGTCGCGGGCGACGATCGCACGCCGCTCAAATTCCATATCGAGAGCTGGAACGCGCAGGCGCAGCAGGCGCTGGTGTGGGTCGATGTCCAGGGCCTCCAGCCCGGACAGGCTGCCGCGATCTACGCCTATTACGGCAACAAGGAAGCCGCCGCCGCGCAGGATGCGGCCGGCAGCTTCGCGCCCGACTATGCGCTGGTCTATCATTTCGAGGGCAGCGGTCCCACGAAGGATGTGACGTCGAATGGCGTTCAGGCCGGCGGCGCAGCGACCCGCAATGCGAGCGGCCTGATCGGCAACAGCCTGGTGCTCGACGGCGCGACGCCCCTGAGCGTTCCGGCTGCCGCGTTCGCGGCGGGTCCGCTCTCGCTCAGCTTCTGGGTCAAGCCCGGTTCGGACGGCACGGTCTTCACGCTGCCCGGCGCGGTGAACCTGATCGCGGAAGGCGGCCAGATCTTCATCGATCAGGGCGGCACGCGCTCCGCGGGCGCGGCGCTCGCTACGGGCAGCTGGGCTAATGTCGCGCTGGTCAATGACGGCAAGAAGACATTGCTGTTCGTCAACGGCCAGCCTGCGGGCGAAGTAGAAGGCGCGCTCGGCGCGGCCACGGGTGACGCGCTGATCGGCCAGGGTTTTGCCGGCGAAATCGACGAGTTCCGCGTCGCCAAGACGGCGCTGCCGCAGTCGATGTTCCAGCTTGCCGCGGCGAGCGAGGGGCAGGGCGCGCGGCTGCTGACCTTCGACACTGCCGAACAGGTCGAGACCGGGGGCGGCCACGGCTATTTCGGCATCCTGTTCAAGGCACTGACCTGGGACGCCTGGGCGGTGATCGCCATCCTCGCGGTGATGCTGGTGCTGGCGCTGTGGGTGATGCTGTCGAAGCACCTGCTGTTCTCGCGGATCGAGCGCGCGAACGACGATTTCCTTGAAGCCTATCGCAATCAGGCCAAGCGCACGGGCGACCATACCGGCCTGCCCGCGTTCGACCCGGGCGTGGAGGCGGCCCATTCGACGCTCGGCAACCTCTATCAGGTCGGCCGCCGCGAGCTTTCGGAGCGGCTTCAGGAAGGCCGTGCCACCGGCAGCCGCTTTGCGATCCGTGCGCAGTCGATCGCGGCGATCCGCTCGGCGCTCGATGCGGAGCAGGTGATCCTGGGGCAGAAGCTGCACGACCGGATGGGGATGCTCACCAACTCGATCTCGGGCGGTCCGTTCATCGGCCTGGCCGGAACGGTGCTGGGCGTGATGATCACCTTCGCCAGCGTTGCCGCGGCGGGTGAGGTCAACATCAACGCGATCGCTCCGGGTATCGCCGCCGCGCTGCTGGCGACCGTGGCCGGGCTGGTCGTCGCGATCCCGGCGATGTTCGGCTACAACAGCCTGCTCGTCCGATCGAAGAAGATCACGGCGCGCAATCAGATCTTCGCCGACGAGCTGGAAAAGCGCATCGCCGAAACGTGGCAGGATGTTCCTGCCGCGCAGGCCGCCTGAGCGAGGGGGCCTGAGCCATGGCGATCCAGATCGGCGACGAGGACAAGCCGTACAACGAGATCAACGTCACGCCGATGATCGACGTGATGCTGGTGCTCCTCATCATCTTCATCCTGCTCACCACTGCGGCGGTGCAGGGCATCAAGGTCGACCTTCCCAGCGCTTCGTCCGCGAAGCCGCTGGAGGCGCAGAAGTCGCGGGTGATCGCGGTGGCCGACGACGGTACCATCTCGATCGACGCGATCCCCGTGTCGCTCTCCGAGCTGGAGCGCGAGCTGCGGACCTCGATCGCGTCGACGCCCGATCTGGCAGTGATCCTGCGCGGCGACCGGGCGGTGCAATATGACAAGGTGATGCAGGTGCTCGACCTGTGCTCCAAGGTCGGCGTGCCGAGCCTCGGCATGGCCTCCACCCGGCCTCCCGGCGGGGGCAAGTGATGACGGCGCTGGCTATGCCCGGCGGCCCGGGCGGGGGGCGTCGCAGGCGCTCCCCGGTCACGCTGAGCCGCATCGCCATGGCTGGCGGGGTCGCGCTCGCCGGGTTCGTGATCTGGAGCCTGTTCAGCGCCCAGATCGTCACCGAGCGGCCGAACGACAACAAGACGACGCAGGTGATC
>Ga0247823_10000418_pt1 | contig 36521 bp, 42 predicted proteins | sample 13C_PalmiticAcid_2_FD_192426 | JGI IMG/M metagenome (GOLD analysis project Ga0247823, IMG submission 192426) | Soil microbial communities from agricultural site in Penn Yan, New York, United States - 13C_PalmiticAcid_Day30 | ecosystem: Environmental > Terrestrial > Soil > Agricultural land...
GGAGGGGGCTTGGCCGCGGGCGACGTCGCTTGGGGAGAAGCCCCCTCCGTCAGGCTGCGCCTGCCACCTCCCCCGCTTCGCGAGGGAGGATTTTAGCGCGGCTCAATGATAATTGGTCATCGCCAGCAGCATCGGCAGTGAAAGCAGCACGTTGAGGCGCGAGGCGATCATGGCGGTCCTGGCAGCCCTCGCCTTGGTGGCATCATCGGCCTCGACCAGCCCGAGCGCCTTTTTCTGGTTGGGCCAGATCAGGAACCAGACATTGGCCGCCATGAACAATGCCAACCACATGCCGATCCCGATCAGCCGAGCGCTCTCGCGCAGCAACAGCGCATCTTCGAGCTCGTTGTAGAGCCAGGCGAGGATCAGCCCGGTGATCACGGTGAGCAATGCGGCCCAACGGAAGAAGAACAATGCTTTGGGGGCGATGAACTTCGAGATGCCCGGCTTCAGCTCGGCCGGGATTTTGGGCATGGTCGGGATCTGGACGAAGTTGAAATAGTAAAGCAGTCCGATCCACGTGATCCCGAAGAACACGTGGAGCCATTGGAATATGCCGTTCCACAGGCCCAGCGGCGGCGCGAAATAGGGTGCGAACATCAGCCCGATCGCCAGCACGAGGCTGACTGCCAGCACTGCGTGCAGATTGCCGAAAAACTTGTCCATGCGATTGCTCCCCTCCGTTTGCGGCGCCGATTGCCCCCGGCGCCTGCGGGACGCAGCTTAAGATCGGAATTTTCGTTTGTCACACGCAACGAAATTTACGGGACATGCGGGGTTTTTCGGAGCTAGGGGAGGACCGCTTCCCGCCGCGGATCGTTGGGCGGGTGAACCGAATACGGAGTATCCCCATGGCTTTCGAACTTCCCGCGCTGCCCTATGCCAAGGATGCGCTCGCTCCGCACATGTCGGCGGAAACGCTCGAATTCCACCACGGCAAGCACCACAAGGCCTATGTCGACAAGACCAACGGCTTCGTGGTCGAAAAGGGTCTCGATGGCATGAAGCTCTCCGAGGTCATTCAGAAGGCCAAGGAAACCGGCGACAAGGGCCTGTTCAACAACTCCGCGCAGGTGTGGAACCACAGCTTCTTCTGGCAGTGCCTTTCCCCCGAGAAGCAGGTGCCGACCGGCAAGCTCGCCGATCTGATCAACGATGGCTTCGGTTCGGCCGACGCGCTGGTGAAGCAGCTGGTGACCGAATCGACCAACCATTTCGCCAGCGGCTGGGGCTGGCTGGTTCTCGACGGCGGCAAGCTCAAGGTGACTTCGCTGCACGACGCCGACACCCCGGTGGTCTATGACGGGATGCAGCCGCTGCTGACGATCGACGTGTGGGAGCACGCTTATTACGTCGATTACCGCAATGCGCGTCCGGCTTATCTCGACGCGGTTTCGGCAAATCTGATCAACTGGGAATTCGTCGCGCAGAATCTCGACGGCGCCGGCGTGTCGCGCGCCGATCAGGGCTGATCACTTCGCCGCTCCCTTTCGTTTGGACGGAAGGGAGCGGTTCCGCCGTGGTCAGCGTTCGAGGTGAAAACCCCATTCGGCGAGACCATTGCCGCATTTGCCGTCGAGCGCCCTCCCGTCCGCCGCGAGGCGGCCCGTGCAGGTTCCCGAATCCGCCGTCGCTTCGTTGCGGTATTTATAATTGAGTCGATTGCCGGTGATCGTGCCTTCGCCCGAGCTGGTGCGCTCGCCCGCCAGCGTCGATATGTAGCTGAAGACACCGCCGCTCTGCTGGACGGTGTAGCGATAACCATCGGAATCGCGCCACGCGCCCGAGATGTCGCCGACGCCGTTCGGACCGGGAGTGACGGTGGCGCGCGCCGTTTCCGGCTCCGGTGCCGGAGCCGGCGAGCCGGCCGCCGGGCTGGCGGAGGGCTTCACGGCTTCCTTGGCAGGCGCCGGCGTGGGACCGGTCATCATCATCGCCGCGCCGAAGCCGAACGCGCCGAGGAACATCAGCCCGAAAGCTGCCAGCTTCACCTTGTCGCCCGATCCTTGAAAGAAGCGCCACGCCAGAAAGGCGAGCACGAGGACGAGCAACGAAAGCACGCCGAGATTGCTGGTCGCGGCAGCCTGGATGACCTTTGGTACGTCAAGGTTTTGCATGCCCGCTGCCACTCCGCGCCGCGATTCGACTGTGCGAAGCTATGCCCGATCGTTGCGTGAGCCAATGCGCGACCTGGATCAGCCCTCCGGCGGCAAGGGCGTGTCTTCGGGCTTTTCGAGCTGGAGCCCATGCTTGAGCAGCATCGGGATGTTGAGCATCGCGAACACCAGGGTCATCGGAATCACCGCCCAGGTCTTGAAGGTGACCCATTGATCCCAGTTCAGCGCGTGACGCATCGCTTCGTTGAGCACGGCCATTGCGAGGAAGAAGCCGGTCCAGTTGATCGTCAACAGCCGCCAGCCTTTGGCCGACAGGCCGGGATACGCGGTTTCGAGCAGCAGCTGGAGCAAAGGCTTTTTCGCGATCAGGCCATAGCCGAGGATCACTGCGAACATCGTGTAGACGATCGTCGGCTTGATCTGGATGAAGCTCTTGTCGTGGAAATAAATGGTCAGCGCACCGAACGGCAGCACCAGCGCCGCGGTGATCCACAGCATTGGCGAGATGTGCTTCGCCTTCCACCACGATAGCAGCATCGCGCCGACCATCGCGAGCATGAACGCGACGGTGGCCGCGATGATCCGCTGGATCTGGAGGCCTTGGGGATAGCTGTAGCTGTTGACGAGGAAGAAGATCGCAAGCGGACCGAAATCGATCAGCATGCGCATGCCCGGCGAAAGGGGAGTGCGGGGTTCAGCCATTGGTGAGTGCTTCCACGCCGGCGATGATGCGGGCGACTTCGTTGGCGTCGAACGGGCGGAGGTCGTCGACCTTCTCGCCGACGCCGATCGCGTGGATGGGGAGGCCGTATTTCTCGGCGGCGGCGACGAGTACACCGCCGCGCGCCGTTCCGTCGAGCTTGGTCATGACGAGGCCGGTGACGCCGGCGACTTCCTTGAACACTTCGATCTGGCTCAATGCGTTCTGGCCGGTAGTGGCATCGAGGACGAGCACCACGTCGTGCGGCGCCGCAGGGTTGAGCCGGCCGAGGACGCGGCGGATCTTGGCGAGCTCGTCCATCAGTTCGCGCTTGTTCTGGAGGCGGCCGGCGGTGTCGACGATCAGCACGTCGATGCCGGTGGCGGTCGCCTGCTTGACCGCTTCATAGACGATGCCGGCTGCGTCCCCGCCTTCGGGGCCCGTCACGATCGGCACGCCGATCCGCTCGGCCCAGGTCTTGAGCTGGCCGATCGCGGCGGCGCGGAAGGTGTCGCCCGCGGCGAGCATCACGCCATAATCCTGCTCTACCAGCAGATTGGCGAGCTTGGCGATGGTAGTGGTCTTGCCGCTGCCGTTGACGCCGATGACGAGGATCACCTGCGGGCGGGGAAAGGCTTCGATCTCGAGATGCTTCGCCACGGGAAGGAGCGCCTTCTCGATCTCCTCGGCGACGACGAGGCGGATGCCGAGCTCTTCCATGTTGCGCTCATATTGACCCTCGGCCAGCCGGGCGCGGACCTTGGCCGCGGTGCCAGGGCCGAGGTCCGAGGCGATCAGCGCTTCCTCGATGTCGTCGAGCGTGGCGGCATCGAGCCGCGCGCCCGAAAGGCCCGCGAGATTGCCGAGCAGCCGGTCCGAGGTCTTCTTGAAGCCGCCGAGCAGCTTGTTGTGCCACGAGGGATTGCTGCTCATGCGACCAGCTTCCCGTCCTCGATGGCCTTGATGGTCACGGTCACGATGTCTCCAACCTGGGCAGGGGCGAGCCGCACCTCGGCGAAATTGCCGGCATGGCCGCGGTCGCCGGGGCGCTCTACCAATATTTGCTGGGCGCTGCCTATCAGGCTTTGCAGCCAGCGCGAACGGCGCGCCGCGGCGGCTTCGCGCAGGCGCGCGGCGCGGGCCTTGACGATCGCGGGCTCGACCTGCGGCATGCGCGCGGCGGGGGTGCCGGCGCGCGGGCTGTAGGGGAAGATGTGAGGATGCACCACGTCGCAATCCTGGATCAGCGCGAGGCTGTTGGCGAACATCGCTTCGGTCTCGGTGGGGAAGCCGGCGATCAGATCGGCGCCGATCGCGATATCGGGGCGGGCAGCCTTGAGGCGCTGGACCAAAGCGACGCTCTGGGCGCGGCTGTGGCGACGCTTCATCCGCTTGAGCACTAAGTCGTCGCCGGCCTGGAGCGACAGGTGGATATGCGGCTGGAGGCGCGGTTCCTGGGTGAGCAAGGCGAACAGCCGGTCGTCGATCTCGACGCCGTCGAGCGAGGAGAGGCGCAGGCGGCGGAGCTTCGGAACGTGCGTGAGGATGCGCTCGACCAATCGGCCGAGGGTAGGCGCGCCGGGGAGATCGGGACCGTAGCTGGTCAGATCGACTCCGGTGAGGACGATTTCGGCATGGCTCTCGGCGAGCGCGGCGATGCGGTCGATCACTGCGCCGGCGGGGACCGAGCGGCTGTTGCCGCGGCCAAAAGGGATCGCGCAGAAGGTGCAGCGATGGTCGCAGCCATTCTGGACCTCGACGAACGCGCGGGCATGAGTGGAGAAGCTCGCGGCGAGGTGCGGCGCGGTCTCGCGCACCGCCATGATGTCCTGGACGAGGATCGCGTCATACGCTTCCCAGGCTTCGGACCGAAGCTTCTCGGCATTGCCGATGACCCGGTCGACCTCGGGCATCGCCGCGAAGCTCGCGGGATCGATCTGCGCCGCGCAACCCGTCACCACCAGTTCCGCCTCGGGCCGTTCGCGCCGCGCGCGGCGGATCGCTTGCCTGGTCTGCTTGACGGCTTCATTGGTAACGGCGCAGCTGTTGACCACGATCGTATCACGCCCCGCCAGCAGCGCACGGATCGACTCGCCCTCTGCAAGGTTGAGACGGCAACCCATGTTTATAATCTGGGGTGAGGAGGTGGGCATTGGCGAGCGATCTAGGGACCGCGGGGTCGGAAGTCCACGCGAAGGCAGGCGAAGTCCTCGCCTTCTGGTTCGAGGCGCTGATGCCCGAGCAATGGTTCGCCAGGTCCGACGGGCTCGATCGCGAGATCGGCGAGCGGTTCGAAGCGCTGCGCGTCGCGGTGCTCGACAGCGAGGCGGCGGGATGGCGCGACAGCCCCGAGACCTTGCTCGCCGCAGTGATCCTGCTCGACCAGTTCAGCCGCAACGTCCATCGCGGCACTGCGCAGGCATTCGCCGCCGACCTGCTGGCGCAGGAACTGGCGAGCCTCGCGGTCGAGCGCGGCTGGGACCGCGACATGACTCCGCAGCAGCGCCAGTTCCTCTATCTGCCCTTCGAGCATGCCGAGAGCCGCGAATTGCAGGCGGTGAGCCTGAGCTGTTTCGAGATGCTGGGGCCGGGGGAAGTGCTCGAATATGCCAGGCAGCATGCCGAGGTCATCGCCCGTTACGGGCGCTTTCCAAGCCGCAATGCGGCGCTCGGGCGTATCTCTACGCCCGAGGAAGAGGAATATCTCAGCCGACCCGGCGCTGGCTGGTGACCGGGGTCGGCACCTCGACGGATGCTGCGCCCCGGAGCAGGCGACGCTCGGCGAGGAGGCGGCGGACATTGGCGATCGACAGCGGCTTGCTGTAATACCAGCCCTGCGCCTTGGCGCAGCCGAGCGCACGCAGCCGCGCCTCGATTTCGGCATCCTCGACGCCCTCGGCGGTGATCGGCAGATTCAGGCTTTCGCCGAGGCTGATGATCGCGTTGACGATCGCGGCCGAATCGGCGCTCTCGTTCAGCGACATGATGAAGCTCTTGTCGATCTTGATTCGGTCGAACGGCAGCGCGCGGAGGTGCGCGAGCGACGAATAGCCGGTGCCGAAATCGTCGAGCGCGAGGTGCACGCCCTGATTCTTGAGGCTGCCGACGATCGATTGGGCCAGTGCGAGATTGTCGAACAACGCGCTTTCGGTGATCTCGACCTCGAGCCGGTTCGCGGGGAAGCCGGTCTCGGTGAGCACCTTGATGATCTTCTGCGCCAGCCACGCGTCGCGCAGCTGCCATGGCGAGATGTTGATCGAGACGCTGAGCGACGGGTCCCAGTCGCGCGCGGCGAGAAGCGCCTGACGCATGATCGACAGCGAGAGATCGCCGATCATCCCGGTTTCCTCGGCGATCGGGATGAACAGCTCGGGGCTGATCGTGCCGCGCGTCGGATGCTCCCAGCGCGCGAGCACCTCGAAGCCGTGGAGGCGACCGGTGGCGAGATCGATCTGCTGCTCGAAATAAGGGACGACTTCCTGTCGCGGAATGGCGAGCCGCAGGCCCGATTCGAGTTCGTTGCGCACCTGGAGCTCGCGCTCCATCGACTGGTCGAACCATGCGAAGCGGTTCCGGCCGGCCTTCTTGGCCTGGTACATCGCAATGTCGGCGGCGCGCATCAGCGCGTCGATCCCGGCGCAATCGAAGTCCGAGCGGGCGATGCCGAGCGAGCAACTGATGTGGAGGCGAAGCCCCTCGGCCTCGAAGGGCTGGGCGAGGCGGCTGACCAGTTTCTCGGCGATGCGCTCGACCGTAGCGGGTTCGGCGGGGTCGAACAGGAAGCCGCAGGCGAATTCGTCGCCCCCCAGCCGCGCGGTGAGCGCGATCGGCGGCATGAAATGCGCGATCTCGCTCGCCACCGCGCGAAGCAATGCGTCGCCCACCGCGTGACCGTGCATGTCGTTGATCGTCTTGAAGTGATCGAGATCGAGCATCACCAGCGCCATGCCCTTGCGGCGACGCTGGGCGCGGACGAACATCGCGGCACCTTCCTCGGCGAGGCTGCGGCGATTGAGAAAGCCGGTGAGCGGGTCGCGGCTGGCAAGCTGCTGGGCGCGCTCCTCCGCCGCGGCACGGATCTGGAGCTCATGGCTGAGCGATGCATGGCGACGCCAGCCGAGCAGGATCAATGCGACGTTGAGCAAAAGCGCGATGACGAGCGGCTGCGCCACGGGTTCGCCGCCCTGGAAATAGAATTGAACCGATTTCGACAGCACCGCGCTGCCGATCCCGACGAACAGCAGGATCGCCGAAACGCTGATCGCGCCGGTGAGCAGGCTGGGGCGTGAAGCCCGGCCCTGCATCGTGTCTTCCTCGAGATCCAGCGACATTGCCGGCGTGTGCCCCCTGAACAATAAGGTGCGAGACTGCACTGTCACGGTGTAGATCGGGTTAAGTGGCGCGCTTTCCGAAAGGTTACCGGCCGAAAGCTGGCCGGGCGCCCGTGCGAGGTTGCGCTTGCCGGCATCTGGCGCTATGTGCGCCTCCGACCGTTCCCGTGGAACGCGAACATTGCGCACCCCGAGGGGTGACGCCGGCCGACGAGGTTTCGTCCGCCGGCGTGTTTTGCGTTTGACGGGGCGATCGTGATTTTGGAGTGATCTTGGTCCCATGTTCGACAGTCTGAGCGATCGGCTAGGCGGCGTCTTCGAGCGTCTGCGCGGGCGTGGTGCGCTGGCCGAGGCCGACGTCCGCACCGCGATGCGCGAAGTGCGGATCGCGCTGCTGGAAGCCGATGTCGCGCTCCCGGTCGCGCGCGACTTCGTCGACAAGGTCACCGAACAGGCGATCGGCCATCAGGTGCTGCGTTCGGTCACGCCGGGCCAGCAAGTCGTCAAGATCGTCCACGACGCGCTGGTCGACATGCTCGGCAGCGACACCGCCGAGCTCGAGATCGCAGTCACCCCGCCGGCAGTGATCATGCTGGTCGGCCTGCAGGGCTCGGGCAAGACCACGACGACCGCCAAGCTGGCGAAGCTGCTGACCAAATCGCAGGGCAAGAAGGTGATGATGGCGTCGCTCGACGTCAATCGCCCGGCCGCGCAGGAGCAGCTCGCGGTGCTCGGCACCCAGACCGAAGTGGCGACCTTGCCGATCGTCGCGGGGCAGACTCCGGTCGAAATCGCCAGGCGCGCGCTGAGCGCGGCGAAGCTGCAGGGCTTCGACGTGCTGATGCTCGATACCGCGGGCCGTCTCCACGTCGATCAGGCGCTGATGGACGAGATGAAGGCAGTCGCCGACATCGCGAAGCCGGCCGAGATCCTGCTCGTCGTCGACAGCCTGACCGGTCAGGACGCAGTCAACGTCGCATCGAGCTTCTCCGAACAGGTGCCACTGACCGGCGTTATCCTGACTCGCATGGACGGCGATGCCCGCGGCGGCGCGGCGCTGTCGATGCGCGCGGTTACCGGCAAGCCGATCAAGTTCGCCGGCATGGGCGAGAAGCTCGACGCGATCGAGCCGTTCCATCCCAAGCGCGTCGCCGGACGCATCCTCGGCATGGGCGACGTGGTTTCGCTGGTCGAGCGCGCGGCGGAGTCGATCCAGCAGGAAGACGCCGAGCGGATGGCGAACCGGCTCGCGAAGGGCCAGTTCGACATGAACGACCTGCGCAGCCAGCTTGCGCAAATGCGCCGGATGGGCGGCATCGGCGCGCTGGCCGGCATGATCCCGGGGATGAAGAAGGCACAGGCGGCCGCCGATCAGGCGGGCGGCGACAAGGTGCTGCTCCGCTTCGACGCGATGATCACGTCGATGACTCCGAAGGAGCGCGCCAAGCCCGAATTGCTCAACGCCAAGCGCAAAATCCGTATCGCCAAGGGCAGCGGTACCACCGTGCAGGACGTCAACAAGCTGCTCAAGATGCATCAGGAGATGCAGAGCGCGATGAAGCGGCTCAAGAAGATGGGCGGCCTGAAGGGCATGCTGGGCATGCTCGGCAAAGGCGGCCCCGGCGGCGGCATGGGCGGGCTGGGCAACGCGCTCGGCGGGCCCGAAATGGGCGAGATGATGGGCAAGATGGGCGGCAGCCTTCCCGGGCTTCCCGGCGGCGTCAATCTGCCCCCCGGCTTCGAGAATTTCCTGAAAAAGAAGTAATTTGAACTTAGATTGTAAGAAGGAATATTTGTAATGGCACTCTCTATGCGTCTTTCGCGCGGTGGCTCGAAGAAGCGCCCTTATTACCGGATCGTGATCGCCGATGCGCGCAGCCCGCGCGACGGCAAGTTCATCGAGAAGATCGGTACCTACAACCCGCTCCTCGCCAAGGATGACGAGAAGCGCGTCGTGCTCGACAGCGATCGCGCGAAGCATTGGCTGAGCGTCGGCGCGCAGCCGACCGACCGCGTCGCCCGTTTCCTCGACGTCACCGGCATCAAGGAGCGCGCTGCCAAGAACAACCCGAACAAGGGCAAGCCGGGCGAGAAGGCCGTCGAGCGCGCCGAGGAGCGTGCCGAGAAGGCCAAGGCCGCCGAGGAAGCCGCCGCCGAGGCAGCGGCAACGCCGGCTCCCGAGCCTGTCGCTGAGGAGGCTCCGGTCGAAGCAGTGACCGAGGAAGCCGCTCCGGCCGCCGAGGAAGTTCCGGCTGCCGAAGCGACCGAGGAAGCTGCTCCGGCCGCTGAAGAAGCCCCGGCCGCGGAAGCGACTGCCGAGGCTGCTCCGACCGAAGCTGCCGCCGAGGCTCCGGCCGAAGCCGCCGAAGAAAAGTCGGAAGGCTGAGGCGCTTGCCGGCCATCGTGCGTTTTGACGGACGAGATACGTCCAGAGGAGCGCAGGATGGCCAGCAAACCCGAAACAGGTCCGGATGCCGAGGATCGTGAGAACCCGGGTAGCACCCGGACCAATCCCGCCGGCGCGTCCACCGATGCGCCCGCGGAAGGCGGCGACGATGCGCCGCCGAAGCAGCCGGGCTCCCCTGCGGGGTGACGCCCGGCGCGTGCTGACGGGGCGTGCGGCATGACCGCTGACCGCCCCGTCACGCTCGCCGCGATCATCGGCGCGCATGGCGTCGCCGGCGAGGTCCGGCTGAAGGTCTTCGCCAGCGATCTCGCCAGCTACGAGAGCTTCAACAACGGCGCATTCACGCTCAAGAGCGTGCGCCCGGGCTCGAACGGCGTGATCGCACGGATCGCCGAAGTGACCGACCGCAACGCCGCCGAGGCATTGCGAGGCACCCAGCTCACCGTCCCGCGTTCGGCGCTGCCGCCGCTCGAAGAGGGCGAATATTATCATGTCGACCTGCTCGGGCTGCCCGCGGTCTCCGATGCCGGGGATGCGCTGGGCAAGGTGATCGCGATCGACAATTACGGCGCGGGCGACGTGCTCGAGATCGAGCGACCCGACGGCAAGCGCTTCATGGTGCCGATGCGGCCCGAGGCGGTGCCTGAATGGGATACCGAACGGCTGGTGATCCACGCCGGCTTCGCCGAATGAGCCGCGTTGCGGTTCTCTCCGATATCCACGGAAATCTGCCCGCGCTCGAAGCGGTGGTCGCCGATGCCGAGGCGCGGGGCTGTGCGCATTTCCTCAATCTGGGCGATATTCTGTCCGGTCCGCTCTGGCCCGCCGAGACCGCCGACTTCCTGATGGCGCGCGACTGGCCGACGATCGCGGGGAATCACGAGCGGCAGGTTCTCCAGCTCGCACCCGAGCGGATGAATGCCAGCGACGCCTTCACCCGACCGATGCTGTCGCTGGCGCAGCTCGATTGGATGGCGGCGCTGCCGGCGACGCTGACGCTGGGTGGTCTGTTCCTGTGCCATGGCACGCCGAGGAGCGATATCGAGCAGTTTCTCGAGACGGTCGCTCCCGAGGGCCTGCGGATCGCCAGCGACGCCGAGGTCGCCGCGCGGCTGGGCGATCGGCCTGAGCGACTCACGCTGTGTGGTCATTCGCATCTTCCCGGCGCGCGGCAACTCGCCGACGGGCGACGCGTGGCGAATCCCGGCAGCGTCGGGCTACAGGCATATCGCGACGATCATCCCGCGCCTTATCGGGTCGAAAATGGCGACCCGGACGCACGCTATGCGGTGATCAACGGTGAACAGATCGCGTTCCACACGGTGGCCTATGACCATGCCTCCGCCGCGGCGAAGGCCGCGCGCGAGGGGCGCGAGGATTGGGCGAGGGCGCTGGCCACGGGCAAGGCCTGACCGCTTGCGGTCCAATGCCCATCATGGTAATGGATATTCGAATGCGAAAGGCCCCTGGTCTTACCGCTACGGTTCCGGACCACCCCATCTGGTCGGCGCTCTCCCATTACACTTTCGGTCCCGCGGATGCTGCGCTGAGCTTTTCCGATCGGTTGGCGCGGGAGAATGGCTGGAGCCGGGCCGAAGCCGCGCGGGTCATCGAGGAATATAAGCGCTTCTGCTTCCTTGCGGTGACCGCGGGGCATCCGGTGACGCCGTCGGATCAGGTCGATCAGGTCTGGCACCTGCACCTCACCTATAGCCGCGATTATTGGGAGCGTTTCTGCCCCGAGGTGCTTGGACGCTCGCTGCACCACGGCCCCACCGCCGGCGGCAGCGAAGAGCAGCACCGCTATTTCACGCAATATGCCGAGACGCTCAGAAGCTATGAACGCGTCTTCGGCTCCCCGCCCGCGGATTTGTGGCCCGACGCGGCGCGGCGGCTGAACGAGGACCCGAAAGCGCGCCGCGTGCATCCGCGCGACGCGATCATCGTGCCCCGAAACGCGATCCGGACAGTGCTGCTGCTCATCGGCGCAGTGCTGGCCGCGCTCGCGCTGGGGGTTCTCTTGCAGAGGAGCTAGGACTTTATGTCGCTCGGACCCTTCGACCTCACCGGCGGGCCGTTTCTCCAGCTTTACGGCGCGTCGCTGATTGTCACCCTCATCGCCGGCATGATCATCCCGCGCTGGCTTCGGCCCGAAGGCGGGGCGCCGCGCAACACCGACACCGATCATCTCGCCTTCCTCGCCGGCGGGGCACCGCGGCTCGCCGAAACCGTGACCGCACGGCTACTCGCAACCAAGCAGCTGGTGATGGACGGGAAGAAGTTTCTCGCCGGCGGGCTCGGCGCGGGTACCCCGGTCGAGCGCAGCGTGCTCGCGCTGCCCCAGCCCGCCGACTGGGGCCAGATCGCAGGCGCGGTGGAGCGCCACGCCGATCCGATCCGCGAGCGGCTGATCGCGGATGGGCAATTGATGGATGGCTGGACCGCGCTCCAGCTGCGCTTCTGGCAGACTTCGCCTTATTTCCTGTTGCTCGCCTTCGGCTTCACCAAGCTCCAGATCGGCGAGGCGCGCGGGAAGCCGGTCGGCTACCTCACGGCGCTGCTCGTGCTTACGGCGGTTCTCGCGCTGATCCGCTTTGCGTTGCTCGACCGACGGACACGCGCGGGGCGCGAAGTGCTCGGTGAGGCGCGGCTGCGCTCCGACCGGCTCCGCCGCGCACCGGCAGGCGGCGAGGCGGGTCTCGCGGTAGCATTGTTCGGCACCACGGTGCTGGTCGGGTCCGAATGGAACGATTTCCACCGGATGCGGACGAGCGATGGCGGCGGCTCGAGCGGCGATAGCGGGAGCAGCGGCGGCGACGGAGGGGGCTGTGGCGGCGGCGGCTGCGGCGGCTGCGGTGGCGGCTGATCAGCGCCGGAGCGGGCGTTGCTCGGCGAGCATGTTGCGGATCGTCGTCGCGGCGACGCCGGCTTCGCCCATCGCGTGGCTGATCTGATCGAGTCCCTTGGCGACATCTCCTGCGGCGAACAGCCCGGGGACCGAAGTGCGCTGGTGATCGTCGACCTCGAGGCACCCGTCTTCGGCCGCGCGCGCCCCGGCCTGGACCGCGAGGCCTGAGCGGATGCGCGAGCCGAGTGCGGGATAGATGCTGTCGAACGAGAGCCGGCCTTCGGCGGTGTCGACCGCGATCCGGTCGCCTTCGATGGCGTAATTGCCGCAAGGCCCCTCGATCCGGGCGATCCCGGCCGCGTCGAGCGCGGTGGCGCTGGCTTCGGGCAGATCGTGGCTCTCGGGGGCGATCAGGGTCACGTCGGCCGAATAGCCGCGCAGGAACAGCGCCTCGTTGGTGCCGCGATCGCCGGTGCCGATCACGCCGATGCGTTTGTCGGTGATCTCATAGCCGTCGCAGATCGGACAATAGCGCAGCAGTCCGCGTTCGAGCGCCTCGGCGTGGAGCGCGTCGTCCATCTCCGGACGGTGGTTGACCACGCCGGTGGCAAGCAGGACCGCACGGGCAGGATAATCGCGCTCGCCGACGCGCGCGATGAAGCCGGTCTCGGCGGTGCGCAGCGCGGTGACCTCGGCGAGTTCGCGTTCCGCGCCGTATTTCTCCGCCTGTTCGGCCATCCGCGCGAGCAGATCCTTGCCCGAGATGCCGTCAGGGTAGCCGGCATGGTTGCGTGTGCACGGGATCAAGGCGGCGCGGCTCGATCCACAATCGAACAGCCGGATCTTGAGGTGGAAGCGGGCGAGATAGATTGCGGCGGTCAGCCCCGCGGGGCCCGCGCCGATGATGATGCAGTCGTCCATCGCGCCCTAACGCACGCCGCGCCGTTTCAGCGCAGTCGGCGGACGGCGATAGACCTGGAGGAAGGCGGCGTTGAACGATCGCACGCTGCCAAACCCCGCCGCCAGCGCGATCTCGGTCATGCCGAGATCGGTGGTGTCGAGCATGCGTTTGGCGCGCTGGACCCTTGCCGTGCGGGCCGCCGCGAGGGGCGTGGTGCCGAGATAATGCTGGAACAGCCGCGACAAATGCCGCGCGCCGATGCCCAGCCGGGCGGCGAGCGCCTCGACTCCGGCATCGTCGAGCGCCCCTTGCTCGATCAGCCGCAGTGCGCGATCGACCGTGGCGCGCGTGCCCTTCCACGCCGGCGAATGCGGCGCCGTTTCGGGCCGGCAGCGCAGGCACGGGCGGAGCCCGGCCGCTTCGGCGGCGGCGGCGCTCGGGAAATAACGGACATTGCGCGACAATGGCTGCCGTACCGGGCAGATCGGGCGGCAATAGATGCCGGTCGATTTGACGCCGATGAAGACCACGCCGTCGAACGCCGGATCGCGCGCATAGCGGATCCGCTCGCACGCGGCGAAGTCGAGTTCCGTCTCCCTGGCGTCGGGCTGCCTCATTGGATGCGTTGATACCGCTTCGCACGATGCCTGTCCTCCCGGACCGGTGACCATGTCCGAATGCTGCCAGCGGGCACCGCCCCGCGGCGCTATCCGTGCGCAAACGCCGACAAGGAGACCCGATATGGCATCGATCCATCACGACATCTTCATCGCTGCGCCGCCCGAAGCGATCTGGCGCGCCGCGCGTGCGGTCGATCGGCTGCACGATCTGCTCGTTCCCGGCTTCGTTGCCGCTACCGAGATGCTGGAGGGGGAGGGCGCGCCGGTGCGTCGCGTCACTTTCGCCAGCGGCCATGTCGTGGACGAAGCGATCGTATCGGTCGACGACGGGCGTCGTCGTCTGGTCTGGACCGTCAGGCAGTTCGAGCACCACAATGGCGTGCTGACGGTGACGGAGGCGGAGGGCGGCGCCCGGGTGCGCTGGACCGCGGATCTGCTTCCCGATGCGCTTGCCAGCACGGTCTCGCCGATGATGGCGCAGGGACTGGCGATCATGAAGGTGCATCTCGAGGGCGCCGGGACCTGAGCCCTTGCCAAGCCCGAGCGGTGCGGGCCATGGGACCGCATGCCGTTCGACGCCACCGTCCTTACGCTCTACCCCGAGATGTTTCCCGGGCCGCTCGGCGTCTCGCTCGCCGGGCGGGCGCTGCGCGAGGGACTGTGGAGCCTCGAGCCGGTGCAGATCCGCGACTTCGCCACCGACAAGCATCGCTCGGTCGATCACACGCCGGCGGGGGGCGGGGCGGGGATGGTGATGCGCGCGGATGTGCTCGCCGCGGCGCTCGACAGCGTCGCGCCCGGTCGTCCGGTGCTGGCGATGACGCCGCGCGGCGCGCCGCTGACGCAGGACCGTGTGCGGGCGCTTGCCGGCGGGCCGGGAGTCACGATCCTGTGCGGTCGCTTCGAGGGAATCGACGAGCGGCTGTTCGAGGCGCGCGAGATCGAGCAGGTGTCGATCGGCGACTATATCCTCTCGGGCGGCGAGATGGCGGCGCTGACTGTCCTCGACGCTTGCATTCGGCTGCTTCCCGGCGTAATGGGCGCGGCTTCCAGCGGCATGGACGAGAGCTTCGAAACGGGGCTGCTCGAATATCCGCAATATACCCGACCTCAAATATGGGAAGGGCGCACGATCCCCGAAGTGCTGCGATCGGGGGATCATGCGAGGATCGAAGCCTGGCGAAATGCCCGGGCCGAGACCGATACACGGCTAAGGAGGCCGGACCTTTGGGAGCGCCATGAGGGCGCTCGGGTCAGTTCTCCCTCTGGCGCGCAGCGACGAAACAGGAACGACAAGTCATGAACGTCATCCAGACGCTCGAAGCCGAGCAGATCGCCAAGTTCAACGAGACCAAGAAGATTCCGGAATTCCGCCCGGGCGATACCCTCCGCGTCGGCGTGAAGGTCGTCGAAGGCGAGCGCACCCGCGTGCAGAACTATGAAGGCGTGTGCATCGCCCGCGCCAATCGCGGCATGGGCAGCAGCTTCACCGTCCGCAAGATTTCGTTCGGCGAGGGCGTCGAACGCGTCTTCCCGCTTTATTCGCCGAACATCGATTCGATCGAAGTCGTCCGCCGCGGCGTCGTCCGTCGTGCGAAGCTCTATTATCTGCGTGGCCGCACCGGCAAGTCGGCCCGCATCGCCGAGCGCCGCGACGTGCGCCCGACCGAGGTCGCCGCCGCAGAATAAGCTTCGGCTTTTCGAGACAGAGAAAGGGCGCGGTGGCGATGGCTACCGCGCCCTTTTCCGCGTCCGGCGGCTGGAACGCAGGACGCGTCCGGAATTGCGCAGAACGATGCGGCGGGGCGGGGCGGGGCTTGCGAGGCGTGCGGGAGGCAGGACGGAGAGGCTGATCTGCGGTCCCGCCGGTGGCGTGCAAAGAAAATGCCGCGCGATTCACCCGCATCCGTAATTGCACCTATAATGGTAAAGAAGATGCTAACGAAAGGCGAGCCCGTGTTCGACGCGACGATGTTACAGCCCCGGCCTCTCGACCAGCGCCTCGCCCGGGCGATGCCGCTGCGCAACGAACTTGCCCATTTCGAACTCTGTCCGATGTGCGGCCAGGCCGTCGACCGGCGCGACATCCATGCCGTGATGCATCATCTGCCGGTGGGGCATCAGCCGTTACCCCGCCACTGAGCTTCTACGCATAGCTGACGATCTCGAACTCGGTGCCGTCGTGGTCGAGGAAATAGAAGCGCCGGCCCGGATCGTAATCGGCATGTGCGAACGGCGCGAGCCCCGCGGCGATGACGCGGCGCTCCACGTCGTCGAGATCGTCGACGAGGATGCCGACATGGTTGAGCGGCCGGCCCTTGCCGAAAATCGCATCGTCAAGAGCTTCGGGCGGAGAATAGACCGCCAGATAGGTGCGCTCGTCGCCGACATGAATCGTGCGGCCGTTGTCGCGCGCCGGACCTTCCCAGCGAACATGCCAGTCGAACAGATCAGCGAGCAATTGCGCGGTGCGTTCGGGGCTGCGGACAGTGAGGTTGACGTGCTCGATATAGGGCGCCGGCATGGATTTCCTTTCCGGGTTGAGGGCCATGCCAAAGGCAGCTACAACCTCAACCTAAGTTTAGGTCAAGCGGAAAAACCGGAGGCGGAATGAGCCGCGGGAACGAATTGCTGACGATCGGTGAACTGGCTGCGCGCACCGGGCTCTCGGTGTCGGCGGTGCGCTTCTACGAAGGCAAGGGGCTGGTCCATCCGATCCGTACCGGCGGCAACCAGCGGCGCTTCCTGCGCGCGGACATCCGGCGGATCTCGTTTGCGCTGATCGCCCAGCAACTGGGCTTCACATTGCCGCAGATCGCTGCCGAGCTGGGGAAGCTGCCGGAGGGGAGCGCGCCGAGCGCCGCCGACTGGAAGCGGATCAGCCGCGGCTTTCGTCAGGTGATCGAGACCCGCGTCGCGCAGCTCCAGCGCACTCTCGACGATCTCGACGGCTGCATCGGCTGCGGCTGTCTGAGCCTCAGAAAATGCGCGCTCTACAATCCCGAAGATCGCGCGGCCAAAAATGGCGCCGGCCCCCGCTTCATCCTGGTCTCGCGTAAAGTCGCCCTCGGGCTGGACTAGCGAAAGCTGAAATTGACTGGCCGGGCGATCTCGGCCTGCTTGTCGAAGGCGTGATCGGCATAGGGGCCGTCACGTTCGACCCAATGCAGAAAGAGATGCGCCGACCAGCCATTCGGATTGGGTTTCGTGCGCCCGTGCCGTCGCTGGACGCCGCGATAGACCACCGCGTCGCCAGGCTGCATCGTCAGAGCGGCGGGGGCTTCGGGGCCGAAATCCTCCTCGATCCGCAGCGACGGCGCGCAATCGCTGCGCTCGAGCTCGAGGTCCCATGGCACGCCGTCGCTATAGTCGAGCGTCAGCGACATGCTGTGCTCGCACGATGGCCGGTCGCTGTGCACCCTGAGGATGTCGCCTTCGCGATAGATCCGGAAATAGCTGTAGCTCGGCAGCAGCGTTTTGCCGCTGACCTGCTCGGCGATCGGCGTGAGCCCCCAGAGCAAGGTCAGCATCGGCGGGAAATGATAGGAATACATCTCCACGGCTTCGCGCCTGAGCACGTCCGAGAGGTTGTTGAACGCGCTCAGGTCCGCGCCGCTCTTGGCGACCGCGCGTTGGAACTGATCGAGAAAGGCATTGCAGACTTCCCGGGCGAGCAGTCCTTCGACAAGGGCATAGCCGTTCCACTGATAGTCGCCGATCACCCGCATCGCACCGGGATAAGTCGCGCCGGACGATCGAGCAAGCCGGCAAGGCCAAGGCCTTTACCGCGCCATGCTTGACCGCGATAAGACGCTTCGCCCGCGTCCGCCGGGCGCGACTCCGGAGAGACGGGAATGCGTAAATGGTTGTTGGGATTGGCTTTGGTCGCGCTGGGAGCACCGCTGATGACCGGTGAGGCGGCGGCGCAGGCCAGGGACCTGACGCTCGAGCGCCTCTTTGCCAGCCCCGACCTTGCCGGCACCACGCCGCGCAAGCTGACGCTATCGCCCGACGGCAAGTTCGTCACCCTGCTGCGCAACCGCGCCGAGGAGAAGGAGCGCTTCGACCTGTGGGCGATGGACACCCGCACCGGCCAATGGCGCATGCTGGTCGATTCGAAGAAGCTCGGCACCGGCGCCGAATTGTCCGAGGCCGAGAAGATGCAGCGCGAGCGCGCGCGGATCGGCGGGACCAGGGGCATCGTCTCCTATGACTGGTCGGCCGATTCGCAATCGGTCCTGGTCCCGCTCGAAGGCGAGCTCTATCTCGCCCGGCTCGACGGGCGGGTTCAGAAGCTCGCCGCCGCTGCCGGGCCCAAGCTCAACGCCGTGATCAGCCCGTCGGGCCGCTTCGCCAGCTACGTCCAGGACCAGAATCTGGTGGTGATGGATCTCGCCAGCGGCACGCCGAAGCGCGTGACCGAGGATGGCGCGGGCACCGTCCATTGGGGCGAGGCCGAGTTCGTCGCGCAGGAGGAAATGGATCGCTCGACCGGCTATTGGTGGTCGCGCGACGACAGCCGGATCGCGGTCGAGCGCTTCGACGAGGCACCGGTGGGCGTTGTCACCCGCGCGGCGATCGGCGCCGAGGGGACCAGCATCTACCAGCAACGTTATCCCAAGGCGGGGACGGCAAACGCGCTGGTCGAGCTCCATGTGATGCGGGCCGACGGCAGCGCGAAGGTGAAGGTCGATCTCGGCCGGGACGCCGACATCTATCTCGCGCGGGTCGATTGGTCGCGTGACGGAGAGACGCTCTACGTCCAGCGCCAGAACCGCGACCAGACCTTGCTGGATCTGCTCGCGGTCGATCCGGCGACGGGCAAATCGAGCGTGTTGTTCAGCGAGAAATCGGGCGCGAAGAGCTGGGTGAATCTGTCGAATGCGCTCACGCCGCTCGACGATGGCAGCCTGATCTGGTGGTCCGAGCGCGACGGTCACGGTCATCTCTATCGCTTCGCCAAGGACAAATGGACCCAGCTCACCAAGGGTGATTGGGAAGTGACGCCCGATGTGGTCGGGGTCGATCAGGCGGCGGGCCGGGTATTCTTTCTCGGCAACAAGGACGGCGTGCTCGAACGGCATCTCTATGCGACGAGCTATCGCAAGGCGGGTGCGGTCACGCGGCTGACCGAAGCGGGCTGGTGGAACAGCGCGGTGATGGATCCGGCCGGGACCCGCGCGATCGTCACGCGATCGAACATGGATCAGCCGTCGCAGGTCTATCTGGCCGATGCTTCGGGAAAACGGATCGCATGGGTCAACGAGAACGCGGTCACTGCCGCCGATCATCCGTACCACCCATATCTCGCCAGCCACCATGAACGGAGCTTCGGGACGATCAAGGGACCGGATGGGACCGAACTCCACTGGGAGATGATTTCGCCGAAGCGCGAGCCGGGCAAGCGTTACCCGGTGTTCTTCCAGCATTATGGCGGGCCGCACGCGCAGACGGTGAGCAAGGCGTGGGGCGGGGCGCTTCAGCAATATATCGTCGACCGCGGCTATATCTGGTTCCAGATCGACAATCGCGGCTCGGCCAATCGCGGCAAGGCGTATGAGGATGCGATCTGGCACGCGATGGGGTCGGTTGAAGTCGAGGACCAGATCGCCGGCGCCAATTATGTGAAAACACTCGACTTCGTCGATCCGGCGAAGATCGTTACTTATGGCTGGTCCTATGGCGGCTACATGACGCTCAAGATGCTGGAGGCCGCGCCGGGCGTGTTCGCCGCGGGCGTTGCGGGGGCGCCGGTGAGCAAATGGGAGCTTTACGACACCCATTATACCGAGCGTTACATGGGCGATCCGACCAAGGTCGCCGACGCCTACAGGCGCTCCGACACGATCACCGAGGCCGCCAAGATCAAGGATCCGCTTTTGCTCGTCCACGGCATGGCCGACGATAACGTCGTGCTCGAGCACAGCACTGCGATGGCGGCGACGCTGCAGCAGCAGAAGGTGCCGTTCGAGATGATGTTCTATCCGGGGCAGACCCATAAGGTGGGCGGGCCGGGCGTGAGCGAGCATCTGTGGACGACGATTCTCGACTTTCTCGATCGGCAGACGGCGAAGCCCTGAGACTGGCGTCGTCGCGGCGCGCAGTGAAGTCTCAGGCTCCGCCGGCCGATAGAATGTCGGTGCCGCGCAAGGCGGCATGCGCCGCGCGGAGCAGATAGCGTTCCTCCGCGCTGGCCGGGGCTGAATCGCCCCAGGCGAAGATCGGCCCCATGCCGCTATCGCGCCCGATACGCTCGGCGACCGCATATAATTCCTGCGTGGTGGGCGCGCGACCTTCGGCCACGCATTCCACGACCTCCGCCGCGAACAGCGAACTGGAACTCCCCGTCACCTTCCTCGCCCTCTCGGCTGTTTCGGCCAATGTGGTGCGGGTTTCCGCGAGCGAAAGGGGAAGAGCGCGAATGATGGATAGTCCGTCCTTATCGACACCACTACGCGGTGTGCTGAAGTTGCGATTGGAGCGCCGCGCGCGTTTGCCGCCCGGGCAGATGTCGCTGTCGTCTTCATGGCCATAGAGGAAGTCGGCGCGCTCCAAGCTGCCATTGTCCCGAGCAGGCTTGTCGAACACTGGGATACGCGGTTCGATGCTCCTGTCCTCGACCAGCCAAGCCAGGTTGCTCAACACCATCAATGAGTTCAGCCGGGAATGCTAGCGATGGTGCCGCTGCGACGGTTCCGGTCGAACGACGGCATCGACCTGCTGGCCGATCGGTTCATCGAGCACGGGCGGCGTGAGCATATCAGGTCCGCCAAGGCCCGAGTTCGTCGCCAACGCTGCGCAGGAATGGCTAGGCTGGCTCGGCGCCACCACCCTCAACGTCGAGCCCGGCGGCCCGTGGGAACGGCGAGAGCTTCCATGCCCGCCTGCGGAAGTGAACTGCTGACTGGCGAGATCTTTCTACGGCTTTGAAGAGGTGCGGATCGTCATCGGTTGGTGGCGACCATTAGGAACGACTGCGCCGGCCCGGCAGCCCAGGCTATCGCCTGCCGGCGCCGGAAACGGTCAAGATGCCGGCCTAGCCGATCGGCTCCGCTGCGCTCCGCCTCCCGTCCCCAGGCCGGCATGGCGGACGCGCATCAACTACTATGCAGCCGGACCAGTCATCGCGAGCAGTCCAGATGTCCAGGATCCGGGTCGGGAAGATCCCCTGCGAGCAACGGACAGGAAAAGTACTAACCGGGCGCGCAAGACCACCATCCCGTCGTCATTTTCGTTCAACGGTCTACCTGTCGAGTAAGGGCGCGCGTCTCACGATGTGGAATTCTAATGTGTATTGACGGATAGGTGCGCATCTGTGACCCTTCGATTCTATTGGCGCGAGTCCGAAGGGGATTGGGACGTGGGCGAGATCGTGGCTGCCGTGCAAGCATTTGCACAACGAGTGACGAGCTATAGCCAAGACGTCGTCGGGCGTCTCTCGCCAACAACATATAACGATGACCGGCAGCACGTCCAAATGGGCGCGCTCATCTCAACCTGATCCCAGCCCGAATCGGACTCCCCACCTGCGCGGCGCTAGTGAGCGGATCGACGCTAGATATGCCACCTCTGCCATCAAGGAAGCCGCGCGGGAATGATACTAGAGAGTGGTAGAGATACAGGGGTACTTAGCCAGCTCGTCGACCATTCTCTAAACTATCTACGCACAAGAAAATTAAGCGGAAAAGATCTTCCGCGGGCGAAGACGACTGTTGGAAATGGCATTCAAGTAACACGCACTGGTTAAGTCGCGGGCAACAGCAGTGGGGGCTATAGTGGATCTTAAGGGCGTCGTGTTGTCGAGCCGTGTTTCGCGCTTGATTTGTCAGCTGCGGCGATGGCTGGGCGGGGAGGGCGTGAGAATCGCGGCCATCTCGCTTTTCGCCCTTTTGGTCGCGCAACCGGCATCGGCGCAGGATGCCCAGGGAAGAAACCTCCCGGTGGTCAATCCACAACCTGACATCAATGGCGTGGACGTCGCGACGGGTCAATTTTCAGTTGTCTCACCGTTCGCGTTCAATGCGCCGGGCGCGGGAAATTTGGACGTGCGGACAGTCTTCAATGGCCGCAAGTTCACCAGTACCATCAATAGCTATCTAGATGATCAGACGCTGACGCGACCAGATATCGGGGATCCGAACGAGCGGCATATTCGCGTCCACCTAGGGGGAGTGGACCGTATCTTTATTTGTACGGGACTCGGGGTTTGTACGCAGATTGCCAAGATAGATGGGTCAAGGCTAACGCGTACGGCAGCAACGTCGTATGAGTTCCACGACAACGTCGGAACGCGAGTTACCTTCTTCCCGGCGGGTATCCAGCCGCTGCCCTATTGCTACGACGTCGAAACGGGCTGCAATGGTGCAGAATATCAAGCCTACGCATATGCCCAGACGATTCGTTATCCCAATGGGGAGACGCTGACCTTTGCCAGCTTTCCCACCGTTGAGGCAGGTCAGTATGTTGACACGGTAACCAGTAATCTCGGCTACAGCCTGGACTTCGTCACGCCATGCGGTGCTTGCGCGGTTAGCACCACCTATCCGGGCGTCTATTGGCTCTCTCATCGTCTTGGTATGGCCTCGACAACAACGTTCCGTCTGAAAAAGGCTGCATCGACAATCGGCTCGATTTCCGCGACCCGAACGTTTACGCCTGCCGGCACCAGCGATTACGAGACGGTGACGATCACCGATCAACTGGCAAGACATTTCCGCGTCGACACTCGCGCGGACCGTATTGAAACCTGCGACTCGCAGGGGGCGCCGCAGGGCCTGGCCTTTGATCAGACTAATTTCCTGCCGCGGACGGTAACCAGTCCCGGCAACCGCATCACGACCATCGGCTATATGAATGTTGCCCGATTCACTCAGGGCTTCAACGTGATTCCGGTCAATTCGATCACGCGCGGCGGACTTACCTGGAACTATAACTATACGATCAACAACTGGCTCACCAACGATGCGACTCTGACCGCAACCGACCCGGCGGGGGGCACGCGATCTGCGCGTTCGGCCGGCAATTCGGTGCCGTGGCAAACCGAATGGGGGAATGCGAGCTGGTGCAGTGTTCAGACGGTCAGCTCCGATGTCATCGAAGCCACGAACGAGGTCGAGAAGAAGGCGGTTTTCACCTACGCTCTGCCCGGCACGATGGGCTCCGCCACGCTGCCCGAGCAAAACGGATATATCTATGAACGCGATCCCCGCGGCAACATTACGCGCATTACGGCTGCGGCAAAGCCCGGAACCCCATCGTCGCTGATCGTCTACGAGGCGGGATATGACGAGACCTGTTCGAATCCTGTGACCTGCAACAGCCCGAACTGGACGCGCGAGGGAAATGCGGTCCAGTCCAATCAGGTGCAGCATCGGACCGACTATGTGTATGATCCGACGCATGGCGGTCCAACCCAGGTGACGAAACCAGCCAACGCGAGCGACATCCGACCGCAGCAGCGTATGACTTATGAGTCTGTCTCGACGCCCAGCGGAACGCTGTATCGACTGCAGCAAATCTCCGAATGCAAGACGACCGCGAGCTGCACGGGTACCGCCGACGAGGTGCTCCGGAACTTCACCTATTGGGGTACGACGCTGCTCAAGGCAACTGAGACGATCAGCTGGAACGGCACCAGTCTGACGACCAGCTATACTTATGACGACGCCGGACGGCAGATTCAGAGCGTCGCGCCCAAGGGCGGCGTGACCTTCAACTTCTACGATGCCGTCGGGCGCAAGGTCGGCGTTATCGGTGAGGATCCCGACGGGGCCGGCCCGCTACCTCGTCTTGCGACACGGATCACCTACGGTCCCGAGGACGAGGTCGTACAAACCGACGAGGGCACTGCGACCGGGACGACCGCCCAGTCGCTGGCCACAATGCTGGTGACGCGTTCCACTACCGCCTCGTTCAATGATCTGGGGCAGAAAACCACGGAAGTGATCACGGCGGGCGCGATATCGACCGTCACCCACTATAGCTATGACGGAGCGGGCCGGCTCAAGTGTACGGCGGTGCGAATGGACCCGGACCAATGGAGCGGCCAGACCGACGCTTGCGTGCCCCAGGGGACGGGTCCCAACGGCCCTGACCGTGTAACGAGGAACGTCTACGACGCGGCCGGACAGTTGCTGAAAATCCAGAAAGCGGTGGGGGTGACGACGGCCAATGGCTTTCCCCAGACGCTGCAACAAGACTATGCGACCTATAGCTATAGCCCGAACGGCAAGCGAACCAGCGTCACCGATGCGAATGGCAATCTGGCGACGATGACCTATGACGATTTTGATCGTCAGCGCCGGTGGACCTTCCCGAGCAAGACGACGGCCGGAGCGATCGACGCCAACGATTACGAGGAATATACCTACGATAACAACGGCAACCGCACAAGCCTCAGGAAGCGCGACGGTGCGGTCCTCGAATATCAATATGATGCGCTGAACCGGATGACGCACAAGCGCGTGCCCAATCCGGTGAACGGCCCGGCCGCGACAGTTACGGCCAATTGCCACGCCTCGTCGCCGTTCAGCGTAGCGAGCAACAGCAACGACGTCTGTTACGATTATGACCTGCGCGGGCTGCAGACTGGTGCGCGGTTCGGTTGGGAAAGCGGCCCAGGTATTGGCAACGTCTATGATGGGCTTGGCAGGGTCGTCAGCAGCACGACGAACATGGGAGGGGTCGGCCGTACGCTAGGCTATCAATACGATCCGAACGGCAACCGTACGCGGGTAACGCATCCCGACGGCACTTTCTTCACCTACGAATATGACGGGCTCAATCGGCCCCTCAAGGTGCGTGAGAACGGCACTGCAATCGTCGCAACGATGGACTGGGACGCGCAAGGTCGCCGTTCGGGCGAGGGGCGTGGCGCCGTGAGCACCGTTTATGGCTATGACGCGATCTCGCGGCCGACCAGCATTGCCGACGATCTTGGCGGAACCGCGGCCGACCTGACGACATCGTTCGGCTATAATCCGGCCAGCCAGATTGTCAGCCGGACCCTGTCGAACGATGCCTATCGCTTCACCAGCCACAGGAACACCAATCTCCTCTACGCAGTCAACGGGCTCAATCAATATGGCAGTGCCGGCTCGGATCGCTTCAGCTATGACGCCAACGGCAACCTGATCACGAACGATGTCAACGATACCAACGGCAACCCGATTGCAAGTCTCCACCTCGGCTTTACTTATGATGCCGAGAATCGGCTGATATCGGCTTCCAACGGAGCGGGACTGGTCTATGATCCGCTGGGCCGATTGTTCGAGACTTCGTTCGGATCTTCCGGTGTCACCCGCTTCCTCTACGATGGCGACCAGCTGACGCTCGAATATGATGCCTCGGGCAATGTTCTGCGCCGCTATGTCCACGGCACTGGCGAGGACGATCCGCTACTCTGGTACGAAGGCGCGAGCCTGGCCGATCGCCGCAGCCTGCAGATCAATCATCAGGGGACGATCATCTCGGTCGCCGACGCCGGTGGCAACCTGATCGAGATGAACAGCTACGACGAATACGGCATTCCGAGTGCGCGCAATATCGGGCGCTTCCAGTACACCGGCCAAGCCTGGATCCCTGAACTCGGCATGTATCACTACAAGGCCCGCATCTACTCGCCGACCTTGGGGCGGTTTCTGCAAGTTGATCCAATAGGATATAAGGATCAGATCAATCTCTACGCATATGTCGCTAATGATCCCATGAATTCTAAGGATCCGGATGGCGAGCGTATATATCTTGTCATCCACGAGGTCGCGTTGGGGAAATATCATTCGAAGGTGGTTATCGTTCCAGACAATCAGGGTAAATACAGAAATGATGATAGATTCATTCCAGGTAGAAACGGTGTCCGAGCCGCAACATTAGGGGCGGGACCTGAGAGTGGGGTTGGCTCCCTGTTCGGGCGGGGTGGAAAACTGGTAAGTGATGTCAATCGCTCTACTGACCGAGGGACGAAGGGCTATCTTATCAAATCGCTTGTCCTGCCTAAGGGTGTTTCCGAGGACGTTATGATCGCTCGTCTTTTCAAATTGGATAAGGCGTATAAGGATGATTTGCGGTATGATATCAACCCGGAAACACAAGAGGAGGGCGAGGTGAAAGGATACAACTCGAACAGCTATGTTTCAGGGCTTTTAAGGGCCGCGGGTTACGGGGATTGGGGAAATAATTCTGGCCGTTCGGTTCCCGGATACCAAACTCCCGTACCTTCTGAAAAATTTCGAGAGAAGCCGTGTCTTTCTGTAAAAGATTGCGGACGTTGATGAGTAGGGTTGCATACTTTCTAGTAATCGCGTTGATATCTATAATAGTATCATACGCAGATGTATCGGTTGGTGGGAGGATACTTTTTCTACGTGAGATTTTCGGTATAGTAATAATAGTATTTTGTTGTGTTGGTGCTGCTGCGGCCAGCAGAATAAACTTTAATACGATAGCTTCGGTAGCTTTATCAGGGTTGGTATTCATTGGAGCTTATATTATTTTGAGATTTTCTATGCTAAGTCTTTGACCATGGGGCGTGTTCCGCGAGCACGGCGTGAGCAGTGCGACGTTCTACAAGTGGAAGACGACCGATGGCGGCATGGACTTGTCGCAGGCGCTCAACCTCGACGCGCGCTTCAGTCTGGTTGCCTTTCTGGATGACGAGCGTTTCCCAGACCCGGTTCTGGGTTCGAAGTTCGATATGGAGCTGAGGCATAGCAGGCTCTCGCACGACCGAGCGCGTGCTGCTTGCGGCATGGATTCGCCAACCGAGGACTAACTCGACTCCAGTCGAGCCGCACCAACTTTCGTTAGTCTACCACGCCACCGTCTTGCCTGGCGCGCCAGGTCTGTGCGCCCTCTCAGTTGCTCGGGCACCTTCCTACGAGGCGATGGTCGCGATCCTGCACCCGCATCACACTCGCCTCAGCTTTGCGGGCATGAGGACAAGGTTCAACTAATGCCCACTTCGGCACCACCTCTGCACGAGAGTGGATTGGTACACCCCCGTGGGGACGCCGTCCGGCAATGTAAAAAGCTCGAAAAGGCGAGTGGCCTCGCTTCGCCGACTGCTCTTTCAGCCGCGCGAATCGCTCCGATGTTACCTACGTGTTACCCAAGGCTGTCGTTCCCCTCGTCAGGCAACATCAAAAACGGGAGATTTGTTGGCGCGCCCGGCTGGATTCGAACCAGCGACCACAGGCTTAGAAGGCATGTGCTCTATCCAGCTGAGCTACGGGCGCGCGCGGGAAGAGCCTCTGCCACGGATTGCGCGTCGGCGAAACCGCCATCATAACCGCCGATATGACCGACGGGGCAGAGAGGCCAGCGCAGGTCGCTGCGCGCGACGTGAGCGGCGGACATTTCCGCTATTATGATTTCGTCATGGCGGCGTTCGTCGCGATCCTGTTGCTGTCGAATGTGCTCGGCGCCGGCAAGGTCGCCCAGGTCTGGCTGCCCGGGATCGGCTATTGGCCGTTCGGCGCGGGCATCCTGTTCTTCCCGCTCTCTTACGTGATCGGCGACGTGCTGACCGAAGTCTATGGCTATGCCCGCGCCCGGCGGGTGATCTGGGCGGGCACCGGGGCAGTGCTGTTCATGGCATTCATGTCATGGGTGGTGGTGATGCTGCCGCCAGCGCCGAGCTGGGGCAATCAGGCTGCCTATGAGACGATCTTCGGGCAGGTACCGCGGATCGTGCTCGCCTCGGTTTGCGCCTTTTGGGCGGGCGAGTTCGTCAATTCCTATGTGCTGGCGCGAATGAAATTGTGGACACAGGGGCGCATGCTCTGGGCGCGCACGATCGGATCGACCTTTGCCGGCCAGGCGATCGACAGCCTGATCTTCTATCCGCTCGCCTTTCTCGGCGCCGAAGGCTGGACGACCGAATTGGTGATCACGGTGATGTTCACTCAATGGGCGTTGAAGGTCGGCTGGGAAGTGCTGCTGACTCCGGCGACCTATGCGATCGTCGGCTTCCTCAAGCGCCGCGAAGGCGTCGACGTCTATGACGAGGGCACCGACTTCACGCCGTTCGCCACCCGGGTCTGATGAGCGCGCTCCAGTCGGCCAAATTCTGGCTAATCCAACATCTCGGGCTCGCCAAGGATGCGCTCCACGTTCATGTCGGACTGCTGCTGTTCGTCGGCAGCGCACTGATCTTCCGTTGGCCGATCCATGGCTGGAGGCCTTGGGCGGTAGCGCTGGCCGGGGTTCTGATCGGCGAGGCATGGGATCTGCGCGACAGCATGGTCTATCATACCCGCATCGATCTCTGGGCAAATTTGCACGACGTGTGGAACACGATGCTCTGGCCCAGCCTGTTGGTCGTGCTGGCGCGGACCACTGCGCTTTTCGGGCCACGGGCGCATCGCGTCTAGGCGTGCAAACTGCGCACTTGCATATCGTTGCAGTGTCGGAACAATCTCTGTCGGAAGCGGAGAGGGAGAATTCCATGGCTGCCGAGGAAGCGAATTTCACCAGCGCGGGCGGGCTCAGCATCTTCTATCGCGTGTGGCAGCCGGCGGATGCGCCCCGTGCGGTGGTGGTGATCTGTCACGGGGTCAATTCGCATGGCGGCCAGCATGCATGGGCGGCGGAACGGCTCGTCGAGAGCGGCTATGCGGTGCTCGCGCTCGACCTGCGCGGGCGTGGCCGGTCCGAAGGGGAGCGTTTCTATGTCGAGGACATCGCGGACTATGTCGCCGACGTGGCCGGCACGATCGACATCGCCAAGGCGCGCTATCCGGGGCAGAAGGTCTTTCTGCTCGGGCACAGTGCCGGCGGCGTGACCTCGGCGAGCTATGTGCTCGATCATCAGGCCGAGATCGACGGTTTCATTTGCGAGAGCTTCGCGTTTCAGGTCCCTGCGCCGGGTTTTGCGCTCGCCGCGATCAAGGGGCTGAGCCATATCGCCCCGCGGCTGGGCGTGCTCAAGCTCAAGAACGAGGATTTCTCGCGCGATCCCGAATGGGTCGCGGCACTCAACGCCGATCCCTACACGCAGGACGAGACCCAGCCCGCGGCGACCGTCGCGGCGCTGGTCCGCGCCGACGAACGGCTGCGCGCCGAGTTTCCAACGATCACCTTGCCGGTGCTCATCCTGCACGGGACCGCCGACAAGGCGACGGTGTGCCACGGCAGCGAATTCTTCTATGAGGCCGCCGGTTCGACCGACAAGACGCTCAAGCTATACCAAGATCATGTCCACGACCTCCTCGCCGATATCGGCAAGGAGGAAGTGATGGGCGACATCAAGGCGTGGCTCGAGGCGCATCTCTAGCGCGCGTCGGCGCATCTGGTTGACTTGCTGACTCGCTGACGGGTTTTTCGGGCTGACTCGCTGCTCTTACCTCCGCGTTGCATACGAAACGCGCCTGTGATGCTACACCTGTGTGCGCCGCCGCGTCGGTAAAGCAACGCTGGTGCGGAATCGAGATCGGGCGATGTAGACAGACCGACATTGTCAAAGAGCGGCGGGAAAAATCAACCGACGGCGCAAACAGGCGAAATCCAGCATTGCAAGTGAGTGCCAGCGGACTTGAACGATGCGCGGCCCGAGAGCGGCGGCTTGCGATACAAGGGGAGGATATAGGAGTCCTCCGGCACTTTTGTCACAAAATATCAAATAATTACTTGAAGTATACGTAGAAATTTACCAGATTTCTGCCAAGAACCTCAAGAGGTGGTGCGCCGTTCGACCTTTCTCGTGGCGTCTTCAGGCGCGGCTGCGGATGGAATGCGTGCGCTCTCCGGGTTCTGGAAAATGTCACAGGGGGATCAGTCCGTGAAGTTTACCTTGGCCGTCGCGATGCTCGCAAGCGCTTTGCTGTTCAGCCCCGCCGCGCGCGCTTCGGGGGAGGTGCACGCCAAAATCAGCAGGATTCTATCGTATAACGGCCATACGGGCCTGTTGGTCGTCTTGTCGTCCCAGCACCAGAATTTCGATGGGTGCCCGTCGGCCAGTTACTATATCTTCCCCGACAATGCCTCTCGCGCTGCGATCGTGCAGTCGATGCTCGTCTCGGCGCAAATGGCCGGAAAGAATGTCGAGCTCGTCGTGGACGGTTGCTTCGAGAATTTTCCGAGGATCGTTCACGTGACTGTCGTTTCCTGACAAAGGCGTAGTCGCTAGGCCGGTTTGGTCACTGCAAGAGCTGCGATCACTGCAATGGCACATGCGACGAAGCCCAGGGTGCGGGCTACGGGCATTGCCGTGTCCGCGGCCCCGCCGCCACGACGGCGCAGGCGCCCCGACTGGACGCCGTGGAGTCCCGTCAGCGCGAGCACCACGGCCAGTTTGACCCACAGCCAGATGCTGCCGAACCACGCGCCATAGGCGGCGATCACCGCGCCGGAAAGCCAGGCCATGAGCATCGCCGGAGCCGTGATGCTGCGGTCCCAGCGCGATATGGCCGCCACGATCCGCGCTTCCTCGCGGCCGGCGGCCAGCGCGAAGCTCTGCGAGAAGAGCCCGCCGATGAAGAGGAGGATCGACGCGACATGCATCGCTTTCAGCCACAGGTAGGGGATCATCGCGCTTTCCGCGCGGTGGCGGCGATCGCCTGTCTGCGGCGGAGCATTCCCGCTGTGAGGAAGCCGCCAAAGGGGAAGAAGGCGGCGAGGATCAGCTTTGCCACCTCACGGCGCGGCCAATCTGCGCCCGAGACCATGGCGATGACGCTCCAGACATAGGCGATGAACGCGGCGCCGTGAACCGGGCCCATGATCCGCGTCGCCAGCGGATAGCCGAAGCCGTATTTGAGCGGCATCGCGATCAGCAGGAGGATCAGCAGCGTGCTCGCCTCGACGAACGAGACGACGCGCAGTTTCCGGATCTGCGACCATTCGGCGGCGATCTCTGCGGGAGTCAAGCGCCGGTTCCGGATCGGCGCGCGCGTTGCCAGATCGAAGGGGCGCCGAGCAGATACCAGATCGCGATGACCGGATCGCAAACGAAGCAGCCCAAGGACGAATCTGGCGCGAAGGGCAGGATCGGATTGCCCCACAGATCGTGCGCGAGATCCCAGCCGCTGTGGAGCAGCCAAGCGAGCCCGATGGCGCGATAATCGGTGAGCCCGCGATAGGCGAGCGGCACGATCGCCATGCAGAAGATCAATTCGGCGACGCCGAAGCCGGCTCCCAGATAGGCCGCTCCGGCTCCCGCCACGAAGATCGCGCTGAATTTCTGGCGGGAAGGTTCCTTCAGCAACGCGCAGGCAGCGATGAAGACCAGCGCCACGAGTATCGGCGCTATGGTCGTCGCGAACGTAAACGAACTCGGCGTCGCCGGGGGCAGCATGCGATGGTCTCCGGAAAACTAGAGATAGGCCGGATCGGCGCCGCTGCGCCGCAACAGCGTTACGAGCGCATTCTGCGCGCGGCGATCGGCCTGGGGATCGCGATGGAAGCGCATCGTGCTGTGATGCGCGAGATAAATGCCGCCGAGTTCCCAGATGATCTGGTCGACTTCGACCGAAGTGTCGAGATGGCCGAGATCGACCGCGCGTTGCACCTGGGCACGAAGCAGTTCGCGCCACTCCGCGTCGAGCGCAGCCACACGGTCGCGTACCTCCCCGCTCACGTCATCCAGTTCGAAGAGCGCGGCTGCGATGGGGCAGCCGCCGCGCAGTCCCGCGCGCGCCGACCAGCCGAACCACAATCCGACGAGAGCGATCAGGCGGGGCAGTCCCTCGGTTGCCTCCATTGCCGGCGCGACCACGTGAGTGCGCGCGATCCGCGCTGCTTCGTCGAGCAGCGCGAGTTCGAGGAGTTCGCGCGAGCGGAAATGTGCGAACAGTCCGCTCTTCGACATGCCGGTGGCTTCGGCCAACCGGCCGATCGTCAGCGAAGCGAGGCCGCCCTCGCTCAGCGTCTGCAGGCCTTCTTCTATCACCTTTGCGCGGGTTGCCGATGCTTTCATGTGAGTTCAGTACGAACGGTCGTGCTTTTTTGCAAGCGGCAAACGCTATTGGCGGGCCGCCGGGGCCGAGGGCACCGCTGCGGTGGGGCTATTCGATATCGGCGAAGGCCGGCCCGACCGATGGGCGGCTGGATGCGAGCGTCAGGCGACCGCTTCGAGCAGTCCCTCGAACAGCCGGCGGCCGTCGGTGCCGCCATGCGCGGCTTCGATGCGGCGCTCGGGATGCGGCATCATGCCGAGCACGTTGCCGGATTTGTTGAGCAGGCCGGCGATGTTGCGCGCCGAACCGTTGACGTCCTCGGCGTAGCGGAAGGCGACGCGGCCTTCGCCTTCGATCCGGTCGAGCGTCTCGGCATCGGCGAAGTAATTGCCGTCATGATGCGCGACGGGGACGGTGATCGTCTCGCCCGACCGATAGCCGCTGGTGAAGATCGACTGGCTGTTGTCGACGCTCAGCGCGACATTGCGGCAGACGAAGTTGAGCCCGGAATTGCGCATCAGCGCGCCGGGAAGCAACCCCGCCTCGGTGAGGATCTGGAAGCCATTGCAGATGCCGATCACCGGAACACCGCGCTCGGCAGCCTCGACGACTGCGCGGACCACCGACGAGCGCGCCGAAATCGCGCCGCAGCGCAGATAATCGCCATAGGAGAAGCCGCCGGGCAAAGCGATCAGGCCGATGCCGCCGGGCAGTTCGCTCTCGCCGTGCCACACCATGTGCGGGGCGGTCCCGGTCACGTCCTCGAGCGCTGTCGCGATGTCGCGATCGCAATTGGAGCCGGGGAAAACGATGACCGCGGTCTTCATTGCTTTTCGACCCGGTAGTTCTCGATCACGGTGTTGGCGAGCAGCTTGCGGCACATCTCGTCGATGCTCTCGTCGCTGGTGCCGTCGGCGACTTCGAGCTCGAAGAGCTTGCCGGCGCGGACGTCGTCGACACCATCGAAGCCGAGGCCGGCGAGTGCGTGCTGGATGGCCTTGCCCTGGGGGTCGAGCACGCCGTTCTTCAAGGTGACGATGATGCGGAGCTTCATGCGGGGAGCCTATGGCCGCGTGCGCTGAGTCCCGCAATCGGAAATGCGGGGTGCGGAAACGGAAAGGGGCGCGGAGGATATCCTCCGCGCCCCATTTCGCGCGTCGCTGCTGCTGCGGCTTACTTGCCGCGGCGCTTGCGGTGGCTTTCGAGGTCGAGCACCGCCGAATCGGCGCCTTCGGGGAACAGGCCGAGGCGGCGGGCGACTTCCTGATACGCCTCGACTTCGCCGCCGAGATCGCGGCGGAAACGGTCCTTGTCGAGCTTCTCGTTGGTGGCGATGTCCCACAGACGGCAGCCGTCGGGGCTGATCTCGTCCGCGAGGATGATCCGGGCATAGTCATTGTCCCAGATCCGGCCGAATTCGAGCTTGAAGTCGACGAGGCGGATGCCGATCCCGGCGAACAGTCCCGACAGGAAATCGTTCACCCGGATCGCCATGTCGGCCATGTCGTGCAACTCTTCCTGCGCGGCCCAGCCGAAAGCGAGGATATGCTCGTCGGTGACCATCGGATCGCCGAGCGCATCGTCCTTGAAATAATATTCGACGATCGTGCGGGGGAGGGGCGTGCCCTCCTCGATGCCGAGGCGCTTGGCGAGGCTGCCGGCGACGACGTTGCGCACCACGACCTCGATCGGGACGATCTCGACCTGGCGGATCAATTGCTCGCGCATGTTGAGCCGGCGGATGAAGTGGGTTGGGATGCCGATTCCGCCGAGCAGGGTGAAGACATGCTCGGAGATGCGGTTGTTGAGCACGCCCTTGCCGCTGATCGTGCCCTTTTTCTGGGCGTTGAACGCAGTCGCGTCGTCCTTGAAATACTGGATCAGCGTGCCCGGCTCGGGACCCTCATAGAGGATCTTTGCCTTGCCTTCGTAGATCTGCCGGCGGCGTGCCATGTCGGCTCTTACCCCTGAAAAGCGTCGCCCCGGCGGCGCGGAAAGGACCGCACGGCAACCGGGGCTCTGGAAGAGCCCGGCGCTATACTGGATGCCGTGTGGCGGTGCAATCACGCTTCCGCCGCGATGACGGGTCTGCGCCTGTACCAGCGCCGGACGAGCAGGGTGCCAGCCAGCGCGATCAATGCCCAGGGGGTCAGGAAGATCAGCAGGATCAGCAGGTTGCGTCCGATGGCGAACACCATGGCGGCCGATGCCGTGACTGCATCGCTCAGCCGCCCCGATTGCGGGCGCGGGGAGGGTTGGACGGCGACTGTGGGGACGTAATTGATCCGGAACTGCGAGAGCGCGACCCGGGTGCGCAACTCGCGCAGCCAGCCCTTGGCCTGATCGAGCTCTTCCTGCGCGCCGGCGACGCTGCGTTCGGCCTCGACCAGTTCCGAAACCCGGCCCTGGCGATTGCGCAGCATATCGGTGAGCCGCGCGACGAGGATCTCGCGCTGGCGGATCCGCGCCTCGGTGTCGACCATGTCCTTCGAGACGTCTTCGGCAGTGATGCTGGTCTCGGCGGGGCGGCCGCCTGCCGCGGCGATGGATCTGGTCACCTCGGCGCGGAAATTCTGGGCGATATGGCTCGCGACGCGAAGCTCGAGATTGGCATTGGCATAGGCTTCGTCCGAATTGCCGTGGCGCATCGACACCAGCTGGCAATTCACGGTGCCGAGGCGCTGGCAGAGCGCGAGATGCGCTTGCTGGGCGTCGGCGATCGCAGGACCGGGGAGGCGATAGCCGAGCAGATAGGCGTAAGCGAGCTGGGGTACGCTGACCTGGATCGGATTGCCGGGGGAGGCGGATTCGGGGGCATTCTGCGCGGACGCCGCCGGAGCGGTGGAATAAGCGGGCGCGGAGTCGCGGAGTGCCGCCGGGCCCGTTGCCTCGGACATCGCCATCGAGGAGAGGTCTGCGCGCGGCGGCGGCGTGGCTTCGCGCCGGTTTCCGGACTGGATCAGCAACAGGCAGGTCGCGAGGACCACCAAGGCGGCGCTGCCGCCCGAGATCATCATGACGAGTCGTTTTGGCATTCCGTCCTCCCACCATGTTTGTGATGATACAACATCACATATGAAGGGGCGGTGCAACAGGCAATCAGTCTCCGCGGCGGTCCTTTGCCGCGGAGACTGGATGAGTCAGGCCTGTTCGAGCGCGATGCGGCGCTTGCGGAGGGTGCGGAGCGCGAGCACCGGCACCCCGAGGAGCAGGAACCACGGCAGCAGATAGATCGCCAGCGACAGGAGCGCGCGCAGGCCGACCTGGAACACCGCGCCCGAGCCTTGCGCGGCTTCGCCGAGATAGGTGCCGAGGGTTTGCGACGAGGCCGAAGGGGCGATCGCGGAATAGCCGATCTCGAAATCGGACATCGCGACGCGGCCCCGCAGCTCGCCCAGCCAGCCCCGCGCCTGATCGAGCTCTTCCTGCGCCTGGGTGACGTTGCGCTCTGCCTCGAGCAGGTCCGAAACGCGGCCCTGGCGCTTGCGCAGCAGCTCGGTGAGCCTGGCGACGAGCAATTCGCGCTGGCGGATTCGGGCCTCGGTGTCGACGATTTGCTTCGAGACTTCGTCGGTGGCGATCTTCGCATTCTCGGCGCGACCGCCGGCTTCGCTCACCTCATGATCGAGCAGCACCTGAAAACGGCGTGCATCGGCGGTGGCGACGCGGAGCCGGAGCTTGGCATGGTTCGATTGCGACTCGCCGATGCCACGTTCGAGCGCCAGCAACTGGCATCGCGCCGGGCCCATATCCTCGCACATGTCGCGGTGCGCATTCTGCGCGGCGGCGATTTTGTCGCCTGGCAGAAGATAAGAGAGGACATAGGAATAGGTCAGCTTGGGAAGCGAGACCGGGAGTTTGGGCGGCGTATCCGATCCCGGCTTCGTCGGGTTTGCAACGAGCGCCTCGGACGGCGCGACGTCGGTGACGACCGATTCAGCGGCGCCGGGCGAAGCGGCGGAGGAACTTTCCCTCGCGGAATCGCCGGTTCCGGCGGGGGAGCAGGCGGCGAGCGTCGCGGCGGTTGCGACAACGGCGATAAGGCGCATGGGCATATCTCCTGCATTGAGGATGATATGCCATCACATGCGTGGGAAAGCGTCAAGACACAATTTGGCCATAATCAGGGCGAAATTGTGGCCATGCATAAGTTGCAGTTTGAATTCAGATGGTTAGCAGCGGATACGCTCCCAAGGAGCGTCGTACTCGATGGCATTGAGCCGTTCGAAAGCGTGCGCCACCTGGTGGAGCAGGTCTGCGAGCGCGCTGCTCAGGGCGTGGTGGCGATCGGCCCAGGCGGCGCTTTCATAATCGTTCGACATGATGACTTTTCCTTATGGGTTTCATCAGCAGGACTTGTGAAAAAGGCGAGCGGCGACGCGCCGCTCGCAGGGACCGCCGAGCGAGTTTTATCGGGAGCTGGCGGGGTTTCGGGAGGCGGTTAGCGGTCGGTGCTGGAGACCTGCACCGGGGACGACGCTTGCGCCACTGCGCGGCTGCGTTGGGGGGCGACGCGCGCCTTGGTCTCGGCGCGGCAACGCAGCCCGGCGAGCGACGGCATCCGATCTCCTGGTTGCCGGGTCGGGCAGACATTCTCTACCGCGCGGCTGAGCCGACGATCCAGTTCGGCGCGGTCGGCCGGGCGCGAGAGATCGAGATCTACGTGGCGGACATTGAGGGTCGGGGGGCTCTCGACCGGGACCGCC
>Ga0247823_10000419_pt1 | contig 36435 bp, 25 predicted proteins | sample 13C_PalmiticAcid_2_FD_192426 | JGI IMG/M metagenome (GOLD analysis project Ga0247823, IMG submission 192426) | Soil microbial communities from agricultural site in Penn Yan, New York, United States - 13C_PalmiticAcid_Day30 | ecosystem: Environmental > Terrestrial > Soil > Agricultural land...
CGGCCGCACCGGCCGCCGCCCTTCCCCCGCCTGCACCCGCGGCAGCGCCCGAACCGGTGCCGGTGGCGCCGCCCGACGCACCGGCGGTCACCACCGCGCTCGACCTGCCCCCGGACCCGGTCGGCACCGCGACCGAATTCGCCACCGAAAGCGGCGAACTCGACTATGATATCGACGCGGCATGCTGCGCCGACTGCGCTGCGGACTCGGCGGAAGACGAAGCCGCGCTCGCCGAAGCCGCCGCGATCGAAGCGATCGAAGCGTCCTACGCATCGCCCGATTTCTCCGACGTCGACGCCCGCTACGCCGGGGAGCAGCTGATGGCGGCAGTCGCCCGCGCCGACGGGGAATGGCACTCGTCCGCGGATATGCTCGACAGCATTGGCGAGGCATTTGATGGCGAGGCCGGCGATGCGGAGACTGTTTCCCCCTCGCTCACCGCCTTGTTCAGCGATCTGGCACAGGGCGATGCTGCGCGATCGCTGTTCGGGCGCCGCGTGCGTGTCCTGCTCCGCCCGGGCGAGCCGATCGGCGGGATCAGCCCGCTGCGCGGCGACCTACTCCTGCGCACCGTGCCCGGGCATGGCTGGACGCAGCTCGGCTTCGTCGCGTCGCCGGGTTTCGCGTCGGGCGTCCGCATCCTCGAGATGGGACTGCGCCCCGAAAGCGATCCGCGCGCGTTGCCCGGACGCTACGCGCATGTCGTGGAACGCTGGCCGGTACACCGGGGCGAGGACGATCGCTTCGCGCGGCGCGTCGCCAATGCCGCCGACCTGATGCTCGACGACACGATGTTGTTGCGTCTCGTCGCCGGGGAGGCCGGCGATCCGGAAATGCTGGGGGAGGAGGCCGGCGAACCAGCGCTCGGTCCCGGCGCCCACGGCCCCGCGGTGGTGGAACTGCAACGGCGCCTGAACGCGCTTCATGCCGCGCGCACCAGTCGCGGGCTGATGGGGCTTGGTGACATGCCCCTGCGCGAAGACGGGTCATACGGCCCGCGCGTGCGCACCGCCGTCCTGGCGCTGCAATCGCTGGCGCCGGCGGGAATCATCCCCCGCGCCGATGGCGTCGTCGGCGCGGCGACCTGGCGCGCGCTTGCCTTGCTCGAAGCCACCAGTGCAGCCGCTTCGCCCTCACCGCCGCTGCGCGCGCAACCGCCTGCCCAACCGACCGCCGCCCCGGCGAACGGTGTCGCGGCCGGCGAAATTGTCGAGGCCCGCGTACCGCTGCTGGCATCGCATCGTGGCACCGCACCCGATCTGGTGGTGCGCTGGAACGCCATGGCGGCAGTGCCCGAACGGCTCGACGTGCTGGTCCATCTCCATGGTTTCTCCGGACGCGGCGCGGCAATGCGGATCGATCGGGACAAGCTGCCCAATTCGGGGCTCGACTTCGCCGACCCGGCGAACCCGGCAAATGCCGGGCGCACCGCCCCGCTCCTCGCCATTCTGCCGCGCGGCAATTTCTACGGCGGGCGCACGGGCATGGGCTACGACTTCCCCGCGCTCACGGCTCCCGGCGCGCTGGGGCAGTTGATCGCGCTCGCACTCGCGCGCTTCGCGGCGGCGGCAGGTGCCGGCAACGTGCAGCCAGGACGGCTGATCCTCACCTGCCATTCGGGTGGCGGTGCGGCGCTGATGCGGTTGCTGCAACAGCTCGACCCTGACGAGGTCCATTGCTTCGATGCGCTGTACGGACCGCCGACGGCGCTCATCCGCTGGGCGGAAGCGAAGCTGCGCGGCCTCGCAGCGCAGACCGGAGCGCTGCGCATACTCTATCGCGCTGGCGAGGGCACGGCCGCACACAGCCGCCAGGTCGCGCAAACGCTCGCGAGCCTGACCGCGAACGATCCGGCACTGGCCCGGCGCTGGCGCGCCGACGCCGTGCGCGACGAGCACAGCGCCATCCCCCGCCGCTATGGCTGGCGGCTGCTCGGCGATCCGGGCGTGGAGCTTGCGGGCGGCGCCGCGACCCCGTCCCGTGAGGATGAAGCCGAGGCGATGCGCTGGGACGAACTGGCGGAAACCGACCCGCCCGTCCCACCGGGCCTGACCCAGGCCGAAGTCGACGCGCTCGCCGCCCGCGAGTTCGGCAACGCGGCCGAGCTCGAAGCCCATTTCGCCGGCGTCGGCGGGTTCGCCGACTGGTTCAACCGCACCTTGTCGGGCCAGGGTCCGTTCACCCGCGGCCGCGGCGGCCCGCTGCGCATGCCCACCGGCGCCGCCGCCCGCGCCCGCTTCGCCGGCTTCTGGAACCGGCTGGCAACCACTTATGATCAGCCCCGTGTCGCATTGCTCGATTTCGCCGCGCTGATGGCGATCGTTCTCAACGAGACCGACGGCGACTTCGCGGGACACATCGAATCGAGCGGGCGCGGTAGCGGCGGGCGCACCGATGCGCGCGGGCGCCACCCCGGCCTCGCCTATTTCTTCGATCGCATCGAGCTGCGGCCCGGACGCACCAAGGCGAGCTACAATCACATGAGCGGCGGTCGCACGGCAGGCTCGCTGTTCGATGACCCCATCTTCATCCGCGCGCACGGCAATTTGGGTGGCGCCGCCCGGCTGGCCAATCACGGCAGCGACTTCGGCGGGGCATGGAACAGCCACTATTACCCGCAAGCCGAGTTCTCGACGCGCGAGGACGATCCCGAGACCGCATTCATCCGCGAGACCGACTTCTACAAGTTCCGCGGCCGCGGCATCATCCAGACGACCGGGCGCGCGAGCTATCTGCGCCATGCCGCCTTCATCCGCGGCTATCGCGGCCCCGATCCGGTGATCCAGGCACTCGCCGCGCGCTGGGCGAGCCTCAGCGACCAGGACATCTGCACCGTCAGCACCAATGACGACTGGAACCGCTATTTCGCCGTGCCCGAAGTGCTGGGGCTCGGCGTCCGCTTCCATGCGGGCACGACCCGCTATCACCATATGAGCCGTCGCGCCGAAGTGCTCAACGCCGTCGCTGCCGGGCAGGCGCTCGGCCAGTCTGGCTCGATCTACCGAATGGGGCGGCGGATCAGCGGCGATGGCGCCTATGGCCGGGGCGCCTATCGCGACCGCGTGCTCGGCCTGATGCGCGCGATGCTCGCACTGTCGGCGCCCGGCCCCTCGCCGCGACCCGTGCCCGGTCCGGTGCCGGACCCGACACCCGCTCCGGCACCGCAGCAGCCGCCATCAGCGCCGCGTGCGCCGCAGGAACTGGAGCATCGCTCACGCCGCGAACAGCGCAGCGACCCGCCCCGAACAAGCGGCGGCCGCGCCGAAGTCGCCCCACCGGACGAAGCGACGGCGCGCGCGCAATGGGACGCAAATCCCCGCGTCCACGGCTATTTCGAGCGGTCCTTCGCCAACTACCTGGAGTTCGTTCCGCTGTTCGCGCGCCGGGGCGTCGCAGACACCGCGGCCTATCTGGCACGGAACATCACCGGCCTGACCTTCTTCGGACGTCGCCAGTCGGGGCATCGCGACTTCATCGAGCCGCTCCGCTCGGCCGAGGCCGCTCTAGCGGGCCGGACGCTCGATCCGCCGGTGACGAGCTTCGGCGTGTTCAACATCCGGCGCATCGCCGGGAGCCAGAGTCTGAGCCTGCACGCGATGGGCCGCGCGATGGACCTCAACCCGCGTACCAACCCGCATATCCGCGACGCCCGCGACTTCCTCGTTATCCAGGCGGTGACGGGCAGCGACCTGCGGCGCGAGCGCAGCCCGGCGCGGCTGCGCGAGCTCAGCACCCAGTTCCAGCGCGACTTCACCGCCGCCTGGGCGAGCGCGCAATCGGCATCTGATGTCACCCGCGCACTGGCCGATCGCGGCACCCGCCAGCGACTCGATCGCTACGCGCGCGAAGGATTCTGCACGCTCGACCTCGCGCTGATCGAGGCGCTGATCGCCGCCGGCCTCGGCTGGGGCGGAAGCTGGTCGAGCAGCAAGGATTTCATGCACTTCCAACTGCCCTGAGCGAAGGCGAAAGGAGCGTCTGCGATGATGTATTCGAGGATCGGCTGGCCGGGGGAATCGGATAGCGCCGATTGGGCCGCGCCGCTTGCGGGATGGGACACCGAAACCGGCGGTGGCGACGCCAATGTGCGCTGGCTGCAATCGGCGCTCAACCAGCTGATCGGCGCCGGTCTCAGCGTTGATGGGGTCGCCGGGAACGCCACACGCAACGCGGTGCGAACCTTTCAGGGGCGCAACGGCCTGACGCAGGACGGCGTTGCCGGCCCGCTGACGGTTGCGGCGATCCGCGCAGCGCTCAATGCCGGAGCGATCCCGGCCGCCCCGCCCGTCTGCACCGGGCTTCCGGTGCGCCAGACGCTCGACCGCTTCGCCTTTGGCCAGCATCGTATCGAGGCGCATCATCAGCCCCAGATCGACGCGATCGCCGCGTGCCTGCTCGCCAGCCTCGGCACGCCGACGCCGATCGACGGGCTGGCGCTGGTCGGCCACACCGACACCGTGGGTGACGATGGCGCCAATACCGGCCTCGGCCAGCGCCGCGCCGAAGCGGTGATGCAGGCGATCGACGCCAGCCTGCGCCGCCAGGGTGCCGGCCGCCATTTCAGCTTCGTCTTCACGCCCACGACCCGCGGCGAGAGCGAGCCGATCCCCGGCGATCCTGCGCTGAGCCGCCGCGTCGATGTGATCGCGCCATTCGCCTTCCCGCCACCGCCCCGGCCGCGGCCAAGGCCCCAGCCCTTCCGCTCGCCGCTCGATCCGCCGCGCTGGGGGCCGCTGCTGGCAAGGGTCATCAGCCCGCGCGCGACGATCCGGACGGGCAACGCCGTCCGGCATCTGGTCGACGCCGAGAATCCCGGTGCTCCGATGCTCGCCGGCTATGACGCGATGGTCGAGGCGATCCGTTCGGCGCGCGGCGGCAACGCGTTCATCTATCTGCTCGGCTGGATCTGCGTCGACGATTTCGACATGATCACCTGCGATCCCGACAGCAAGCTGCAGAAATTACTGGAGAGGGCCGCGCGGGACGGCGTCCAGGTGCGCGCGATGTTCTGGGAAGCGGCGATCCACATGCGGACTCAACGCCGCCAGACCCAGGCTTCGGCTGATCATATCAACGCACTGCCGGGCGGCGCGGCGATCGTCGACGGCGAGACGCTGAGCCTCGGCTCGCATCACCAGAAGCTGCTCGTGGTCGGCGATGGCGAGCGGCTGGTCGGTTTCTGCGGCGGACTCGACGTCAATCCCGACCGCATCCTGCCCTCGACCATCGTCTGCCCGACGCCGAGGCCGACCCGGCTCGCGCAGCGCGCACGCGAAAGCTTCGAGGTAAACTGCGACGGACGCGACAACGAGAGCGATATCGAGAGCATGAGCGGCGGCGGCGGCAACCCGCTCCACGACGTGCATTGCCGTGTGGAGGGACCGGCGAGCATCGACCTGCTGGGCACCTTCATCACCCGCTGGGACCATCACCCCGCAAGCCGGGCGATCGAGGCGCGTGCGCCGCTGCGGGGCCGGGGCCTCACCACGCCCACTGCCTTGTCCGCGCCGCTGCCGCCGCAGCGCAGTTCGACCGGCGACACCTGTTCGGTCGCCATCGGCCGCACCTTCAACCCACGCCGCGGATCGGGCATGCCGCGCGAGCGCGACATCCGAGCGATGCTGCTCGCCGGCATCCGCAACGCACGCCGCTTCATCTACATGGAGGAACAGTATCTGCTGAACCTCGAGGCCGCGCGTGCCCTGCGCGCGGCAATGCCCAATATCCAGCATCTGACGATCGTGATCGCCGCCACGGACGTCAACAGCGACACGCCGTGCATCTGGACCTTGCGGCGCGAGTTCGTCGAGGCGCTGTCGCGCGGGCTGCCGCCCGATCAGGCTGCGAAGGTGCGCATCTTCCAGCTGGTGACCCCGCCGATCCCAGCGGTCCCGCCACCCTGTAGAAGCTCGAGCTCCGGCCGGTTCATGCCAACCTTTGGCCGGCACACCTATGTCCATGCCAAATGCTGGGTGTTCGATGACGAGCTGGCGGTGATCGGATCGGCCAATTGCAACCGCCGCGGCTGGGAGCATGATACGGAGATCGACGCCTTCATCTTCGACGACCGCGTGCCCGCCACCGCGACGACGCGGACCTTCGCGCAGCAGATGCGGATGGACCTGTGGTCGGAGCACCTCTCGCTTCCTCCTTCCCGTTTCGTCGATGGCGTCGCCTCCGCGTCGCTCTGGCTGCGGCCGGGCACGACCGCGCGCGTCATGCGCTACTGCCCGGATGAGGGAAGCGACACCTTCCCGCCGCAATGCGGGATCCTGCGCGACACGCTGGTCGATCCGGCAGCACCGTGAAGGCGCCCGTAACGCCCCGCCGCGCGCCGGTCCCGTTCAGAAACGTCCCAGGCGTTTGGTGAACACCAGACTGATCGTGCGGGGGTTTGGCGGATTGTTGTAGGGGTCGTATCCCAGCACGGCATCCGGCAGGAAGTTGGGCCGCTGGTTGAATAGGTTGGCGACGACCAACTGCAGCTCGCCGCCCTTCGCTGCAGGCGCAGACACCAGACGTTCCAGGTCGAGTCCGAGGAAGACCGACGCAGTTGTATACGCCCCGACCTTGCGCCGCGGCTCCCCCGGCCGGTTATCGGTGAACCCGTCAACATAGTTCACCACCGAGCCGATCGAGTAGCCGCCGCGGCCCCAGATCACAGAACCGTTGAGCCGCAGGTCGGCGGGCTGGGCGTAGCCGTCTAGGCGGGACGCGGCGTGCCCCGATCCCGCGGTCAGGCTGAGACCGAGGATATATTGCCCGGTCAGCTTGAAGCGCGCCTCGCCGCCGAACAAGCGCGCGCGATAGGCAAGATCGAAATCGATGCCGTCGGTCATTTCCACCGCGAAATTCTGCGGGCGGATATCGGCAATGAGCTGCACCTGGGACAGGAGCGACGCCGGAATCTGGCTCACGCTGTTGTAGATGACGGTATCCCCGCCGCTGACGAACGGCACCTCGGTCGCGAACCAGCGAAAGATCGTCGGGTTGTTGACGATCCGCTTCACAAGATCCGGCCCCGGATTGGCCGTGTTGAAACCCTGCAGATCACGCACGCTCACGCTGTCGTCCTGCGAGGGCGTCACCACCCGGCCGGAGATCTTGATCCGGTAATAGCCGGCCTTGATCGAGAGGTTCGGGATGAAGGACGGCGTAAAGTCGATGCCGACGGTGAAGGTGTCGGCATTCTGGGTCTTCAGGTCGGGATTGGCCCCGGCACGGAACATCACCAGCGCATTCCCGCCGGGCAATGCCGGATTCTGACTGGCCGGATCGAGGAAGGCGTAGGGATAATTCCAGAACGATACCTGTTCGGCGATGCCGATCGTGTCGCGGAACCGCGGCACCAGGAAGGACCGCGCATAGGTACCGCGCAGCGCGATCGAACGATCGATCTGCCACCGGACTCCGGCTTTTGGAGCCAGGGCATCGTCAAATCCCAGATCCTCATAGCGCGCCGCAGCCGAAAGCGTGAGCGAGCGTATGAGCGGAATATTCATATCCGCACTGACGACCGGCACATTGACCTCGCCGAACAGCGACTTCACCTCGCGCTCACCGCCCGCAAGGTTGAAGAAGATCCTGGCGTTCGTGCGGAAGGTCTCGCGCCGATACTGCGCCCCGCCCGCGAGGAGGACCGGCCCCGCGGGCAATCGCCCCAGCTGCGTCTGCCCGGTCAACTCGACGGCGAACAGGGTGTTGCGGTGGGTGTAGGACCGGCTCGACACCGGAAGGAGCGGGTCGCCGCGGAACAGGGTGCTGCTGGTGCGGTTGCTGCCCCAGTCGAGATTGAGGTCGAACGATGTCGTCTCGCTCGCCTGCCAGTGCACATTGCCATAGACCGAATAGCCGGCCGCTTCATTGTCGAAGAAGCGATTGTCCGTAGCATGGCCGATATAGTTTATGCGCGCGTCGCGCTTGCGATGAAAATGCGAGGCATCGATCGAGAATTTGAGCGCACCGAACTCCTGTGCGACGCCGGCATAGAGCCCGCTCAGCTCCTCGTTTGGAAGCTGCGTGATCTGCAGCAATGTGTTGGAGACGAGGATCGGATCCTCGATGTACGCGGATCGCTTCTGATACATGGCTGCGCCGTAGATCTGACCGCCGTTCCAGCTATGCCCCGCGATCGCGCTCAATTCGGCATTGTTCGAACCGGTCTGCGTCGCGGTCGATGCGCGGGCGCGCAGTTCGGCGCCATCGGTGATCTTGCGCGTCACGATGTTGACCACACCGGCAACGGCATCCGCTCCGTAGGTCGCTGAAGCGCCGTCGGCGATAATGTCTATCCGGTCGATCAGCGCCGAGGGAATCACGGAGACCGTCGGCGCCTCGATCATTCCTATGCTCGCCATGCGCCGGCCATTGACCAGGGTCAGCGTCGCGTCCGAGGCCAGGCCGCGCAGCGCGAATGCGGCGAAGCCGTCATATTGATTGAACGTCGTGCCCTCACCCAGCGTCGAGCCGATGCTCGAAGCCGAGGTTCCGAAATCGCTGAGATCGCCGGTGAAATTCTGCGGAATCGTCAGCATATACTCCGACAGCGATCCCGATCCCGCCTGCTCGACATCCTCGAGACCATAGGTCTGGATGGGGCTCGCGATATACTCGCGGGGCAGGCGCCGGATGAGCGAGCCGGTGACGACGATGTCTCCGTCCTCATTACCGCCCCGACGTTTGGATGCTTCGGTTTCAGCCGGGTCTTCCGTCCGTGGCGCCTCCTGCGCGAAGACGGGTGATGCCGGCACACAAACCAGCGCAGCGGCAATCAGCGGGCGAGACGATCCAAGCATATTTCCCCCTCAAGCAAAATGTAATGTTACATCATTACAAAACTGGAGCGGCAATAGGCCGTGACCTCTCGCTGTCAAGGCGGATTGGAGCGCTGCGAGATGCGGACCGGCGGACCCCAGTCGAACCCTAGCCGGTCAAAGCGCTTTCTGCGGCAAGTGCGCGGGCCAGCCTGTCCATATCCTCCGGGCTGTTGAACAGCGCCGGCGTCACCCGCACGCATGCGCCCTTTGCCGGGCCGTCGCGGTGCACGGTGAAGATGCGATGGCGCTCGAGCAGGCGCGCGGCGAGCGCCACATTGCCTTTGACATCGGTCACGCCGCGCAAGCGGAAAGAGGTGATACCGCCGTGCAGCTCGGGGTCGTCGGGCGTCAGCACCTCGAGTCCCGCCAGTGGGCGGACCGCCGCAACCCAGCGGTCACGCAGCATCCGCAGGCGCGCCGCACGGCGCGTGCGCCCGATCGCCTGTTGGAAGGCGAGCGCCGCGGGGACGGTGAGCAGCGCCGCAAAATCGCTGGTGCCGGGATGCACGCGTGCGCTCACCGTATCGCGGCCGTCCGCCGGTTCAGCCGGATCACGGTCGATCCGGGACAATGCCGTCTTGCGGATATGCATCGCCCCTACCCCCAGCGGCGCACCGAGCCACTTGTGGCAGTTGATGCCGACGAAATCGCAATCGAGGTCGGCCAGATTCATGTCGAGCTGCCCCCAACTGTGTGCGGCGTCGACGATCGAGTCGATCCCGCGTGCGCGCGCCAGCGCGGCGATCTCGCGCACCGGCAAGACAAGTCCTGTGCGGTGGCTGAGGTGCGTCAGCAGCACCAGCCGCAAGCGCGGATTGGCGTCGAACGCCGCGGCATACGCGTCGATCAGCCCTTGCCGTGTGGCCGGCTCCGGCAACGCGATACGAACCACCGAAACCCCGCGCCGCACGCGCAGATGCGCCATGCAATCCTGCATGCTGTCATAGTCGAGATCGGCGTAGAGCACGGCATCGCCGGGCTGGAGCCGGTTGTAGCCGAGGATCAGCGCCTTGAGCGCCTCGGTTGCGTTGCGCGTGAAGGCGATCTCGTCCGCCGGCACGCCGAGCTCCGCTGCCAGTGCATCGCGCACCGCCATCGCATCTGCACCGAAACGACGGCGCGTATAGTAGCTGGTATCGCGGTTCACGCGCGTCAGCTGCTCCTTGTACGCCTCCAGCACGGGCCGGGCCATCATGCCCCAATTCCCGTTCTCGAGCTGGATCACCTCACGCGTCACGTCGTACTGAGCGGCAATGCCACGCCAATAGGCTTCGTCGTCGGTGGCGCTGGAAAGCGCCGCCGGCGCTGCCTGTGCGGCCGCCGGAAGGGCGGCAAGTCCGGTCAGCAGCGTCCGGCGGTTCATCATGTTTCCCTTCGTCAGAACGTCACGCCCAGCCGGACATAATATTGGCCGCCGTCGGTGTCATAGGGGGCATTGCGCGAGTAGATGAGGCCGCGCACCGCCTGGTTGGTCGCTTCGTCGGGATAGGTATCGAAGACATTCTCCGCGCCGGCGCGCAGGGTGAAATGCTCGTCGAAGCGGTAGGCGACCGCGACGTCGAACAGCGCGAGGCCACCGAAGCGCTGGAACAGCTCGCCGGTGGCGTTGCCGCTGACATCAGTCCACGCGCCGTAATAGCGGCCGCGCAGCAGCAGCGAGAAGCCGCCGACCTCGTAGCCGAGCGAGGCAGTGCCGTTGTTCTGCGGCAGTCGCTCCTCGAATACGCGGCGCTGCGTCTCGTTAGGGATCGCGGCGCTCGTGCCGCTGCGCACCTTGGTGTTGTTGTAGTTGTACGCGAGCGTCGCGGTGGCGCGGCCGGGGCCGAGGTTGCGCGCATAGTTGAGCACCACGTCGATACCGCGCGTGCGCGTGTCGAAGTCGTTGGTGAAGTAGCTGACCGAGGTGAAGCGCTGCGGATTGGGGAAGCTCGCTGGCACCGCAAAGGTGCGCGACTGGCTGAACCGGTCATCGACGTCGATCTGGTAGAGGTCGACGCTTCCGCTGAACCCGATACCGGTCTGGAAGGTCAGCCCCGCGGTCAGCGTCTTCGACGTTTCGGGGGTCAGCGGCTTGGCGCCGAGTGCGATCGCGAGCGGATCACTGGGCGAGAGACGTCCCTGATTGAAGATCTGCAGCGTGACGGTGTCGAGGCCCTGAGTGGTCTGGATGCTGTTGAGCTGCCCCGGGGTCGGTGCGCGGAAGCCGGTCGACCAGGTCGCGCGCGCCGCGATCCCCTGAACCGGTTCAATCCGCGCCGCCAGCTTGTAGTTGAAGGTATCGCCGAACGCCGAGAAATCCTCGTAACGCCCCGCCGCACCCAGCGTCAGCATCTCCACCGGCCGCCATTCGAGATCGACATAGCCGGCATAGCTGGTCTGATCCCAACTGCCGGCAGCCGCCGGGCTGAAGCCGGGGAAGCCGTTCGAGCTGGGGGCCAGCCCCGTCGTCGCACCCGGTCCGATCGCATAGGAGGCGGCGTCGCCCGCACCGACCTTGAAGGTTTCGCGGCGGCGCTCGGCACCGAAGGCGATGTTGAGCGGTTCAGCCCCGCCCACCGGCAGGCGGTAGACGAAGTCGGCGTTGAGGTTGAACTCACGCTGCTCCAGCCGGCCGATGTAGAAGCTGGTCGGGCTGAGCGGCCCCATCGAGGCGTTGAGACTCTCACGCATGTTGTAGTCGATGCGGCTGCGGCCATAACCGACGCTAAGATCGTAGCTGAACGCGTCGCTCAGCTCACCGCGAACACCCGAATTGACCTGAACATCGCTGTATTCGGTGCCGAAGCGCGGCGTGAAACCGGCAGGATAGAGCGTCCGGAACGAGAAGCCGGGAAAGGCGCTGCTGGGGTTGTAAACGTTCGCGGTGCCGGCCGGATTGCGCCAGTTGAAATCGGTCACACCCTCGCCCGACTGGGCGGTGAGGAATGAATAGACCGTCACATTGTCGGCGATTTCATAACGCGCATCGACCGATCCGCGGATGCGCTCCTCATCCGGCTGGCCCCAGCGCTGCACCGGATTGGGCACCTTGATCGTGGGATTGGCGGTCTGGAAGGCGATCGCATCGGGGCGCTGGCGGGTGCGCGAGGTTGCCTCGGCCTTGTCATACTGACCGGTGAAGACGATGCTGCCGCGGTCGCCCAGCGCCGCGCCGCCGCGCACGCCACCCTGATACTCGTTGCCGTCACCCTCGAAATACTGGGAGAACTGGCCGAACGCCTCCATCCCCGGCTTGTCCTCGAGGATGATGTTGATCACCCCAGCGATCGCATCCGATCCATATTGCGCCGAAGCGCCGTCACGCAGCACCTCGATCCGCTTGATCGCCAGCGAGGGGATGCTGGCAAGGTCGGGCGCCTGCGCGCCGCGCGTGCCGAGCAGCGCCGAGCGGTGATAGCGCTTGCCGTTGAGCAGCACGAGCGTCTGGTCCGGCGAAAGCCCGCGCAGCGTGGCGGGGCGTACGAACGCAAGGCCGTCCGCTGCAGGCAGGCGCTGGACGTTGAAGGAGGGCAGCAGCTGGGCGATCGTATCCGACAGGTCGCCCGAGACACTCGATCGAACAGAATCGGCCGACAGGACATCGACCGGCGCCAGCGTATCGAACTGCGTGCGCGACCGCTCGCGCGTGCCGGTGACGACGACGATGCTGTCATCCGAGCCGGCGTCGGCCCCGGCGTCGCTTGCGACGGGAAGGGTCTGCGCCGTGGCGGGCGCGCAAGCGAAAACAAACGCGGCGAGCGCGCTGGTAGCGGTGAGCTTCATATGATCCCCAGGATGCCCCGGCGTCAGGACGCGCCGGCTTCGGCGGTGCGGCTAAGCCGCCCAGCCTTCACTTTGATGACGGGACGGCGACAGTTTGGAGATAGCTGAACGCCGTTCCGCGCTGATCCGGCACTGCCTGCCGCCCACTCAAGCCGTCGAGCATAAAACAGAAATGCCCGGCACGTCCTATAGAAAAACCAAGGATCCGTCAGGATAATGGAAGGCGATCACTCAAGATTAGCCAAAATACAAACGACCACCATTGCCCGTAATACTTCTTCTGCAACGGAGAGCATCTTCAAGGAAGGGCATGTTACCATATAACAATTCAACCCTCGCAATTTACAGATGACGAATTTCAAACAATCCTGTAAGCAACCCCGGAATGAGTCGCCTTCTCCTCGCCCTGATCTGTGTGCTTGCGTCCTTTTCGCTCGCATCAGGCGCCGTCGCGCATGCGGCGGAGCGGACGATCTGCGCCGAGGCGAGCGTCACGGCCCATGCCGGGGAAGAGGACGGCAGCACCCCCGATGCCGACGGTTCGGACAAGGGTGTCCAGCACCAGCACAGCGGCTGTCACGGCCATCATTGCGCATCGCTCGCGAACGACCTGACGCCGAGCAGCTACGCGTTGCTCGCGGACGGAAGCGGTTTCCCCCGCGTGGCCTCGCTTGCGGGCGACGCGCCCGATCCGTCGCTGAGACCCCCACAGGCCTGACGACCTAGACGCTGCCGGGCGATGCCCAGGCGGCCTGAACAGGTACGTCAGGAGTTTCAGACATGAGAGTGATGATCGCGGCGCTGCTCGCCGCGGCGTCCTGTGCGGGGATCGCGCAGGCGCAAACCCCGCCCGCCGAGGCGGGCGATATGATGACGCTGGAGGAAGCGGTGCGCCGGGCCGGCGCAACTTCCCCGGCGAACGAAGTTGCCGCACTCGGGATCGAAGCAGCGGAAGCGGAACGCAGGATCGCCGCGCTGCGGCCCAACCCGACGCTGGATGCCGAAGTCGGGAACGTCATCGGCACCGGGCCGTATCGCGGTTTCAACGAAGCCGAGACGACGATCGGCTTCGCGCTGCCGCTCGAACTCGGCGGCAAACGCGCGGCACGGATCGGCGTCGCTGACGCGCAGACCGCGCGTGCGCGGATCGACCAGCAGGCCGCCATTGCCGATCTGCGCCTTCAGGTAACGCAGGCCTATATCGAAGCGGTCACCGCCGGACGCCGTCTGGCAATCGCCGAGGATCAGGTCCGGGTCACCACGGAGAATCTGCGGATCGCCCGCGACCGGGTGCAGGCCGGGGCCAATGCGCCGATCGACGAACAGCGCGCCTTGCTGCTATCGTCCAACGCGGTCGCTGAAGCTGAGCGTGCACGCCGCACGGCCGAGGCGACCCGGGCCGCACTGGCGCAATTTACCGGCGCTACGCCGCCCGCGCTCGACCAGCCCTGGTTCGATCGCGTCACGCCGGTTCAGGCCGGTCCGCAATCCCCGGTCTCGACCGAGGGAACGCTCGCGCTCGCCGCAGCCAGCGCCGATCTCCGTACCGCCGATGCCGGGTTGCGCCTCGCTCGCAGCCAGCGCGTGCCCGACCTGACGCTCAGTGCGGGCACGCGGCGCCTGCAGGCGAGCGGCGACATGGCGATGGTGTTCGGCGTCTCAGTGCCGCTACCCGTCTTCAACAACGGGCGCGCCGCGGTCGACCGGGCCGCGGCGTTGCGCAACCAATCCGATGCGCAGCGGCGGCTGGTCCGGTTCGAAGCGGAACGCGCGATCGTCGCGGCTCGCGCCGACCGCGATCGCGCCGCCATGAGCGTGCGCGCCTCGGGACCTGCCCTCGCTGCGGCGCAGGAGGCGGCACGGATCGCCCGTGTCGGGTACGGCGAGGGCAAGTTCGACCAGCTCGTCCTGCTCGAAGCCGAGCAGGCGCTGCTCGACACCCGCACCGCCGCGGTCGACGCGCGCACACAATATCATGATGCCGAGGCGCGCCTCGCCCGGCTCCTCACGCCGGCCGCCGCGCCCGCGCAACCCGGGAATTGACGATGAAGACGCTCATGATCGGAGCCGCGGCTCCGCTTGCCCTGCTGCTCGCCGGATGCGGCGGGACGGAAGCACCCGCAAACAGAACGGCCGAAGCGCCGGAAAACAAGGCCGCCCCAGCAGGGGGCGAGGAAGACCATGCCGACGAAGGCCTCGTCACCCTGTCGCCGCAGCAGATCCGCACCGCCGGTATCGAGATCGTCCGGCCGTCCGTCAGCGGCGGCGGTGCCCTGGTGCGGCCCGCGACGATCGAAGGCGATCCGCAGGGCACTCAGGTGGTGTCCGCGGCGATCGGCGGCCGCGTGGTCGCGCTCAACTATAATCTCGGTCAGCCGGTCAGGCGCGGACAGGTGCTGGCGGTGATCGAAAGCCGTGAAGCCGCGTCGATCCGCGCCGAAGTGGAGGCGGCGCAGGCACGCGCCGCGCTCGCCCGTTCGAACCTCGCACGCGAGGAGCGGCTGTTCAGGCTGCGCGTCTCGCCCGAGCGCGATGTCATCGCCGCGCGCACCGCGGCGACCGAAGCCAGCATCGCGCTCCGCCTCGCCCGGCAGCAGCTGTCCGCGGCCGGTGTCGCCGGTGGCGGCCTCAACCGCATCGGCGTGACCGCGCCGATTGCGGGACAGGTCACCGCGCGCCCGGTAACGCTCGGGCAGACCGTCGCGGCGGACGCCGAGCTGTTCCGTGTCTCCAATCTTTCGCAGGTTGCCGTCACCATCTCACTCTCCCCCGCCGAAGCCGCACAGGTGGAGACCGGCGCGCCGGTCGAGATCAGCTCGAGCGGGCGCCGCACGGCAGCGCGCGTCAGTTTCGTGTCTCCGGTGCTCGATGAAGCGACGCGGCTGGTGACGGTGATCGCGCTGATCGACAATCGCGCGGGCGAATGGCGCGTCGGCGAAGCGGTCACCGCTGCGATGCAATTGCCCGGCACAGGCACCGGCAGCGTGACCGTTCCGGCCAGCGCGATCCAGACCATCGAGGAGCGGCCCGTCGTGTTCGTGCGTACGCCCACCGGCTTCAAGGCGACCCCGGTCACGCTGGGCGCGCGAGGCGCGGGCACGGTGGTCGTCACCGCAGGCCTGACCGGACGCGAGGAGATCGCCGGGCAAGGCAGCTTCACCCTCAAGGCAGAGCTCGGCAAGGGCGAAGCCGAGCATGGAGGGCACTGATCCATGATCGCACGCATCGTCACCTTCGCGGTCGAGCGGCGCTGGTTCGTGCTGCTCGTCACGCTGATCGCCACCGCGATCGGCGCCGTCTCGCTGTCGCGGCTACCGATCGACGCGGTCCCCGACATCACCAACAACCAGGTCCAGATCAACGTCCGTGCCCCTGCCCTCTCGCCCGAGCTGGTCGAGAAGCAGGTCGCCTTCCCGATCGAAACCGCGCTCGCGGGGGTACCGGGTCTCGAATATACCCGGTCGCTAAGCCGCAACGGTTTCGCCCAGGTAACGGCGGTCTTCACCGACTCCACCGACATCTATTTCGCGCGCCAGCAGGTCGCCGAGCGGCTGCGCACCGCGGAGGAAAGCCTGCCCGAGGGCGCCGCGCCCGAAATGGGGCCGATCGCGACGGGTCTGGGCGAGGTCTATATGTGGACCGTCCATATGGCCCACCGGCCGGAGGACAAGCACAAACCCGGCGAACCCGGCATCCAGCCCGACGGCAGCTACATCACGCCTGAGGGAGAGCGGCTGGTCAGCGACGCCGACAAGGCGACCTATCTTCGTACCGCGCAGGACTGGATCGTCGCGCCGCTGCTCAAACCCGTTCCCGGTCTTGCCGGAGTGGATTCGATCGGCGGCTATGTGAAGCAATATCAGGTTGTTCCCGACGTCCAGCGGCTCGCCGCGCTCAAGCTCAGCCTCAGCGATCTCGCCACTGCGCTCGAACAGAACAACAGCGCGGTGGGCGCGGGTGTAGTCGACCGCAACGGCGAGGGGCTTGCGGTGCGGTCCGACGCGCGCATCGCCAATGCCGACCAGCTCGCCCGCACCGTGATCGCAACCCGCGAGGGCGTGCCGATCCTGCTCAATCAGGTCGCGAGCGTGAAGCTCGGCCAGGCGATCCGCATGGGTTCGGCGTCCGAGAACGGTCAGGAAGTCGTCGTCGGCACCGCGATCATGCGGATCGGGGAGAACAGCCGCAACGTCGCCTCTTCGGTCGCCACGCGGCTCGATTCGATCAACGCCTCGCTGCCAACCGACATCATCATCCAGCCGGTGCTCGACCGCACGGGCCTCGTCAACGCGACGATCAAGACGGTGGCGAAGAACCTGTCCGAAGGCGCGCTGCTGGTCGTCGTCGTGCTGTTCCTGCTGCTCGGCAATTTCCGCGCGGCACTGATCGCAGCACTGGTGATCCCGGTCACGATGCTGATGACCAGCTTCGGCATGCTGCGTGGTGGGGTTTCGGCGAATCTGATGAGCCTTGGCGCATTGGACTTCGGGCTGATTGTCGATGGCGCGGTCATCATCGTCGAGAATGCGCTGCGGCGTATCGCCGAGCGGCAGCACCATATCGGCCGCACGCTCGACAAGGAGGAGCGGCTTCAGGTCGTGGCGAGCGCCGCGCGCGAGATGATCCGCCCGTCGGTCTATGGGCAGGCGATCATCATCCTCGTCTACGTCCCGCTGCTCACCCTCACCGGGGTCGAGGGCAAGACGTTCACGCCGATGGCGCTCACCGTCATCCTCGCCCTCGCCTTCGCCTTCGTCCTCTCGCTCACCTTCGTCCCCGCGATGCTCGCCATCTGGCTATCGAAGCCGGTCGAGGAGAAGGAAGGCCGCATCATGGCCTGGCTCAAGCGCCGCTACGAACCCGGCCTGACCAAGGCGATGGCGCGGCCGCGCGCGACGATCGCCACGGCGGTGGGCGCGTTCGTGATCGCGATCGGTGCCTTCGCAATGCTCGGGCAGGAATTCCTGCCGCAACTCGACGAGGGCGACGCCACGGCGCAGGTGCTGCGCGTGCCGGGCACCTCGGTCGAGCAAAGCCAGGCGATGCAGTTCCGGGTCGAGAAGGCGATCTCCGCGATCCCGGAGGTCAAGTTCGTCTTCTCCAAGACCGGCACCGCCGAACTCGCTTCGGACCCGATGCCGCCCAACATCTCCGACACCTTCATCATCATGAAGGACCGCAAGGAATGGGCCGACCCCAAGCTCCCCAAGGCGGAGCTGGTCGCCAGGATCGAGAAGGCGCTGGAGGGCCTGCCCGGCAACGCGTTCGAGATCAGCCAGCCGATCCAGATGCGCTTCAACGAACTGATCGCGGGCGTGCGCGGCGACATCGCGGTCAAGGTGTTCGGCGACGACACCGACGCGATGAACGCCACGGCCAACAAGATCGCCGCCATCCTGCGCAACGTGCGCGGCGCGACCGATGTGCGCGTCGAGCAGACCGAGGGGCTGCCGATGCTCGACATCAGGCCCAACCGCGATGCCATGGCACAGCTCGGCATCACCCCGCGGGTGATGCAGGATACCGTCGCCGCCGCAATCGGCGGACGCGACGCCGGCATGATCTTCGAGGGCGACCGGCGCTTCGCCGTGACGATCCGGCTGGACGACAAGGCCCGCGCCGATCTGCAGACGCTGGGGCAGGTCCCGGTACCGACGCCGGACGGCGCCTTCGTTCCGCTCGAGAGCATCGCCGATATCGCGGTAACCTCTGGCCCCAACCAGATCAGCCGCGAAAACGGCAAGCGCCGCGTGGTGGTGCAGGCCAATGTCCGTGGCCGCGATGTGGCGGGCGTCGTCGCGGACGCCCGCGCCGCGATCGATGCCGAGGTACGCCTGCCCGCCGGCGAATATCTCGAATGGGGTGGTCAGTTCGAGAATCTCCAGTCGGCCAGCGCGCGGCTGATGCTGGTGGTGCCCGCTTGCTTCGCGCTGATCATCCTGTTGCTCTACGGGGCGCTGGGACGCGTGCGCGATGCTGCGATCGTGTTCACCGGCGTACCGCTCGCGCTGGTTGGCGGGGTGCTCGCGCTGTTTCTGCGCGGCATGCCCTTCTCGATCTCGGCGGCGGTCGGCTTCATCGCGCTGTCGGGCATCGCGGTGCTCAACGGGCTGGTGATGGTGACCTCGATCCAGGACCTGATGGCGCGCGGCGTAGACCGGGCCGAGGCGGCATGGCAAGGTGCGCTGGCGCGGCTGCGGCCGGTGGTGATGACCGCCCTGGTCGCCTCGCTCGGCTTCGTCCCCATGGCGATCGCGACCGGCGCGGGCGCCGAGGTGCAGAAGCCGCTTGCCACGGTGGTGATCGGCGGGCTCATCTCGGCCACCCTGCTGACGCTGTTCGTTCTGCCCACCCTCTACGCCCGCTATGGCCAGCGCGAGACCGATCCGGCCGAGGTCGAAGGGGTTCGGGCGACAGGGGGTGCGTCATGACCATGATGCGACACCGCCGCCCCTGGACCGAGGCGGACGATATCGAGCTTCGCAGGCTGATCGAGGATCGTCAGCGTCCAAGCGAAATCGCCCGGCGGCTGGGCCGGACGATCGATGCGATCCGCGGCCGCACGGCGTATCTCGGGCTGACTCTGCCGTCAGCCCTCCGGCCCTGGCGAAAGACGGCGCCCCGCCTGCGATCCTGATCCGGGCCTAGCGCGCGGCGGGTTCGGGGAGCTGCACGATGTGCACGACCGGCCCGCCGATTTCGCCCGGTACCGGGCGAATGACGGCGCGCACCTGCCCGCCGGCCGCGATCGATCGATACGCTTCCAACTGCGTCGCGAAACGCTGCCCGTCGTCCTGATAGACCTGGTAGTGGGTGAAGATCGCATAGGGCGCGCGGCAGCTGCTCCGCCGCGCGGCGTCCACATGCCCGATATCGACGACGGCGCGGCCCGATCGCAGCGTTTCGACCCGCGAATAGCTGATCCGGCCAGCCAGCAACGCGGCTGCATCGACACAGCCCGCCGAGCCGAGCGGAAAGCGCAGCTCCCGGCCGTCCTGGAGCAGGTCGAACGCAGCGTGCTCGACCAGGACGGCGCTGCCGCGCGGGGCGTTGGCCTTGATCCAGGCGGCCGCGATCTGGCGCGTGTCGTTCAGACGCTCGGCCTGGCTCGCGCGGGTCGCAAGCACCATCGGCACGAGCAACAGCAGGATCGCTGCGAGCTCGAATCCGGGCACGCGCCGCTTGAACCGCGCGCGCACCCAATCGCCGAGCGCACAGATCGCGGCCGCGGCAGCCAGCGCGAGGAACGGGAGCAGCGGAACGATCCACCGCTCCCACACCAGCGACCGCGTGGCGATCACGATGCAGAACGCCGCCACACCGGGCAGCACAGCGATCAGGACCCGGCGGTCGCGTAGGGCGAGGATGCTTCCGGCAAGCACCGCGACCAGCCCGGCGATGCCGAAGGATTCGAGCAGCGGACCGCGCACATACCAGCCGACATTGTTGAAGAACCCGCCCCCCGTCGCGCCCGGATGCATCGGCCGCGCCTCTCCGCCCAGATTCTGCACGACCGTCGCATAGTCGATCAGGAGGAAGGGCGAGGCGATGAACAGCGTCACCGCGGCCGAACCCGCCAGCACCGCGAGCGGGCGCAGCGCCCGCCCCTGCCCCCGGGCCAACGCGGCGGCGAGCGGGCTGAACAGGATCAGCGCCGCCGGCCATTTGGTCGCGACACCCAGCCCGACGCACACCCCCGCAAGGACATGATCGCGCAGCCGCCCGCGCTCGAGGATGTCGAGCGCGGCCAGCATGGCCAGCAGAACGAAGACGGTCATCTGCACATCGGTCCGGATCACCTGCGAATATTCGACATGCACCGAATTGACCGCCAGCAGCGCCGCCGCGCCCAGCCCGAGCCGTTCCCCGCCCAGCCGCTTGCCCAGCCGCCAGGTCAGCCAGACGCAGAGCACGCCGCATGCGACGAAGAACAAGCGCGCGGGCAGGAACAGGATCGAGGGATCGGCATAGGCCGCGGCGACAAAGGCATCGAGATCGGCGAAGCGTCCGGTGAGGATGCCGATCCCCGCGACGGCCACCATCACCAGCGCGATTGCGTAGAAGGTCAGCGTCGCCGGATGCCCGAACCAGCCCGGATTGGGGTTGCCGCTGCGCAGCATGTCGAGCGCGGTCATCATGAACAGCGGCTCGTCCGGATCGTTGAGCGCGGGCAGGCCGAACCCGACACCGTGAATCCGGATCGCGGCGGCGACAAGGAGGATGAGCAGAATCGCAGCACGCTGGGTCCAGCGATTGCGGTTACGGGGCGGGAGGTTCGGGTCCGTCATGGTGTCGAATGGCATGACGTGGAGTAACGATGCGAACCGTAATCCTGGCCGGCGGTCTTGGTACCCGGCTCGGCGAAGAGACGGCCGTCAGGCCCAAGCCGATGGTCGAAATCGGCGGCATGCCGATCCTGTGGCACATCATGAAAATCTACTCGGCAGCGGGGTTCAACGACTTCGTTATCTGCCTGGGATATAAGGGATATCTGATCAAGGAGTTCTTCGCGAACTACTTCCTCCACACATCGGACGTGACCATCGACCTGCGCGGCGGCAACGGGATGGAAGTGCATCATGCGCGCTCCGAGCCGTGGCGGATCACCTTGGTCGAGACCGGCGCTTCGACGATGACCGGCGGGCGCCTCGGCGCGATCCGGCCCTATCTGGAGGATGGTGAACCCTTCTGCTTCACCTATGGCGACGGCGTCGCGGACATCGATATCGCCGACCTTGTGCGCTTCCACAAATCGCACGGGCTTCGCGCGACGATCACCGCGGTTTCGCCCCCCGGGCGGTTCGGCGCGCTGGAGTTCGACGAGGGCCGCGTCACCGATTTTCGCGAGAAACCCGCGGGTGACGGGGGACAGATCAACGGCGGATTCTTCGTCGCCGACCCATCGGTGCTCGACCTGATCGACGGACCCGACACGGTGTGGGAACAAAGGCCGCTGGAGACGCTGGCGCGGGGCGGCGAGCTGATGGGCTATCGCCACGAGGCCTTCTGGCAGCCGATGGATACGCTGCGCGACAAGATGTATCTGGAAGAGCTGTGGAATGGCGGAAATGCGCCGTGGAAGCGCTGGTGAGCGGGTGGCGCGGGCGCCGGGTGCTGGTCACCGGGCATACGGGATTCAAGGGCAGCTGGCTGAGCCTCTGGCTCCATTCGATGGGAGCGGAAGTCACGGGTCTGGCGCTGCCCGCTCCGACGAATCCGAGCCTGTTCGAGGCGGCACGGATTCGGGACATCGTGGAACATGTCGAAGCCGATGTTCGCGATTGCGATTTGGTCCATTCCACCTTCGCCAGAGCGAAACCGGAACTTGTCTTCCACCTCGCGGCGCAACCCCTGGTGCGGGCATCCTATTCGGACCCGATCGGGACCTATGCGACCAATGTGATGGGCACGGTCCATGTCCTGGAGGCCGCGCGGCACGCCGGGAGCGTCAAGGGCATCGTCTGCGTCACCAGCGACAAATGCTACGCCAACCGCGAATGGATCTGGCCCTATCGCGAGAGCGATCCGATGGGCGGGCACGACCCGTACAGCAGCAGCAAGGGCTGCGCCGAGCTGGTCGCGGCGTCGTGGCGCAGCGCGTTCTTCGAGCATGACGGCCCCGGCCTCGCCACGGTGCGCGCGGGCAATGTCATCGGCGGCGGCGACTGGGCCGAGGACCGGCTGATCCCCGACCTGATCCGCGCGTTCGAGGCGGGCGTCGCGCCACTGATCCGCGCGCCCGACGCCGTGCGGCCCTGGCAGCATGTGCTGGAAGCGCTCGGCGGCTATATCGCCATTGCCGAACGGCTGATGGCGGGTGACCGCAGCTTCGCCGATGCGTGGAACTTCGGCCCGTCGGACGACGATGCCCGGCCGGTCGGCTGGATCGTCGAGCGAATGCGCGCGGCATGGGGCGATGGCGGTGCGCCGATGCTCGACAGCGGGCCGCGTCCGCACGAGGCGGGACTGCTGCGGCTCGATAGCTCCAAGGCACGGGCAGCGTTGGGCTGGCACCCTGCCCTCACCCTTGACCGGGCGCTGGAATGGATCGTCGCCTGGCACAAGGCGGTGGGATCGGGCGAGGATGCGCGCGCCGTCACCCTCGCCCAGATCGCCGACTATTCGGCGGCTTCGAGCATGCGCGCCGCCGCCTGAGCCGGGGCGGTCGCCAGCGTCAGCATATTGCCGAGCTTGAGGCCGACCGGGATCGCCGGCAACGGTACCCGCTTGATCCGAATCCCCGCCGCCCAGGCCGCCTGGCGCACGAGGAAGTCGAGCGGGAAGACGTTGCGGCTGCCCTCGACCACCACATCGTCGAACCCGGCGCGGCCGAGCAGCGCCTTCATCGTCGCGGGGCGATAGAGCTCGGGATGCTGGAGGCAGAAGGGCGGCCAGCGCTTGCCCATGACATGCCGCAGCAACGAGCTTTCGTCGTGGGTGACGATCATCAGCGTGCCGCCGGGTCGCAGCTTGGCGCGGATCTGCGACAGCATCGCCAGCGGATCGAGCAGGTGATCGAGCACATGCACCATCACCGCGAGACCGATCGAGCCGTCGGGAACAGGCGACAAATCCTCCATCCCGGTCGAGAGCGTGGCGGGCAGACCGCCGGCAGCGGCGCGCAACGTGTCGTGGATCGCCTCGTTCGGCTCGAACAGCCAGAAACGGTTGAACCCGCCATGCAGCGCCGCGGCGCGGACGATATGGCCGACATCGGGGCCGATCTCGAGATAGCCGCCGCCCAGCCCGCCTTGTGCGACGGTGCGCGTGAAATAGCCGCGCTGTGTCGCGACGATCGCGGCATCGCCCACCGCATCCATGTTGGGTGCCATGCGGGCATAGAGCTCGCCGAGCTGCTCGCCGGTGAAGAACACCGGGTTGTAGAGCTGCCCGCAGCCGGTGCAGCGATGGTAGGAGAAGAAACATTTCTCCTTGAACAGCCCCGCCCAGAAGGGGCGGAGCGCGTCGAGCGTCATCGTCTCGGCGGCCTTGCCCGCTCGGACCACGCGGCGCGCATCGGAAGCGCCGCAGGCGGGGCAGTCACGGTACAGATACTCGGTCATCAGGGTCTCTCCGCCATGCGGAAGGTGACGCGGCTGTGCCAGAACCAGCTCGTCACGATGATGACGAACGCGAAGCCGAGCTGGGCGATCACAGGCGGGACGCCGCCGATCTCGACCAGGATCGGCAGGATGATCCAGTTGGCCGCATAATTGACGAGGTAGAAGCTGGCGAAGGCGCCGAATTCGCGCGCGAGGTTGCCGCGCGTACGGAACACGCCGAGCTTGTAGGTGGTGAAGGCGAAGCACAGGCTGACCACCTGAGCGAGGCCGAGCGCGAGCAGGTAGTGAGTGTTGAACACCGGCACCGCCCAGAGCAGCAGCGGGTAGATGCCGAGCCCGAACACGGTGTTCGCCGCCCCCGCCGCGGCAAAGCGCAGCGGGCGTTCCGCGCGCGCGATCATGATTCCTCCATCAGCGGAATCCGCATGTTGGCTGCCAGGACATCGCGAGGAAGGAAGGGCGACAGGTCTTCGAGCGCGGGCGAGGTGATCCGGCCGTCGGGATGGGCCTTGGCGCCGAGCTTGGGCGCGAAACCGACATGTTCGTCGATGATCAGCTCGCACAGCACCGGGCCGTCGGCGGAGAGCGCGGCGGCAATCGTGCCGGGCAGGTCGTTGTGCGATTCCGCGCGGAAATAGGCGAATCCGAACGCGTCGGCGATGCGGCCGAATTCTGGGAAGGTGACGTTGCTCTTCGGCCCGCCGCCGACCTCGACCCCGTTGAAGAAGTTGCGATGGGTCTGGAAGATCGAGACGTAACCCGCGTTGTTGATGAGGAAGACCTTCACCGGCATGCCGTAGCCGGCGATGGTCTGCATCTCCTGCAGGTTCATCATGATGCTGCCGTCGCCGGCGATCGCGATGATCCGCTTCTCGCCATCGGTCGCGGCCCACACGCCGATCGCGGCTGGCAGGTCATAGCCCATCGTCGCGCAGCCCGAGTTGGTCCACAGCCGCTGGCCCTGCTTCAAATTCGCGGTCTGGAAGCTGACGACACACGCGCTGCCGTTGCCAGTGACGACCACGTCCTCCTCGTCGAGCTGAGCGAACAGCTCGTCCATCGCGATATAGGGATGAATGCTGGGGCCGTGGTGGCGATATTCGGGTAGCACCGCCGGGAAGTTGAAGATCCGCTCCCGCGACCAGTCGAGCCATTCGGCGTGCGCTGCGGTGGCCCCCGCATAGGGCCGGTCGAGCAGGGCGGGGATCAGGTCAGCGAGGTCGGCGACCACCGGCATGTCGGGCGTCACCGTGGGCTTGGCCAGCTCGACCGGATCGATATCGACCCAGATCTTGTACGCCTCGCGCGCGAAGCTCTTCCAGTTGTAGCTGACCTGGCGGATGTTGAGACGGCTGCCCAGGATCAGCAGCAGGTCGGCGCTCTGCGTCACCATGTTGCCGCCGCGATCGCCGACCGTGCCGGGGCGTCCGCAATAGAGCGGGTGATCGTTCCACAGCACGTCATGCGCGTTCCAGCCGGTAACGACCGGGATGCCGAGCCTTTCGATCAGCTTCAGGAACGCGTCATACGCGCCCGACAAGCGGACACCGCCGCCGGCGAAGACCACGGGACGCTGCGCGGCGGCGAGCTTTGCCAGGATCGCGTCGGCGGTCGCAGCGAGATCGTTCTCCTCCCAGGGCTGGTCCAGCTCGGCAGGATCGAAGCCGGGGAGCAGGTCGTCGGGATCGATCTTCGTCGCCTGAACGTCGAGCGGGATGTCGAGCCACACCGGGCCGGGACGGCCGGTGGTGGCAAGGTGGATCGCCTTCTCCAGATGGTAGCGGATCGAACGGGGGTCGAGGACCATCGTGGCGTATTTGGTGACCGGGCGGACCAACTCCTCGATATCCAATTCCTGGTCGCCGAACTGGCGCAACGGAAGGCCGGTGGCGCGGACGGTGGTCTCGGTCTTCACCTGCCCCGAGATCACCAGCATGCCGATCGAGTCGACATAGGCGCCATAGACGCCGGTGATCGCGTTGGTGCCGCCAGGGCCGGAGGTGACGTTGACCACCGCGAGGCGGTTGGTGAGGCGGTAATAGGCCTCCGCCGCCATCGCCAGCGCCTGCTCATGATGGGTGAAGGTCGTCTTCAACTCCGGATGCGTGCCGAGCGAGTGGTTGAGGTGCATCGCCCCGCCCCCGGTCAGCATGAAGACATCGCGGATGCCGCGCTGCGCGAGCGTGTTGGCGACCCAGTCGGAAAGCTTGACGAGATTCATGGAGTCCATCCGTTGTGAAGCGCGGTGCGGCGGATCGCCTCGTCGAGCTCGACGGTGGGGGCGAGGCCGAGGTCGCGGCGGACCTTTGCGGTCGAGGGAACGTAGCGGCCGGGGTTCCAGCCGGGATCGGGGCGGCCGAGGATCTCGACGCCCGGACCGCCGAGGATCGCGGCGGTGCGACGCGCGAGGTCGGCGATCGAGACCGCCTCCTCCGAGCCGAGATTATAGGTTTCGCCCGGCTTGCCATTGAGCAGCAGGGTCCAGAGCCACGCGGTCAGGTCGGCGGCGTAGAGGTAGGAGCGGACCGCCTGCCCCGACCCTTCGACCCGGATCGTCGCGCCGGCCATCGCGTCGCGGATGAAATTGCCCGCGGCAAAGTGGATGTCGAGCGAGAGTAACGGCCCGAGCAGCGCGAAGATGCGGGCGTTCACCACCTGAACCCCGAACTGGCGGGCATAGATGGCGCAGAGCATTTCAGCGGCGCGCTTGCCCTCGCCATAAGCCGAGCGCGGGTCGCACGGATCGGGGCCGCCATGCCAATCCTCGGCAATATGGGTGACCGCTGGCGGCTGGGCGCCGTAGACCGCGCCGGAACTCAAATAGAGAACCCGCCCCGCCCCGCTGCTGCGCGCGAAATCGAGGGTGCGGCGGGTGCCGGTGACGATCGTGTCGAACATGCGCAGCGGATCGCGCGCGTTGAGCGCGGCGCTGGCGTCGGTCGCGGCATGGACGATGTGGGTGAAAGCGCCCTTGGGCGGTTCGAAGCTCATCACGTCGCCGGGGAGCAAGGTGAGGCGCGCGGCGAGATGCGGCGCGCGCTCCGCGAAGGCAGCGGGATCGCGGGTCAGCACGACCACCTCGGCATCGACATCGGCGCGGGCGAGCGCTTCGAGCATCCAGCGACCGATGAAGCCGGTGCCGCCAGTCATGAAGATGCGCGCGCCGTTAAGACGCGGCCAGAGCGGGGCAAGCGCGGCGTTCACCGCGTCGAGGTCTTCGTCGAGGATCATGCGGGGGCAAGTCCGAGAACGGGGCGCCGGCTGCGATGCGCGCGGATGCTCTGCGCGATCGTGTCGAGTGCGAGCGCCCAGACCAGCAGCGCGATCACGCCGGGACGGACGAAATGGCCGATGGTGAGGCCGAACGCCGGCTCGACCGGACGGCCGCTGAGCCAGCTGGGTGTCGACAGCTCAAGGATGGTCGAGAGCGGCATGTCGCCGACCAGGCTGAGCAGATAGGCGCAGATCAGCGCGATGATCGGCCCCGGACGGCGCCAGGGTTCGAGGAAGACGAGGAAGATGAGGAACACCTGTGTGTAGCCACCGGGCGACTGGGTGACGAGATAGACGCCGAGAAGGAGCGCGGCGATCCGCTCCCGCGAGACCGCGCCGGGCTGAACCCAGGCGGCGAGCAATGCGACGAGTGCGATGCCCTGCGTGGCGCGGATCACCGTCGAGGCGACGAGAATGATCGTATCGACCGTTTCGGACGGCACGAACTGGAGCAGCGGGATCGGCGCCTTCTGCACCAGCATCAGCGGGGCATAGCTGGTCGAATAGTTGATCTCGTTCCACACCTGACCGCTCTGGAAGATCACCCAGTTGGCGGTGTTCGACGCGATCTCGCCCGGGGTGCCGCCACCGACCAGCGCGAGCGTGACGAGGTAGAGCAGGATTGTGGCGATCCCCGCGATCTCGAGCGGGCGCCATTCGCGCTTCACCGCATGTGCGAGGACGGGGAGCAGCAGATAAGGCTTGAAGTTGATCGTCGCGGCGGCGGCGAGCGCCCTGCCCCAGCCCTGCTTCAACAACGGACCGTGCGCGAGGATGAAACAGGCAAAGCCGGCCAGGATCAGATTGCCGCGCTCAAGCGTGAACAGCAGCGGCAAGCCGAGCGCGAGCGCGACAGTACGCATCGGTGCGGTGGCGCGATCGATGCGGCGCAGGCTGAGCCAGACCAGCGCGATGTTGAGGGCGTAAAAGGCGTAGATCGTCGTGCGGCCGAGCCAGTCGCAATCGCGCGCATGGAAGGGCGACTGGAGATAGCAGCCCGGGAGGCTGAACGTGTCGAGGAAGACGAAGGACAGTGGCGGGTAGATCGTCCGCCACACGTCGTACGCGCCGGGGTTGTTCGCCCAGTACGCCGTGTTGAACCAATCCATGAACGTGTCGTTGGTGTCGAACACGAAGGGCTGGGGCAGATAGCCGTTGCGCTGGAAGAAAGTCGCACTGGCGATCAGGCTCGCCACCACCGCGGCGGCGAGCAGGATTTCCGGAACAAGGCGCAGGCGCGACGTCACGGCGCCGCACGGTCGGCCGGGAAGTTGATCCGTTCCGCCTCGATCACCAGCGGGGTGCCGCGCGTACGTTCGGAGATCAGGCGGACCTGCTCGCCGATCAGGCCGAGGAAGAGCAGCAGGATCGCGAACATGCCGGTCACCACCGACGCCGCGAGCAGGCCGAGGCCCGGTCCGCCGAGTAGCGCGGCGATGAAGGCCGCCAGCACCAGCGCGAACGCCGCGCCGCCCGCCCAGAAGGACAGGATCACCGGCAGGCGCAGCAGCGACTTGGCCGACCCGGCAAGGCCCGACAACGCGAAGGAGAAGAGCGCGGCGAAATCGTTCTTGCTCTCCCCCGCCGCGCGCTCGGGCCGGTCGAACGGGACGATCGCGAGGCGGAAGCCGCTTTCGACCAGCATCGCACGGAAGAAGGGCTCAGGCTCGTTCCACCGGGCGAGCGTGTCGACCACCTTGCGGTCGAACAGGCCGAAGCCGGTGGCGCCCGGCACCACGGGCGTGTCGCCGAACCGCGCGAGGAAGCGATAGCCATGCTTGCGCGCCAGCCCGAGCAGGAACGAGGTCCGCTCGGTCCGGCGCTGGGCGAGGACGATCTGCGCCCCTGCCCGCCACTGCGCGACGAAGACCGCGATCATCGCCGGGGGATCCTGGAAATCGGCGCACATGCCGATCACCGCCGCGCCGTTCGCCTGATAGATGCCATAGGTCGGCGAGCGCATCTGGCCGTAGTTGCGATTGTTGAGGATCGCCCGCACGCGCGGATCGGCGGCGCACAGATCGCGCATGATGTCGCGGGTGCCGTCGGTCGAGTCATTGTCGATCAGGATGATCTCGTGGCTCGCCGTGCACGCCGCCGCCGCCGCGCTGACGGCGGCGACGATGTTCCGCACATTCTCCGCCTCGTTGAAGCAGGGAATGACGATCGACAGCTCTGGGCCTTGCGTCACGGCTCGGCCCGTTTCCACAGGCGGATGCCGGTCGCGGGGGCATAGACCTCCGTGAACAGCGCGAGCGCGATCACGAGGGCGAGCAGGGCCACGGCGGAGACGTTGAACTTGCGGTCGTCGTCGAGGCGCGGGGCTTCGACGATCTGGACGTCGGTCGCAGTCTCGGTGGCGAGCGTTTCCACCGCCACTTCCTCAGACGAGCGCGCGTACACCTCGTACAGCGCCTGGGCGAAGCGATAGTCGCGATAGAGGTTGAGATACTCGCCCGACACCTCGGTCAGGCCGGCGACGTTCGGCCCGCCGGGGCCGGTGCCGGGACGCGCGCTCTGCGCGATCTGGGTGCGGAGTTGGGCAACCTCGGCACGGACCGCCATCAGCTGCGGGTTCTCCGGCCCCTGGAACTGTTCGAGCGTGCTGAGCTCGACCAGCTTGGCCTGAAGCTGCGCCTCAAGCCCCGCGCGCAGCGATAGCGCCGAACCGAGCTGGGCTTCGGGCGCGGCGAGGTTGTTGCGACGACGGAACTCGCCGAGCGCGGCTTCCGCTGAGATCACCCTGCCCGCGGCTTCCTTGAAGCGCCGCTGGACCACCGCCTGCTTGCGCTTCACCCGATCCTCGCCGAGGCTGGTGAGCCGGTCGCTGATCGCGCGGACATAGGTCTGGGTGAGCTGCTGGGCGAAGGCCGGGTCGTGGGTACGCACCTCGACCTCGACGATGCCGCCGGTGAGCGAGTGGATGTCCACTCGCTTGGCGAGCGCGAGCCGCGCTTTCTCGACGCTGGGATAGGCACCCGAGCCGACCAGGTTGAGGCGCGCGATCACACTGTCGGTCACCTCGGTCCCGCGCCCGATGGCGAGATAGAGGTCGACCGGGGTCTTCGCCCCGCCGAGCAGCGCCGCAAAGCCCTGCATCTGGCCGCCCACGGCATTGGTCATCGAGCCGAGACCGATGCTGCTGCTGTCCTGCGGTACCACCTTGGCGCGCGCCACATAAGGGCGCGGCACCACGCAGAGCACGGCGAGGATGAGCGCGAGCGCCACATAGGCGATGCGGCGATGGCGTGGATTTCCGATCCACGCGGTGAGTTGCTGGATCCGCATCAGTCGATGATCGACTTGACCGAGGCGGCACCGACAAAGCCGCTGAACAGGCTACCGGTAATGTCGCGCAGCCGCGCCCAGAACTCGCCGCGATTGGCCTCGATCGGTACGTAGATGAGGTCGCCCGGCAGGGCCGGCGCACGCATCACGCGCTTGCCATCGGCCACCACGGTGCCGTTGGCGCGGACGACGAAGACCCCGCCCTTGTCGCCGAGCTTCTGCACCCCGCCCGCCGAGGTCACATAGTCGCCGATCGTGCCGCCGGAGCGCCACGCGAAGGACGCCGGGCTCGGCACTGCGCCGAACACACCGACCGTCACCGGCCGTTGCGGCACGAAGATCGTATCGTTGTTCTCGAGGATCAGGTCGCCGGGCAGCGCTGGCGCGTCGACGGGCAGGTCGAACACCAGCCGCCCGGTCGGCTCGCGCTTGCGCAGTTGCTCGACCACCGACTTGACCAGCGAGAGGTTGGCGGGCTGGACCAATGCCGCGCGGTTGACCGAGGTGACCGGCTGCGCGGTGAGCAACAGCTCGACATCCTCGATCGCGCGATCAAAGCTCTTGCGCTGCTGCTGCTTCACGCTCTCGCGCGTGATGACGCTGGCATAGGGGAAGGCGTGCGAAGTCAGGCCACCCGCCGTCGCGACCACCTCGTTGAGGCTGGTGCCCGGCTTGAAGTAATAGCGGCCGGGCTTCCCGACCTCGCCGCTGATCGTCACCAGCACGGATTGCTGTCCCATGGGGCGGGCGAGATCAACGTTGGAAAGGACGCGCAGCACGTCGCCGCGCTGCGCCTTGCGGACGCTCGCGTCGGCGGCGCTCACCTCGGTCCAGCCGGTGGCGGAGCGCGCGAGCGAGTCGAGCATCATCAGGCGCGTGCCGTCGGCGATCGTGCTGATCCCGCCGGCATAGAGCAGCGTGTCCGACAGCGTCTCGCCGGGTGCGATCTCGAAGATTGCCTCGCGGTTGACGCTGCCGATCACCGCGATCTGGTCGCCCGCGGGCGCGACGAACAGGACGTCGCCATTCTGCAGCACCGCGTCGCCGCTGCGGTCGCCGCGCAGCAGCAGGTCGTAGAGGTCGAAGTCGGAAACGAGCTTGCCGTTGCGGCGCAGCTGGACCGAGCGGAAGCTGCCCCCTTCCGACGGGCCGCCCGCGGCGAGCACCGCGTTGACCAGCGTGGAGAGGCTGCCGACGCTATACGCGCCGGGCTTGGCCGCGAAGCCGGTGACATAGACGGTCACACCACGCAGCTTGCCCACCGCGATTTCGAGCGTGAAGCCGCGATATTGCCGTGCGACCTGACGCTCGATCACGCCATGGACGTCGCCATAGCGCACCCCGCCGACGCGGATCGCGCCGACGCGGGGGATGAAGATGCGGCCTTCGGGATCGACGGTGAGGCGCAGGCCCGATGTCTGGACCGATCCGGTGAGGCCAAGCAGCAGCTCGTCACCGGGATTGAGGCGATAATCGGCGGGCACTGCGGCGACCGGGGGGACCGCGAAACCCTTGGCCTCGGGCAACAGCAATTCGGTGCCGAAGCGGCGCAGCGGCTTGCCCGCGACCTCGGACACGAAGCGCTCATATTCGCTGGCAGGACGCTGCGCCGGGCGCGGGGCCTTGGCATCCGGTTCGAGTGCGATGGCCTCGACGGGCTGAACCGCCTCGATCGTCTGCGGGCGATAGGGCGCGATCTCTGCCGGGGGCACTGCGATCTGCGGCACACCGCTGGCTTGGGTATTGCCGGTCTGTCCGCCGCCGGCGACGGGCGAAGCGAGCTGGGCAAGCGCGGACACGGGCAGAAGCAGGGCCACGGCCGAAGCCGTGGCGAACAATTTAGGGGGAAGCTTCATGCCGCACGGGTTTCCATATCGATGAGCGCGCCGCCCGGTACGAGCAGCAGGTCGGCCGCAGCCCGCCAGTGAAGCGCATCGGCGGCGGCGAGCAGGCCAGCGCCCTCCCCGCCCACGCGATAGGGGCTGCGGTCCCAATGGGTCGCCTGCCCGCCCGCCTCGGTCAGGAACAGCACGCCGGGGGCATGGTCCCAGGGCAGGATGCGCTGGAACAGCGCGACGTCGTTGCTGCCCAGGACGAGGCGCGGATAGCTTTCGGCGGCGCAGCGCGGGATCGGCACCTGCGCAAAGCGACGGCGGGACGAGGCGTGGACGCGTTCGCGCCGCGCCGCGCTCATGAACTGGGTCGCGAGCGCCGCGACCGGACGGTCGCTGCCGCTGGTGCGGGCATGAACGCGAACGCCGTCGCAGGTCGCACCCTTGCCGCGTTCGGCATGGCACATCCGCCCGCTCTGCGGATCGAGCATCCAGCCGGCGATCGGCTCGCCATCCTCGACCAGCGCGACCATCATCCCGAACGGACCGTGGCCAGCGGCGAAATTGGCGGTGCCGTCGAGCGGATCGACCAGCCACACCAGCCCCTCACCCACCTTGTCGAGCAGCGAGGGATCGCGCGACGCGGCCTCCTCGCCCACGATCCGCGCGCCGAGGCCGAGCGCGGCGAGACCCTCGCTCAGCCGCAGCTCGGATTCGCGATCAGCGGTCGTGACCACCTCTCCGGGGCTCTTCTCGACGATCTCGTCCGCGGCGAGCGCACGGAAGCGGGGCATCACCTCACTCGAGGCGACGCGGCACATCAAGGCTGCGACTTCGTCCTTCAACGGCATCGGTTCAGGCCGCCACGCTGGCCAGCTTGGCGGAGGCCGGGGTGCCCGCGCGCTCCTGCATCATTCGGATGCGCGCGGCATCCTCCTCGGCAGCGGCACGGTAATAGTCGCGCTTGTTCTCGAGCCAGGCCAGTTCGAACGCGACCGCGTTGGCGATCCCCGCATCGATATCGGCGGCGTCCGCAGCGGCGCCGTCGAACACCACCTTCCGCGTCTCGAACCGGTCGAGGCGGATGCGGCGGAACTCGCGCAGCGCCGGAACCGCCTCGGGCGAGACCGATCCGCCGACGACCAGCTCAAGGTCATTGTCGGCGCAGGCCTGGGCGACGACCAGCACCGCATCGGTGATCTCGCGCGTATTGACCGCCTTGCGCGGAAGCCCGCGCGAGAGGGTGAAGTCGACGCGGCCGAAGACGATGCCGTCGACGCCGCTCGCGGCGAGCGGGAGCATCGCATCGAGATTGCCGAGCGTCGCCTCGGTCTCGAGATTGAACAGGAACTGGGTGCCACCGGCATCCTCGCCATAGGTCTTGTTCTTGGCGTCGATATATTTGGACAGCGCGTAGCGGGTCTCGATCATCGGGGCGATGACATGATCGACGCCATAGAGCCTGGAGGCGAGCAAGTCCGACACCGCTTCGCACCCGCCGATCTTGAGCACGACCTTGAGGTCGGCGCGACGGGCGAGTTCGAGCAGGCGGAGCAGCTCGTCCGGGCGGGTGCCCTCGGCCTCGAACTCGGCCTTGACGGCGACGACGCCATAATGGTCCCGGCCCTTTTTCAGCATGTCGAGCATGCGGCGTTCGGCGGAATTCATGGGCGAGTCTCCTCAACTGGGAAGCGGTTACTGATGCTTGCCGAGACGGAGCGTCGCCGCGCTTTCCGTAACCCGGACCGGCGCGTAAAATTTTCTCGGAAAAGCCATGCGGGTTTGCCCGCCCCGCTCCGTCTTGCGGGCGATGCCCGGCTTTTTTACCCCCGCGTTGCCCTTGGCGCTCTCATTGCTAGCGAGCACCGACGGCACGTCGCCGGACATCACCGAGCTGCCCCGTGGGAATGGTCCCGCCTATCGCACTTGGGCAGCACCACGGCCGGGGCCTGCCCCTGGTCCAGCCGCCGGCGCGTCGGCCCCCAAAAATGGCGCGCCGGCGGCCTTGCCGCGCATTTCCTCCCGTTTCGGCGTCCGCGCCGATCCGTTCCATCGCGTTGCGCGGATGCACAGCGGGATCGATATTCCCGGCCGCATCGGCACGCCGGTCCGCGCAGCGGAAGGCGGTGTGGTGCGCTATGCCGGGCGCGCGGGCGGCTATGGCAATTTGATCGAGATCGTCCATCCGGGCGGCGCGCGGACCCGCTACGGGCATCTCGCCCGCATCCTCGTCCCGGCCGGGGCCGAGGTCCAACGCGGCGAAACGATCGCGCAGATGGGTTCGACCGGCCGCTCGACGGGCAGCCATCTCCATTTCGAGCTGCGCGAGAACGGGCGAGCGATCGACCCGTTGCCGCACCTGCAGGAGGAGGCGCCCGCACAGGAAATCACGATATTGCCGGCCGCCGCGCCCCATGTCTCGGCCTTCGCCCGCATGCGCGAGCAGTCAAAGGATAGCGGAACTGTACCTTGACGACACATGCGAGCATGAGAGCCGGGCGCACGACGCGCAGCCGCCGTCGCTTGCGCGCGGCGGATTCGCATTGCGCGCGCAACAGGGCTACCGGGCTGCCATGACTTCGGGTGAAGCGGTCAGCGGACTCCAGCAGGTGATCCTGAACGAGCGCGGGCGGTTGCTGCGCTTCCTCGCCGCGCGCGGTGCGGGCGACGAGGCCGAAGACGTGCTCCATGACCTGTGGCAGCGGGTCGCGGCGTCACCAAGCGAGCCGATCGCCGATTCGGTCTCTTACCTGTTTCGCGCCGCCGAAAACCTGATGCGCGACCGCCGCCGCTCCAGCGTGAGCCGTGCGCGGCGCCAGCAGGAATGGCATGAGGTGAGCGTCCCGGAAACCGAAGCACCGAAGGGCGAGCGCGCGCTGATCGCCCGCGAACAGCTCCGCCGGGTCGAAACCGCGCTCGCGGAACTCGGCCCGCGAGCCGACCATGTCTTCCGCCGCTACCGGCTCGACGGCGTCGGCCAGGCGATGATCGCAAGCGAACTCGGGGTCAGCCTGAGCTCGGTGGAGAAGGATCTGCAAAAGGCCTATCGCGCCCTCGCACAATTGAAGGTGGCGTTCGATGCGGACTGAGCTGCACGAGTCCGTCATGGGAACGATATGACGATGGAATCGAACGCCCTGCCGACACCGGAGATCGCCGAGGCCGCGCGCCTGTGGGCGATCCGTGCCGGCGATCCGGGCTTTTCAGACTGGGACGGCTTCACGCAATGGCTGGAAGAATCGCCCGCGCATCTGACCGCCTATGAAACCGCACTGGCGCAAGCCGACGAAGCCGCCGAGCTGCTCGCCACCGCGCCCAGGCCGGCATGGCAGCCCGAGCCGGAAACCGGCTACCGCCCTCCCCGCCGCCGCTGGCTCGCCGGCGCAGCGATCGCGGCCGCGGTGGCCGGGGTTACCGGCTGGGGCCTGATCGATCGCGGCCATGCGCCCGAGCAGATCACGACCGCGCTGGGCGAGCATCGCACGATCGAACTCGCCGACGGCTCGCGCATCATCCTCAACGGCGGCACGCGCATCACCATCGACCGCGACACGCCGCGCCATGTGGAGCTGGCGCAGGGCGAGGCGCTGTTCGAGGTCAAGCATGACGAAGCCAACCCGTTCCTCGTCGTCACCGGCAACACCCGGTTGCTCGACGCGGGGACAGTGTTCAACGTCGTTGCCGAAGGCGGCGCGCTCGACGTCGAGGTGGCCGAGGGTGCGGTGATCTACCAGCCCGGCACGAACCAGGTTCGGCTCGATGCGGGCGCCGGCCTGTCACGCGCGCGCGCCGATGCGGTGCCGGTGCTCCGCAAGACCAATACGCAGAATGTCGGTGGCTGGCGCACCGGCGCGCTCTACTATGACAAGGCGCCGCTCGACCGCGTGGCGCAGGATCTGACGCGCAATCTCGGACGCTCGGTGAAGGTCGAAGGCAGCGGGTTTGCCCCCTACACCGGCGCATTGATGCTCAACGGAAGTGCGGAGGACGTGCTCGCCCGTGCAGCGCCGCTGCTGGGCGTGCGGTTTACCGCACAGGGTGAAGGATGGGTAATGTCACCAGCCAATGGTCCGCCGCTTTAGTCCCCTTGCCCTGATTCCAATCCTGATGGCGTCTCCTGCGATTGCGCAGGAGCGGTCGGCCGAGATTCGTCTGCCGGAAATGCGGCTTGATGCCGCGGTGCGGCTGCTCAGCCAGCAATCGGGCGCGAGCATCGGCTTTCGCGATCCGGGCATCGCTGCGATCCGCGTCAAGCCGGTGCGCGGCAAGCTCACCGCCGGTGCCGCGCTCGAGCGCGCGCTGCGCGGCACGGGTGCGCGTGCACGCCAGGTCGCTGCCGCAACCTATCTGATCGAGCGCACGCCCGTCGTCGCCCGCCCTGCCTCGCGCCCCTTGCCACCC
>Ga0247823_10000422_pt1 | contig 36312 bp, 35 predicted proteins | sample 13C_PalmiticAcid_2_FD_192426 | JGI IMG/M metagenome (GOLD analysis project Ga0247823, IMG submission 192426) | Soil microbial communities from agricultural site in Penn Yan, New York, United States - 13C_PalmiticAcid_Day30 | ecosystem: Environmental > Terrestrial > Soil > Agricultural land...
GCTCGTCCTGATCGGTGAGCGTGGTCGGATAGTCGCCGGTGAAGCAGGCGTCGCAATATTTGGGGTGGATGTCGGCGCGGTGCGCCTCGCCCAGCGCCTTGTACAGCCCGTCGATGCTGACGAACGACAGGCTGTCGGCATGGATGAAGTCGGTCATCCCGCCCAGATCGAGCTTGGCGGCGAGCAATTTGGTGCGCTCGGGCGTGTCGACTCCGTAGAAGCAGCTGTGCCGGGTCGGCGGCGAGGCGATGCGCAGATGGACCTCGGCGGCACCCGCCTCGCGCATCATCTGGACGATCTTGAGGCTGGTGGTGCCGCGCACGATCGAATCGTCGATCAGCACGACGCGTTTGCCCTTGATCAGCTCGCGATTGGCATTGTGCTTCAGTTTGACGCCAAGGTGGCGAACCTTGTCGCCCGGCTGGATGAAGGTGCGGCCGACATAATGCGAGCGGATGATGCCAAGCTCGAACGGAATGCCACTCTCCTGGGCATAGCCGATCGCTGCGGGCACGCCCGAATCGGGCACGGGGACGACCAGATCGGCCTCGACCGGCGATTCGATCGCCAGTTGCGCGCCGATCGCTTTGCGGACCGAATAGACACTGCGGTCCTCGGCGATCGAATCCGGGCGCGAGAAATAGACATATTCGAAGATGCACGGCCGCGCGGCTTGCGGCGCGAAAGGCTTGTGCGAGGTGATCTCGCTGCCCTTGACGATCACCAGCTCGCCCGGCTCGACGTCGCGGACATATTCGGCGCCGACCACGTCGAGCGCCACCGTTTCGGAAGCGAACACGATCGTGTCGTCGAGCTTGCCCATCACCAGCGGCCGGATGCCGAGCGGATCGCGGCAGGCGATCATCCCTTCGGGCGTCATCACGATCAGCGAATAAGCGCCCTCGACTTGCTTGAGCGCATCGATGAAGCGATCCATCAAGGTGCGGTAATGCGAGGTGGCGACGAGGTGGATGATCACCTCGGTGTCGGAGGTCGACTGGAAGATCGCGCCGCGGCGGACCAGGTCGCGCCGCAGCCGCATCGCATTCGAGATGTTGCCGTTATGCGCCACCGCGAAGCCCCCGCTCGCCAGCTCGGCGTAGAGCGGCTGGACGTTGCGGATCGCCGAGCCGCCGGTGGTGGCATAGCGGACATGGCCGCAGGCAGTGGTTCCGACCAGCGAGCGAATCACGTCGTCGCGGTCGAAATTGCCCGCGACATGGCCCATCGCCCGGTGGGTGTGAAACTCGCGCCCATCCCAGCTGGTGATTCCCGCCGCCTCCTGGCCGCGGTGCTGGAGCGCATGGAGACCCAGTGCCACGAGCGCGGCTGCGCCCTCAGCATTGGAAACACCGAAAATGCCGCACTCTTCGCGCAGCTTGTCGTCATCAAACGGGTGTGTGGTAAGCATCAGCCCTCGAGGGGGTTGGGAACTCTCGGGGGCCATATAGGCAGTTCGGCGCGGTTTGTCGCCGGTTTGTCACAAGGAAATGAACCGAGAGGCTATTTTGCCGTTTTTTCAAGGTGAAAGGAGCCTCGCAATGGCCAAGGACCACGGATCCCAGATCAAGAATGACGAACTCTACGAGAAGCTTCGCGACGATGGCGCGTCGAAGGAGAAGGCCGCCCGGATCGCCAATGCCAAGGAAGCCGGCACGCTCGACCACAAGGGGCGGCTCGACGATCGCAGCAAGGACGATTTGTACGACGAGGCGAAGGAGATCGGCATCGAGGGGCGCTCGAAAATGGACAAGGACGAGTTGATCGACGCGATTCGGGATCACTGAGCCCGGCGTTCGCCGGGGTGACGGGGGAAGTGGGGCGCGCTAAGTCCCATGCGTGACCGACAACCGCGACACGGGCTCGATGCTCGATCCCAAATATGATTCGGCCGGCCTGATCACCGCCGTCGCCACCGATTCGCAGACCGGCGAGCTGCTCATGCTCGCGCACATGAATGCCGAAGCGTTGGCGGCGACCCTCGCCACCGGCGAGGCGCATTTCTGGTCGCGCAGCCGCGGCCGGCTGTGGAAGAAAGGCGAGAGTTCGGGCCATGTCCTGCGCGTCCTCGAGACGCGGATCGACTGCGACCAGGACGCCTTGTGGCTCAAGGTCGAGCCGGCGGGTCCCGCCTGCCACACCGGCGAGCGTAGCTGCTTCTTCCGCCGGATCGAGGGCGGCAGGCTGGTCCGCGACGCATGAGAGCGGCGTTCGTGCTGCTGTTGCTGGCGCTCGCTGCCTGCTCCGGCGGGAAGAGCGGCGGCAATGCCCGGCAGCCGCAGGACCTCGAGAGCGCGGCGATCGAGCGCGGGCTGGTCCGCGATCCCGATGACAGCGACCTGACCGGCCTCTACGCCCGCGACACCGACCGGGTTTGCGTCGTGCGTTCGGGCTCGGCTTACCGGATCGGCGCTTATGTCGATTATGGCGACCGCATCACCTGCAGCGGCACCGGCAGTGTCGAGCGCGACGGCGAGAGGCTCAAGGTCGCACTGGGCAGCGAGGGATGCACATTCGACGCGCATTATGACGGCGATCGGATCAAGTTTCCCGGAATCCTCCCGGATGCCTGCAAGAGGCTCTGCGCCCGCCGCGCCGCGTTCACCGGGCTCGAAGCCACTCGCCTCAGCGAATCCGCCGCCGAGGCCGCCGCGATGCGCGACGCGAGCGGGCGGAGATTGTGCGGGGAATAGCCTCTCTGTGCCCGGGCCAAGGCCGGAGCTGGCCTCCAGCGACACGCCCGGTCGTCCAGAGTTCCGGCCATGGCCGGAGCACAGCGGGGAGGTTGCCCCCATGCGTCGCCGCTCCTAAAGCCGCGCCATGGCCGATCCCTTCTACATTTCCACTGCGATCCACTATCCCAATGGCCGTCCGCATATCGGCCATGCCTATGAGATGATCGCCGCCGACGCGATCGCGCGCTACCAGCGCCAGCACGGTCGCGACGTGTTCTTCCAGACGGGCACCGACGAACATGGCCTCAAGATGGTCCAGACCGCGCGCGCCCGCGACATGGAAGCACGCGAACTCGCGGATGAAATGTCCAGCTATTTCCGTGAAATGGCGGACGTACTCAATATTTCGTACGATCGCTTCATCCGCACCAGCGAGCCCGGGCACTATGCCGCCAGCCAGGCGATCTGGCAGGCGATGGCCGACGCCGGCGATCTCTATCTCGACCGCTACGAGGGCTGGTATTCGGTCCGCGACGAGGCGTTCTACGAAGAGAAGGAACTCATCGAAGGGGAGGGGGGCGTCAAGCTCTCGCCCCAAGGCACTCCGGTCGAGTGGACCGCCGAGGAAACCTGGTTCTTCAAGCTCTCGAAATATCAGCAGCCCTTGCTCGATTTCTACGCCGCCAACCCCGACTTCATCCGTCCGGAATCGCGCCGCAACGAAATCCTCCGCTTCGTCGAAGGCGGGCTGATCGACCTCTCGGTCAGCCGCACCAGCTTCGACTGGGGCGTGCCGGTGCCGGGATCGCCCGATCACGTGATGTATGTCTGGGTCGATGCGCTGACCAACTACATCACCGGCGCCGGCTATCCCGACGATCCCGAGCGCTTCGCCAAATACTGGCCCGCCGACATTCACCTGATCGGCAAGGACATCGTCCGCTTCCACGCAGTCTATTGGCCGGCGTTCCTGATGTCGGCCAATCTGCCGCTGCCACGCCAGGTGTTCGGCCACGGCTTCCTGCTCAACCGCGGGGAGAAGATGTCCAAATCGGTCGGCAATGTCGTCGATCCGATGGAGCTGGCCACGCTCTATGGCGTGGACGCATTGCGCTATTTCCTGCTGCGCGACGTCAGTTTCGGCAATGACGGCACCTTCAGCGACGAGGCGATCGTCACCCGGGCCAATGCCGATCTGTCGAACAGCTTCGGCAATCTCGCCCAGCGCGTGTTGAGCTTTGTCGCTAAAAATCTTGACGGCGCTTTGCCTGAAGCGGGTAGAACCGAAGCGGCAGATGAAGAGCTCTTGAGAACGGTGCTTTGGAACTCGCTAGAGTTCGTCGACAAGTTCAAAAAGCTAGAACTTACGGCAGCCCTCGAATCGTGGATCGAAGGGGTATTTGCTTGCAATCGCTATGTTGATGTCCAGGCGCCGTGGGCGCTTCGAAAAACGGACCCGGAACGCATGCATGCGGTTTTGCGTACTCTGCTCATCGCGATCCGAGATTTGGCAATCACGATTCTTCCGGTGATTCCAAAGTCAGCAGGGACGCTTCTCGACGTTTTGGGTGTTGAAGACCGAAGCCATCAAGCTCTGTTTGACGATAAGGATTGGCTTGAGGGTTTGGCCACAGGGCGCTCAAAGATCAGTCCTAATTGGTATGAGCAACTAGTTTCGACGGCCTTTACGATTGCCCCCCCAACCCCCATCTTCCCGCGACTGGAATTGCAGGCGAGCGACGCGTGAGACTGGCCGACAGCCATTGCCATCTGATCTACAAGGGCCTTGGCGAGCAGCAGCCCGAAGTGCTGGCGCGCGCCCGCGATGCCGGCGTCGTGGCGATGCTCAACATCTCCACGCGGGAAAACGAATGGGATGACGTCATTGCCGTCGCGGAGCGCGAAGCCGATGTCTGGGCCAGCGTCGGCATTCACCCGCACGAGGCGGACCAGCATCCGGACGTCGACACCGTCAAGCTGGTCCAGCGCGCGGCGCACCCCCGCGTCGTCGGCATCGGCGAGAGCGGGCTCGATTATTATTACGACCATTCGGATCGCGACCGTCAGCGCGCCAGCTTCCGCGCGCACCTCGCCGCATCGCGCGAGACCGGCCTGCCGATCATCGTCCACACCCGCGATGCCGAGGACGACACCGCCGCGATCCTGCGCGACGAGATGGGGAAGGGCGCTTTTCCCGGCGTGATCCACTGTTTCACCGCGAGCGGCGCATTTGCCGACATCGCGCTCGAGCTCGGGCTCTACGTGTCGATCTCGGGGATCGTGACCTTCAAGAACGCGAGGGACCTGCAGGAAACCGCCGCGCGCCTCCCGCTCGACCGGCTGCTGATCGAAACCGACGCGCCGTTCCTCGCCCCGGTGCCCCATCGCGGCAAAACCGGCGAGCCCGCCTTCGTGGCCGACACGTGCCGTTTCCTCGCAAACCTGCGCGGCGAAGACCCGGAGACACTGGCCGAGGCCACCCGCCAGAACTTTCACAAATTGTTCGCCAAGACGCTGGCGTGAGGGCGAGGGGGCATGCGACTATCCGTCGTCCCGGCGAACGCCGGGATCTCACGCCGCAAGCGTTGCGCCTCGCTGCAGGAGACCCTGGCGTTCGCCGAGGTGACCTCATCAGATGAAAATACGGATCCTCGGCTCGGGAACCTCCTCTGGCGTCCCGCGGATCGGCAATGATTGGGGGGCGTGCGATCCCCTGGAACCGCGTAATCGCCGAACCCGCGCATCGGTATTGATCACCACCGAGACCACCACGATCCTGATCGACACCAGCCCCGACATGCGCGAGCAACTGCTCGCTGCCAATGTGTCCGATGTCGACGCCGTGATCTGGACCCACGACCATGCCGATCACACCCATGGCATCGACGATCTCCGCCAGTTGATGCACATCCGGAACGGCGAACCCGTGCGCGGCCTTGCGCGGCCGTTCACGCTCGAACAGCTCCAGCACAAATTTCACTATGCGTTCTTCGGCCGCGCGCTCTACCGCCCGACCGTCGCGATCGAGCCGCTCCTCAATACGCTGATGATCGGCGACATCCGCATCACGGTCGCCGATCAGCCCCATGGTGGCATCACGTCCGCCGGGCTTCGGTTTGATAGTAACGATAAATCAATAGGATATGCCACAGACTTCCATGAGATGACGAACGGCATGCGCGCGCTCTACACGAATCTCGATGTGTGGGTGGTCGATGCATTGCGCCGCGCGCCGCACCCGACGCACCCCGATCTCGCGCAGGTGCTGGGCTGGGTAGGGGAGTTGCATCCCCGACGCGCCGCGCTGGTTCATATGGACCATTCGATGGACTATATGAGTCTGGCCGCCGAGCTGCCCGCAGGGGTCGAACCAGGCTTTGACGGGCTGGAGATGCTTGCGTGAGTTCGTGGGACAGCATGGATCTGATCTGGCTGGTGGGGGTGCTGGTGCTCGTCCTCAGCGCACTCTCGGTGCGGAGGCTGTCGATCGGTTTCGTGCTACGTTCGCTGATCACCTGGGCGCTGATCATCGTGCTGACCGTGCTCGCGGTCTCGCATCGGCACGAGATCGGCGCCTTGTTCGCCGCAGCCTCGGCCAGACTCGGCATCGATGATCAGCAGGTCGAGGGCGAAACCGTGCGTATCCGCATGGCGCCCGACGGGCATTTCTGGGCGCGGGTGACGATCAACGGCGTCGAACGGCGGATGCTGATCGACAGCGGCGCGACGATCACGGCGATCTCGGATCGCACCGCGGCAGAGTCGAACGTCACTGCAGGCAATGGATTGCCCGCGATGATCGAAACCGCCAACGGCACCGTCGCGGCGCGCCGCGGACGCATCCAGAAACTCGCGATCGGGCCGCTCGAGACCGAGGATCTGGGCGTGGTGGTGTCGGAGAGCTTCGGCAATCTCGACGTGCTCGGCATGAACTTCCTGTCGCGGCTGCACAGCTGGCGCGTCGAGAACAATGTCCTCGTGCTTCAACCCAAAGCTGATGCCGGCGACGGGAGCAGCGACGCCACCACGGCACCGGCCGACGCCGAGCCAAAGCGCCGGGCACGCAGGGACGAGACCTGATGCGAAAGCCGTCTTCGATTTAACATAATGTATATTATCGTTCTGACGTTCAGCTGAAGAAGCGGACCGGTTTCACGCCGGCCCTCTCCCCGGATCAGGCCGCGGCCAGCTTCGCCGCCATCGTCGCCCTGGCCCACCAGACCAGTTCGTCGAGCGCAGTCTGTGCGGATGGCAACAGGTTCGTCTCGATTTCCTCGATCGGCTTGTTTCCAAAGGCCGGATGCACGGCCATGAAATCGCCCCCGCCGATATGAATCGCCGCATGGGTCGACGCCATGTGCAACTCCACGCCGATCTGGCGGAGATGCTCGATCGCGCGCACCGCGCCCGTCCCGCCATAACCGATCGCAGTGAACGGCTTGCGGTTCCATTCCTTGTACGCTTGATCGAGCGCGTTCTTGAGCACGCCGGTGATCGAGTGATTATATTCGGCGACCACGAAGATATAGCCGTCGTACCGCGCGATGGTTTCCTGCCAGCGGATCGCCTCCGCATCCTTGCTCGGCATCCACAGATTTGATGCGATTTCGTCGAAGAACGGCAGCGGATGATCGCGCAGGTCGACGAGCTCTGCGTCGATGTCCCCTCGGGCCTGCGCTTGCTTCAGGATCCATTGCGCCTGGTCGGGCGAGTCGAACCGATGATGATGGCGATACGCGGCTTGGGATGCATGGTAACCTCATGTGTGCTAGTTTCCTGAGGTAACCAGATTAAGGAAAGGCACCATGGCCGAACAAGGAGGCACCTGCGCGATACCAGGTGGCCATCAGGATACCGCCGCCTGCGAGCATATCAGCCGCATGCTGGCGCGGATCAGCGACAAATGGACGTTGCTGGTGGTGCGGACGCTCGGGTACGGCCCTCTTCGTTTCAATGCGTTGCGGCGCGAAGTTGGCGAGATCAGCCAGAAGATGCTGGCATCGACCTTGCGCGATCTCGAAGAGAATGGCTTCGTTTCGCGGACGGTGACCCCGGTCACCCCGCCGCAGGTCGAATATGCCTTGACCGACCTTGGCAGGGAATTTCTCTGCCCGGTTCGCGGCCTCGCCGAATGGGTTGTCGCCAACGCCGCGCGCATCGACGAGGCCCGCGCCTCCTATGCGGAGCGCCGGGCAGGCGAGCAGGATTAGCCGTCGCCTGCCTCGAGCCGATCGATGATCGGGCAGTCGGGGCGGTCGTCGCCATGGCAGCGCCCGGCGAGGTCACTCAGGGTACGCCGCATCTCGTCGAGCGCCCGCGCCTTGCGGCCGAGATCCTCCGCACGGGCCAGCGCGAGCGCCTTGACGTCGGCGCTCGAACGCCCGCGATTGCTCCACAGCGACAGCAGTTCCCGGATATCCTCGATCGGAAAGCCGAGGTCGCGCGCGCTCGCGATGAAGCGCAGCCGGTGGACATCGGCATCGGAATAGTCGCGATATCCGCTCGCGCGGCGAAGCGGCGCCGGAATTAGTCCCAGTTTCTCGTAATGCCGGAGCATCCGCTGTGAAACGCCGCTTGCGCTCGCGGCCTGGCCGATATTCATCGCGATTTTCCTCGACAAGCACGAGAACGCGCGGTGGCTTGACTCTGACACGGTGTCAAACCCCATAGCCGTTCCGGCGACGGCGATTTCGCCTGGAGGAAGACATTTCGATGAATGCGACGATCGATCGGCGCGCGCTGTTGCGCGGAGCTGCCCTGGCCGGTGGCGCCGCCGCTTGCGCAAGCTGGATGCCGAGCTGGGCGCAAAGCGTGTCGCCGGGTCTCTCCGGCCCGCTGCCGACGCTTTCCGGCGAAGACATCACGCTGCGCGTTGCGCACCAGATGATGCAGGTCGACGGGCGCCAAAGCCACGCGATCGGGATCAACGGCACCGTCCCCGCCCCCCTCCTCCGCCTGCGCGAGGGGCAAAAGGCGCGGCTCCACGTGATCAACGACCTCGACGAGGAGACTTCGGTCCATTGGCATGGGCTGATCCTGCCCTTTCAGATGGACGGCGTGCCCGGCGTTTCGTTTCCCGGCATTCCGGCACGGTCGCGCTTCACCTACGAATTCCCGATCGTCCAGTCGGGGACCTATTGGTATCACAGCCATTCGGGGCTTCAGGAGCAGATGGGCCATTACGGGCCGATCGTGATCGATCCGGCCGGCGCCGATCCCATCGCGTACGATCGCGAGCATGTGATCCTGCTGTCGGACCACAGCCCGCTGCATCCGCACGCGATCTTTCAGAAGCTCAAGAAGCAGGCCGGCTATTTCAATCGTCAGCGCCAGACCCTGGCCGGCCTGATCGCAGGCGAGGATCAGCCAATGCGCGAACGGCTGGAATGGGGCCGGATGCGCATGGATCCGACCGACGTGGCCGACGTCACCGGATCGACCTACACCTATCTCGTCAACGGCCACGGCCCGAAGGACAATTGGACCGCCTTGTTCCGGCCCGGCGAGCGCGTCCGGCTCCGCATCATCAACGCCTCGGCAATGACGATCTTCAATGTCCGCATCCCGGGGCTGGAGATGCGCGTGGTCCAGGCCGATGGGCAGAATGTTCGCCCGGTGGCGGTGGACGAGCTCCAGATCACCGTCGCCGAAACCTATGACGTCATCGTCACGCCGAACGAGGACCGCGCCTGGACTCTGGTCGCCGAATCGGTCGATCGATCGGGCATGGCACGCGCGACGCTGGCGCCCCGCCCCGGCATGGCGGCCGAAGTCCCGCCGCTGCGAAGGCGGCCGATCGCGACGATGAAGGACATGGGGATGGACATGTCGGGGATGGATCATGGCGGCATGACGGGCAGCATGGCCATGCGCGATCCCGCCAATGCGCCGCAGGTCAAGATGGGCCCAGGCGTGCAGACGATCGCGCCGATGCCGATGGATCGCACCGGCGAACCCGGTCAGGGGCTCGAGGATGCCGGCCACCGGGTACTCACCTATCGCGATCTGGTCGCGTTGGAGCGCAACCCCGATGTCCGCGCGCCGGAACGCGCGTTGCAGATCCACCTGACCGGCAACATGGAACGCTATATGTGGTCGTTCGACGGCGAGAAATTGAGCGAAGTGAAGGATCCGATCCCCTTCCGCGCCGGTGAGCGGGTTCGGGTGACGTTGGTCAACGACACGATGATGGCGCATCCGATCCACCTGCACGGCCATTTCTTCGAGCTGGTGACCGGGCACGGCGATCATTCGCCGCGCAAGCACACCGTGAACGTGCTCCCCGGCGGCAAGGTCAGCTGGGACGTGACGGCGGTGCCCGGCGACTGGGCGTTCCACTGTCACATGCTCTATCACATGCATGGCGGGATGATGCAGGTCGTCAGCGTGCGCCCGCTCGGAGCCGAGGCATGAGGCTGCTGCTCGGGCTCGCACCGCTGGCCCTTGTCGCGCCGGCCGCGGCACAGGATCATTCCGCGCATTCCGCGCATTCCGCGCATTCCGCGCATTCCGCGCATTCCGCGCCTGCGCCGGTGGCGCCGCAGACCCGCGAGACGACCGATCCCCATGCCGGCCACGACATGCCGGCGACGCCCGACCGCCCACAAGCCGCTTCGGGCGATCCGCATGCGGGTCACGATATGTCGGCGATGCCGGAAAGCACCGCAGTCGGAGCGACGGGCACCGATCTCGCTCCCGGCGATGCCCCCGCTCCCTCCCCTCCCCGCGATCGCGCCGCGGATATCTATTGGGGTGCCGGCGCGATGGCAGCCGCACAGGACAAGCTTCGTCGCGAGCATGGCGGCGGAAGTTGGTCGCAGCTCGTGTTCAATCTCGCCGAATATCAGGCGCGCAAGGGCCGCGACGGCTATCGCTGGGACGGCGAGGCATGGATCGGCGGAGACAGGGACCGTTTCGTTCTCAAGAGCGAAGGCAGCGGCGATCTGGGCGGGGCCGTCGAGAGTGCCGAGGTACAGGCGCTCTACAGTCGCGCGCTCGACCCATATTGGAACCTGCAGGCGGGCCTGCGTCAGGATCTCGGGCCGGGGCCGCGCCGCACCTATGCCGCGATCGGCGTCGAGGGCCTCGCCCCATGGTGGTTCGACGTGGAAGCCGCGCTATTCCTCTCGACCAAAGGCGAGCTGCTCGGCCGTATCGAAGGCTATTACGATCAAAGGATCACGCAGGATCTGGTGTTCCAGCCGCGCGCCGAACTGAACCTCGCTGTGCAGGACGTACCGGATAGCGGGACCGGTGCCGGTCTGTCCGACATGGAGCTGGGGCTGCGGCTCCGTTACGAGCGCGTGCGCGAGTTCGCGCCCTATGTCGGCGTTTCGTGGGAGCGCAAATTCGGCGCGACGGCCCGCTATGCCCGCGGGCGTGGCGACGGGACCGGCGGCATCAGCTTCGTCGCAGGCATCCGGACCTGGTTCTGATCGCAGTGGCGTGAACGCGCCTCGACGCGCTATGCGCAACGCACCGATGCCTTCGAATCCGAAAAGAGTCCCCTCCGCATGACCTCTGCCAACATCGAACGCCTCGTCGCGATCATGGCGCGGCTCCGCGATCCGAAGACCGGGTGCGAATGGGATACGGTGCAGACCTTCGAGACGATCGCGCCCTATACGATCGAGGAAGCCTATGAAGTCGCCGACGCGATCCAACGCGGCGACATGGCCGAGCTCAAGGACGAGCTCGGCGATCTGCTCCTCCAGGTGGTGTTTCACAGCCGCATGGCCGAGGAAGCCGGCCATTTCGCGCTTCCCGACGTGATCGAGACGATCAGCGACAAGATGGAGCGCCGCCACCCGCACATCTTCCTCGGGCAAACCGAGGGCGGGCATCATCTGTGGGAACAGATCAAGGCGGCCGAGCGGGACGCCAGGGGGCACGAAAGCGCGCTCGACGGTGTCGCGCTCGGTCTCCCCGCCTTGCTCCGTGCCGAGAAGCTGCAGAAACGCGCGGCGCGCACCGGATTCGACTGGCCCGACCCGAGCGGCGCCCGCGCCAAAATCGACGAGGAACTCGCCGAGGTCGAAGCCGCGGAGACGGCCGGGGAACGCGCGGAGGAGATTGGCGACCTGCTGTTCGCAGTGGTCAACTGGGCACGCAAGCAGGGCGTCGACCCCGAGGCTGCGCTGCGGACGGCGAACGGCAAATTCGAGCGGCGCTTCAAGGCGATGGAGATCGAGGCCGGCGAGGCGTTCGAAGCGCTCGATCTCGATGCCAAGGAAACGCTGTGGCAGAAGGCGAAAGCCAGCGAAGGCGCATGAAGAGAATTCTCTTCATTTGCAGCCAGAACCGGCTTCGCAGCCCCACGGCCGAGCAGATTTTCGCGAGCCATCCGGCGATCGAGGTCAGTTCGGCAGGCACCAATCATGATGCGGACAATCCGTTGACCGGTGAACTGGTCGAATGGGCCGATCTGATCTTCGTGATGGAGCGCACGCATCGAAACAAGCTGCAGAAGCGCTTCCGATCCGCGCTCAACGGCAAGCGGGTCGTGGTTCTCGACATCCCGGACAATTATGCATTCATGGACCCGGAGCTGATCGCGCTGCTCGAGGCCCGCATGGCCCGGCACTTGCCGCCGGCCACGATCGCCTAGGCGCTCCGCGTCTCGAACCGCTCGAAATCGCGCGGCGCCATCCGCACTTCGTAGACCGACCTGTCGTCCTCGACGCGTTGATCGATCACTTCGCCATGCTGGTGGAGCCACGCAGCGGCGGCGCCGTCGGCGGGATCGAGCGTGATCGTATAGCGGCGATGGCCGTGAGTCAGCCGCCCGGCGACCGTCTCGATCAGCCGATCTACCCCTTCCCCGCTCATCGCGGAGATCGGCATCACATCCTCGCGCTTGCCGGCATCCTCCCGTAATTGTTCACGACGCTCGTCGTCGAGTAGATCGAGCTTGTTCCATGCCTCGAAGCGCGGTGTCGTCTCGGCGACGCCGATCTCGGTGAGCACCTTCTCGACATCGGCGCGCTGCGCCTCGCTGTCGGGATGGGCGATGTCTCGGACGTGGATCAGCAGATCGGCCGACACGACCTCTTCGAGCGTCGCCTTGAACGCCGCGACGAGCTGGGTCGGCAGTTCGGAGACGAAGCCCACCGTGTCGGACAGGATCGCTTTGTCTATCCCGGGCAGCGAGATCTGCCGCAAGGTCGGGTCGAGCGTGGCGAAGAGCAGATTCTCCGCCATGACGTCAGCGCCGGTCAGGCGATTGAAAAGCGTCGACTTTCCGGCATTGGTATAGCCGACCAGCGCGATCACCGGCCATGGCGCGCGCTGGCGCCGGTCGCGATGGAGCGTCCGCGTGCGGCTGACCTGGTCGAGTTCCTTCTTGAGCCGCGCCATCCGGTCGCGGATCAGCCGGCGATCGGCCTCGATCTGGGTTTCGCCAGGGCCGCCGAGAAAGCCGAAGCCACCGCGCTGGCGCTCGAGATGGGTCCAGCTGCGCACCAGCCGGCCCGCCTGATAATCGAGATGCGCGAGCTCGACCTGCAGCCGGCCCTCGGCGGTGCGCGCGCGCTCGCCGAAGATTTCGAGGATCAATCCGGTGCGGTCGATCACCTTGCAGCCCAATGCGGTCTCGAGATTGCGCTGCTGGACCGGAGTCAGGCCCGCATCGAACACCGCGAGCTGGAGCTCCCGGTCGCGGACGGTCTCGGCGATCGCCTCGACCTGCCCCGAGCCGATCAATGTTCCCGGCTTGGGCTGGCGCAGCTTGACCGTGACCTTCTCGCACACCTCGACGCCGATCGCCGCGGCCAGCCCGGCGGTCTCCTCGAGGCGTGCCTCGGCATCGCGCGAGCTGGCGCCCATCTCGGGATAGACGACAATCGCGCGCGCCCCGCGGGCGAACTCGTCGGCGTCGCGATCAAAACCTGCGGACATGGATGCTCAATCGCCGTCGGGCGCGGTTGTTTCCTCGGCGAGGTTGAGCGGATGCGCCGGCTGGATCGTCGAGACGGCGTGCTTGTAGACGAGCTGCGCCATGCCCTCGCGCTGGAGCAGCATGCAGAACAGGTCGAATGCCGCGATCTGGCCCTGCAGCATCACGCCGTTGACGAGGAACATCGTGACATTCTCCTGCTGGCGGCGCACCGCGTTGAGGAAAATTTCCTGCAAAACCGGGTTCTTGTGCTGGAACTCTCCCGCCGCTTCGAGAAGCGTGGCAAGGTCCACCGGACCGGCCGGCATGATCGTCGAGATGGCGTGCTTGTAGATCAATTGCGACTGGCCGTCGCGGCGGAGCAGCACCGAGAAATTATCGAACCAGGTGACGATGCCCTGGAGCTTGACACCCTTCACGAGGAACATCGTGACCGGCACTTTCGAGCGCCGGAGCGAGTTGAGGAACAGGTCCTGAAGCGACGTCTGCTTCTCGGCCATATTGGTGTCCTTCTATTCTTGGCGGGATCATGTCCCGCTTCGCGCCGGTTCCCGGCGTCGGAATGCCGCACCACCCTGGTGCGGAGCGCGCATTCTATTGGTTCCTGGCGCGCGCGTCCAACCTATTCCTCGCGGGTCTCGGTGACGCCGAGCAGCTTGAGTTTGCGGTGGAGCGCCGAACGCTCCATCCCGATGAAGCTCGCGGTGCGCGAGATGTTGCCCGAAAAGCGGCGGATCTGGACGCGCAGATATTCGCGCTCGAAGGTTTCGCGCGCTTCCTTGAGCGGCGCGCCCATGATCGCATTGGCGCCGGCGCCCGGTCCGCCATCACCCTGCCGGCCCAGTACTTCGGGAGGCAGCAGATCGAGATCGATCCGCCCGATCCGGTCGCCCGGCGCGAGGATCACGGTGCGCTCGACGACGTTGCGCAGCTGGCGGACATTGCCCGGCCATTCATAGCTCTGCAGCGCGACGATCGCATCGGGCGCGACCTCCGGCGTCGGCACCCGACGCTCGCTGGCATAATGCGCGACGAAATGCTCGACGAGCACGGGGATGTCCTCGCGACGCTCGGTGAGCGGCGGGATCGAGACGGGAACGACGTTGAGCCGATAATAGAGATCCTCGCGGAAGCGCCCTGCGGCGATTTCGGCCATCAGATCGCGCGCAGTCGCCGAGACGACGCGGACGTCGACCTTGACGATGCGCGTGCCACCCACCCGGCTGAAGCTCTGGTCGGTGAGCACCCGCAGGATCCGCGCCTGCGTGGCCACCGGCATGTCGGCGATCTCGTCGAGGAACAGGGTGCCGCCATGCGCCTGTTCGAGCAGGCCGGGGCGGACGAGGTCGCCGCCCTCCTCGACTCCGAACAATTCCTCTTCGACGCGCTCGGGCGTCATCCGCGCTGCGCTGACGATCACGAACGGCGCGGCGGTGCGCTGGCTCCAGCCGTGGAGCAAGCGCGCGGCGACTTCCTTGCCGACTCCGGCGCCCCCGGTGATCAATACCCGGCTGCCGGTCGAGGCGACGCGCTTCAGGGTGGCGCGCACGCTGTTGATCGCAGCGGAGCTGCCGGTGAGGTCGTTCTCGCGGCCGACCGATGCCCGCAGCGACACGACTTCCTGGCGCAGCCGCTCGGTCTCGGTAGCGCGCTCGACGAGCAGCAGCAGCCGTTCCGCCTCGAACGGCTTCTCTATGAAGTCCGAGGCGCCGCGACGGATCGCCGCGACGGCCGTATCGATATTGCCGTGCCCCGAGATCACCAGCACCGGGATCGACGGATCGCGCCGCTTGATCTCGTCGAGCAATTCGAGCCCGTCGAGCCGCGAGCCCTGCAGCCACACGTCGAGAAGCACCAGGCTCGGCCGGCGCTCGGCGATCGCCTCGAGCGTGGAATCGCTGTCGGCGGCGGCGCGGGTGGCATAACCCTCGTCCTCCAGCACACCCGCGACGAGTTCGCGGATGTCGCGTTCGTCGTCGACGACGAGGATATCGAGGCTCATGAGGATTTTCCGCTTCTGGTAAGTGCCGGGGCCTTGGGTTCGGCCGGTTCGGCATCGCTGTTCTGCTGGGCGAGTCTTTCGAGCGCTTCGGTGTCGAAGCAGATCGTGACGACGGTCCCGCCTCCGTCATGGTCGGTAAAGCCGATCGTGCCGCAATGCTCCTCGACGATCTTCTTGACGATCGCGAGGCCGAGGCCGGTACCGCGGCTGCGCGTCGTCATATAGGGCTCGACGATCCGGTCGCGCTCCACGGGCAGCCCGACGCCATTGTCGGTGACGGTCAGCAGGATGCGTGCATCGTCCTCGACCGCGAGGGAGAGCGCGACCTCGCCTTGCGGCAGCGCCGATCCCTCGCCGCGCGCCTCGATCGCCTCGACCGCGTTCTTGATGACGTTGGTGAGCGCCTGCCCCATCTGGCGTCGGTCGCAGACGAGGCTCGGCGGCTCGTCGGGTGCGTCGAGTTCGAAGCGGATCGCCGGGTGCGCGACTTCGTGGAGGAACATCGACTGGCGCGCGATGTCGAGCAGCGACTCGCGGCGGAACAGCGGCTTGGGCATCCGCGCGAAGGACGAGAATTCGTCGACCATCCGCCGAAGATCGCCGACCTGGCGGACGATCGTGTCGGTAAGCTGGCTGAACACCCCTTCTCCGCCCTCGATCTGCTTGCCGTAACGGCGCTGGAGCCGCTCGGCGGCGAGCTGGATCGGGGTGAGCGGGTTCTTGATCTCGTGTGCGATCCGCCGCGCGACGTCGGACCAGGCGGCGCGGCGCTGGTCGAGCAATTGCTGGGTGATGTCGTCGAAGGTGAGCACTTGCCCGGCTTCGTCGGAGGTGATCTTCACTGCGAGGGTCCGCGCTTCGCCGCCGACAGTGACCTGCACCACCGCTTCGCGCTCGGCGCCGTCGAGCAAGACTTCGAGCTCGGACGCGATTTCGGCGAGCGGCTTGCCGAGTGATTCCTCCTCGCTGCGCCGGAGCAGCGCCAGCGCCGAGGCATTCATCAGCCGTACCACCCGATCGGCTCCGATCGAGATGACGCCGGCGGAAACTCCCGACATCACCGCTTCGATCAGCGCGCGCCGGCTTTCGAGCTGCGCATTGGCGCTGACCAGCGCGTTGGTCTGGCCCTGAAGCTGGCCGGTCATCTGGTTGAATGCGCCGGCGAGGACGCCGAGTTCATCCTTCGATTTGCGCTCGGGCACGCGCGCGGTCAGGTCGCCGCTGGCCACTTGTCGTGCGGCGCCGACGAGCTCGTTGACCGGTCGCACGACCCGATCCGCGACCTGCAATGCGACCCAGACAGCAATGCCGACGATGAACAATGCGAGCACGAGAAGCGCGATGTTGAATTGGAGCTGGAGCGATCGCGAGCGCGTCACCAGCGCGCGATAATCGGCCAGAACCTGCGCGGCGCGCTCGGTCTGTGGCGATATCCCGCCAAGACCGGATGCCCGGCCGGCATAGAGATAGAGATTGCCCGATCCGGGAATTCGGGTGAGCGAGCGGATGCGATCGCCTTGCGCGTCGGCGACGCTCTGCTTTCCCCGATCGAGCTGCTTGAGCGCGGAGCGATCGATCTCCTTTTCGAGATCGCGCTCATAGGGATTCACCAGCGCGATGGTCTGGATCTGCCCGTCGGGCGCGACAGTGAAGATGATCGCCTCGGAAAGGCTGCGGACATATACCTGCCCGCCGAAGATCTGCTGAAAATTGATGCTTTCGGGGGGATATTCGTTGAGCGCGTTCGCCACGTCATTGGCCATCGCAACCGTCTCGCGATCCACGAAGCCCAGCAGCTGGCGGTACGATTCCTGCGCCAGCGCCTGGGCATTCTCGATCATGCTCTTGGGTCGATCGGAGACCCAGAATTCGACGCCATACTGGAACAGCAGCGACGCGATCACCGCGACGAGCAAGGTCGGCACGCTGGCCAGCACGGAGAAAATCGCGACGAGGCGGACGTGCAGCCGCCCCTCCCCGCCGGCGGTCGACAAGGACGCGCGGCGCCGCGCGGCGCGACGACCGATCAGCACGAGCAGCGCCACGCCCGGCAGCAGATTGGCGACGAGCAGCAGCGCGACCAAAGGCGGCGAAAGCAGCCGTTCGGGAGAGCGTTCGCCGCTGATCACGAAATAGCTGATGATTGCGATCGCCACCGCGGCGAACAGCACGCCGGCTTCCATCGCGGGCGTGACGCTCAGCCGCCGCTTGCGCGGTCCGGCTTCGGCAATCGGCTCGGTCACGGCATCCATCGTTGCTTTGTTACAACGAGATTGTGGCCGAAAGAACACATAATTTGGGGCTAACCGTCGCTAATCGGTACCGGTCGGTCGATCCGCCATCTCGATCCCCAGCGTGTCGAGCCGCTTGCGCAGCGTGTTGCGGTTGATGCCGAGCGCGCGGGCGGCGCGCAGCTGGTTGTTCTGGTGCCGTGCCAGCATCGCCTCGATCAGCGGACGCTCGACCTCGCCGATGATGCGTTCGTAGAGGCTGCCGTCGTCGAGCGCACGCGGCTCCTCGATCGCCATCCGCTCGAGCCGCGCGCGCACCGCCGCGTCGATCCCGGCGTCGCGTGCTTCCGGCTGGAAACTGCTCGCATCGCCGATCGCGCGGCGGATCGCGTCGGCGTCGAGCCATTCATCGCGGCTGAGCGCGGCGATGCGGCGCATCAGATTTTCGAGCTCGCGGACATTGCCCGGCCAGTCATAGCCCTCGAGCACCGCGATCGCCCCCTGATCGAGCTGCTTGCGAGGCAGGCCCGCCTCGGCGGCGCGATCGAGGAAGTGGCGCGCGAGCAAGGGCACGTCCTGGCGGCGTTCGCGCAAGGCGGGAAGGCTCACCGGAACGACGTTGAGGCGGTAGAACAGATCCTCGCGGAACTGCCCGGCCTGGACGAGCTGGCCAAGGTCCTTGTTGGTCGCCGCGACGATGCGGACATCGGCCTTGATCGTCCGCGCGCCGCCGACGGTGGTGAACTCGCCCGACTGGAGGACGCGCAGCAGCCGGGTCTGCGCGTCCATCGGCATGTCGCCGATCTCGTCGAGGAACAAGGTGCCCCCCGTCGCCTGCTCGAACTTGCCCGCGACACGCGTCGCCGCACCCGTGAAGGCGCCGCGCTCGTGCCCGAACAATTCCGCCTCGATCAGTTCGCGCGGGATCGCCGCCATGTTGAGCGCGACGAAAGGCGCGCGGCGGCGCGGCCCGAGCTCGTGGATCGCCTGTGCGACCAATTCCTTGCCGGTGCCCGATTCGCCCGAGATCAGCACCGTCAGGTCGTTCGAGACGACGCGAGCGATGACGCGATACACTTCCTGCATCGCCGGCGAACGGCCGATCAGCGTCGAGCCGCTGCCGATTTCGGCCTCGGTGAGTTCGGCCGGTTGGCGCTGCCGCCGGGCGATCGCGCCGCGCACTGCCTGGGCGAGCACGTCGAGATCGAAGGGCTTGGGCAAATAATCGAACGCGCCGACTTCGGTCGCGCGGACCGCAGTCGCGAGCGTATTCTGTGCCGAGAAGACGATGATCGGCAGCTCGGGATGCTCGCTGGCAAGTCCCGCCGCGACATCGAGTCCGTTGCCGTCGGGAAGCACCACGTCGGTCACCAGCACATCCGGGACGCCGGTTGCCAATGCCCGGCGTAGCTCGGCGATGCTGGCCGCGGTGGTCACGCGGTGTCCCTCGCGCTTGAGCGCGGCCGCAACCACGGTGCGGATGGCGGAATCGTCGTCGACGATCAGCACGGTGCCGCTCATGCCGCTCTCGGCAGCAGGATGCGGAACACGGTCGTCTCGGGTTCGCGTTCGCGGCCATATTGGACGATCCCGCCCATGTCGCGGACCAATTTCTCGACCAATGGCAATCCGAGCCCCTTCCCTTCCGGCTTGCCCGAGACGAACGGCTCGAACAGGTGTTCCGCGATGTCGGCGGGTGCCCCGGGACCATTGTCGACGACGAGAATCTCGATCGGCAGCTTCTGACGTGGCCGGCCGGCACCGGTGCTCACCGACATGCCGTGGCGATAGGCGGTCGCCAGCGTGATCCGCGGTTCGGCGATGTCGCTCAACGCTTCCGCGGCATTCTTGAGCAGATTGAGCAGCACCTGCAGAAAGGCGTCGGGATCGATCAGCACCGGGGGCAGCGACGGATCGAAGCGTTCCTCGATCACTACATCGCGGGCGAAACCTGCTAGCGCCACGCGCCGCGCATGATCGAGCAATGGATAGACATTGGTCGGCGCCAGCTTGAGCGGCCTCGTGTCGGTAAAGTCCTGCATCCGGTCGATCAGCGCCACGATGCGGTCGACTTCGGTGGTGATCAGCCGGGTGAGTTCGCCATCCTCGTCCCCGCTTTGCAGCAACTGCGCGGCGCCGCGAATGCCCGAGAGCGGGTTCTTGATCTCGTGCGCCAGCATCGCCGCGGCCCCGACCGCGGCGCGTGCACCGGCGGTGCGATCGGCGCCCTGCGCCACGGGACGCGACTGGGGTGCATGGTGGAGCGTCACGATCCGCCAGCCGGGCTGGTCGGCGATCATCGTCTCGACGAAGTCGACCCGGATGCGCGGCCCGCGGATCGCTTCGATCTCGATGTCGAACGCCGCGAAGCCATGCCCGTCGCGGCGATCGGCATAATCCTCGGGCGGGCGCAGCACCGCGTCGTAGGGCTGCCCGACCATCGTCGTCTCGCTATGGTTGAGCAGCAACTCGCAGGCCGAATTGGCGTGGGCGATACGGCCGTCGGGATCGATCACCAACACCGCGACCGGGAGCGCGGCGAACAGCTCGCCAAAGCCAGGTCCCTTTACCGGTTCCGGCCTGGCGCGCCTCAGGCCGCCGCGCGCGAAGACCATGGCGCGTAGAATTCGGCGAGCATGTCGAGCACGCGCACGGGATCGGAGATCTTGTTGACGTTGTTGCGGAACTCGGCCGAGCCATGGATGCCCCGGGTGTACCAGCCGACATGCTTTCGCATCATATTGACGCCGACCTCGTTGCCATAATGGCTGAGAGTGTCGACATAATGCTCTACAATCACGCGATATTGTTCGTCGAGCGACGGCTCGGCGCGCTCGGGCTGTCCGGTCAGCGCGTCCATTACGTCGCGCAGGATCCATGGGCGGCCATAGGCGCCGCGCCCGATCATCACCCCGTCGGCACCCGATTGCGCCAGTGCAGTCCGCGCATCCTCGACGGTGCAGATGTCGCCATTGGCGATCACCGGGATCGTCACTGCGTCCTTCACGGTGCGAATGAAGCCCCAGTCGGCCGAACCCTTGTACATCTGGTTGCGGGTGCGGCCATGGACGGTGATCATCTTCGCGCCGAGATCCTCGGCGATGTGCGCGAGTTCGGGGGCGTTGAGGCTGGCATGATCCCAGCCCATCCGCATCTTGACGGTGACCGGTACGCCGACTGCCTTCACGCACGCCTCGATCAGCGATGCGGCGAGCTTGAGATCGCGCATCAGCGCCGAGCCCGCGTCGCCGCTGGTCACCTTGCGCACGGGGCAGCCCATGTTGATGTCGACGATCGCGGCGCCGCGATCCTCGCTCAGCTTCGCCGCCTCGGCCATCTCATAGGGCGTGCAGCCGACCAATTGCATCGACACCGGATCTTCGATCGGATCCCAGGCGAATTTCTGAAGCGACTGGCGTGTCTCGCGGATCGCGGCCTGGCTGGCCACCATTTCGGTGACGTTGAGCCCCGAGCCATAGCGCCGCACGATCCTGCGGAACGGCAAATCGGTCACACCGGTCATCGGCGCGAGCAGCACCGGGGCTTCGACCCGGACGGGGCCGATCTGGATAGGGGCGAGTTCGCGCATCATCTGCCTGAAAAATAGGCAGCGACGCCTAGCCGCACAAGCCCGGATTGGCAAGGCAGGGCTTCCCCGCTACCCGCGGCCTTATGGGCAAGACCGCAGCGTTGATCGTCGCCGCCGGGCAGGGCGTGAGAGCAGGCAGCAGCGTGCCCAAGCAATTCGCCCTGCTCGCGGGCAAGCCTGTGCTGGCGCACAGTCATGCCGCCTTCGCCTCGCATCCGGCAATCGACGCGGTGCTGGTCGTGATCGGCGAGGGGCAGGAAGCGGCGCTCGGCGCGGCGCTGGGAGATGTCGCCTTCGTGATCGGCGGCGACACCAGGCGCGAGTCGGTACGAAAGGGCCTCGACGCGATCCACGCCGACCGCGTGCTGATCCACGATGCGGCCCGCCCCTTCCTCTCGCACGCCGTGATCGACGCGCTGCTGGCCGCGCTCGACAGCCATGAAGGTGCCCTCCCCGCCCTCCCCGTCGCAGACACGCTCGCACGCGGCGGCGAAGTGCTGGGCGAGACGGTGCCGCGCGACGGCCTCGTCCGCGTCCAGACACCGCAGGCCTTCCGCACCGCCACGATCCGCGAGGCGCATGACGCCTGGCCCCTCGACCGCGAAGCCACTGACGACGCGCAGATGGTGCGTGCGCTCGGCCGGGCGGTCGCTCTCGTTCCCGGAGACATTGCGCTGGAAAAGATCACGCACCCCGCCGACTTCGCTGCCGCCGAGGCGCGCCATGCCGCGGCGATGCGCGTCCGCACCGCCCAAGGCTATGACGTCCATCGCTTCGCCGAGGGGGAAGAGCTCTGGCTCGGTGGCGTGCTGGTTCCGCATAGCAAAGGCCTGTCGGGCCATAGCGACGCCGATGTCGTGCTCCACGCGATCACCGACGCATTGCTCGGGACGATCGGCGCGGGCGATATCGGCATGCATTTCCCGCCCAGCGACTCGCAATGGCGCGGCGTCGCCTCGGCGCGGTTCCTCGAACATGCCGCCGGGCTGATCGCCGCCGAGGGCGGAATCGTCGATTTCGTCGACGTGACGATCGTCTGCGAAGCGCCCAGGATCGGTCCGCACCGCGCGGCGATCCGTGCGAGCATCGCCGCGATCCTCGCTTTGCCCGAGTCGCAAATCAGCGTGAAAGCGACGACCACCGAGCGGCTGGGCTTCACCGGGCGCGGCGAAGGCATGGCCGCACAGGCGATTGCGACCGTCCGAGTGCCTGCGGACAACGCCTGACTCGCTATCGAAACATCCCGGTGGCAGAGGGCTGGCCATGGACACGATTCTCCCTACCCAGCTGGTCGAGGCCGCGCGCAGAGTCCTCGAGGCGAACCGCGCCGCCGGCCGCCGCATTGCAGTGGCGGAAAGCTGCACCGGCGGCCTGGTCAGCGCCGCGCTCACCGAAATCCCTGGTTCGTCGGACGTGTTCGACGCCGGGTTCGTTACCTATTCCAACGAAGCCAAGACCGAAGTGCTCAAGGTCAGCGGCGACGTGCTCGAAACCTTCGGCTCGGTGTCGATCGCCGTCGCGTGGAGCATGGCACAGGGCGCTCTCAAACGCAGCACGGCCGATGTCGCCGTCGCGATCACCGGGATCGCCGGCCCCGATGGCGGCAGCGAGAAGAAGCCGGTCGGCACCGTGGTGTTCGCGCAGGCCGAGCGGGGTGCCGATCCGCAGCACATCGTCGCCGATGCCCGCCATTTCGAGAACAACGGCCGCGCTGGCGTCCGGCTTCAGGCGGCGCTTTGCGCGCTCGAACTGCTGATGCCCGATACGCCTGCCGCCGCCGAGCCAGCGGAGTCGCCGTAGAGCCGCGCCGCGCGCTCTTCGAACGCATTGATCATTTTCCGAAGCGCGCGATCGAACACCTGCCCCGCCAGCATCTCGAACACGCGATTCTTGAACGCGAAATCGACGCAGAAATCGACGAGGCAACCGCCCTTGCCGTCGCTGCGGAACTTCCAGTCGTTGTTGAGGTGCTTGAGCGGGCCTTCGAGATAATCGACCCGGATATGCCCCGGCCGCTGCTTCTCGACGCGCGACGTGAAGCTCTCGCGCAGCCCCTTGAACCCGACGATCAGGTCCGCGACCATCTGGGTGTCGCTGTTCGAGCGCACCCGCACCGCCGAGACCCAGGGCAGGAACTCGCCATAGCGGCCGACATCGGCGACCAGATCGAACATCTGCTCCGGCGAATAGGGCAGCGCGCGCGTCTCGCTATGCTTGGGCATCAGACGGCTGCGGTCACCTTCGCCAGCCTGGCGGCGCGCGCATCGCGCATCTTCGCGAAATCGTCGCCGGCGTGATAGCTCGACCGCGTCAGCGGCGAGGAGGCGACCAACAGGAATCCCTTGGCGCGGGCGATCGCGCCGTACGAGCCGAACGCCTGCGGCGTGACGAATTCCTGCACCTTGGCATGGCGCGGAGTGGGCTGGAGATATTGGCCCATCGTCAGGAAATCGACATCCGCCGAGCGCATGTCGTCCATCACCTGGTGGATTTCGAGCCGCTCCTCGCCGAGACCGAGCATGACGCCAGATTTGGTGAAGATCGACGGATCGAGCCGTTTCACCATCTCCAGCAGCCGCAGCGAGGCGTAATAGCGCGCACCGGGGCGGATCGTCGGATAGAGCCGCGGGACGGTTTCGAGATTGTGGTTGTAGACGTCGGGCCGCGCCGCGACGATCATCTCCACTGCCTGCTCGTGCTTGTTGCGGAAGTCCGGAGTGAGGATCTCGATCGTGGTCGTCGGGTTCGAACGGCGGATCGCCTCGATCACCTTGACGAACTGCTTAGCGCCGCCATCGGGCAGATCGTCACGATCGACCGATGTCACGACGATATGCTCGAGCCCCATCTGTGCCGCCGCATCGGCGACGTTTTCGGGCTCCATCGGGTCGACTGCGCGCGGCATGCCGGTCTTGACGTTGCAAAAGGCACAGGCGCGCGTGCAGGTGTCGCCGAGGATCATCACTGTCGCGTGCTTCTTCGACCAGCATTCGCCGATGTTCGGGCACGCGGCTTCCTCGCACACCGTGGTCAGGCTCTTCGAGCGCATCAGTGCGCGAGTCGCGGCGAAGCCCTCCGAAGTCGGCGCCTTGACGCGGATCCAGTCGGGTTTCCGCACGCGCTCGGGCCGCGGCAGCGGGGACATCTCGTTCATACGAGGCCAGATAGCGATGCACGCGTGCAGGCACAACAACCGTGCGCGCACCCAGGCTTGCAACCCGCGAACGCGTCCGGGGTTCGCAAACGCCACGGACACGGTATGGAGCCGCAATGACCGATTTCAGCGATCTGCTCAGCGGCTATCTCCGCTTCCGCCAAACCGAATATCGCCGCCAGCGCGGCCGTTGGGACGAACTGTCGGAGGGCCAATCGCCCAAGGTGATGGTGATCGCCTGTTCGGACAGCCGGGTCGATCCCGCGCAGATTTTCGACACTTCGCCGGGCGAGATCTTCGTGGTCCGCAACATCGCCAATCTCGTGCCGCCGTTCGAACTCGGCGGCGGGCGTCACGGCGTCTCGGCAGCACTCGAGTTCGCCGTCACCCAGCTCGAAGTCCCCGAAATCGTCGTGATGGGCCATGGCGCCTGCGGCGGCGTCCATGCCGCGCTCACCCAGCGCTTCAAAGGCGCACCGGCGGGGCGCGGTGGCTTCATCGCGCACTGGGTCGACATGCTCGACGAGGCCCGCGACCGGATCGTCGCCGAGCATGGCGAAGGCAAGGAAGCGATCCGCGCGCTCGAGCTGGAGACGGTTCGCGTCTCGATCGCCAATCTGCGCACCTTCCCCTGCATCCCGGAGCGCGAGGCGGCGGGTACGCTGACCATCCACGGCGCCTATTTCGCGATTCGCGACGGGGTGCTGCACGTGATGGACGATGACGGCGAATTTCACGAGGCGTCCTGAGGGTTCCGGCTGACGTCAGGGCTCCCCCACAGATAGGATCTACCGGTTCCGCGCACCTGCATCCAGGTGACGAAGTGCCGAAATTCCGATCCGCTTTCAACGTCCTGAACGGCATCGCAGTCGGATTGGCGGTAACGCTGGCGCTGCCGGCAGTCGGCCACGCGCCGGCCGAGCGCCCGACCCGGCCCGGATCGGAGACTCCTGCCCGCGCCGCCGTGACCGCGCTGGCATCCTTATATGCGGAATTCGGCGCGATGTCGGCGGAGGGCGTCGATATCATCTTGTGCGGCAAGGGCCCGGCCGGCGACATCATCGCCGGCGCCGCGCGGCCCCTCTTCCACCAGCGGTACGGCAACACGCTGCGGCCTGCCAGGCTGGAGGACGCCGAGCGCCTCCAGCTTGCGATCGAACTTGCCGCCGCGGTCGATGGCATCGAAGCGGAAGCGGTCCGAAAGGATGAGGCGATCGGCCCCGGCGTGTATCGCCCGGTCATCCTGCTGTTCAGCGGGATATTGGAGCGTTGCAAAAGCCTTCGAACGTAGGGCGCCGGCTTACGGGTGTCCCAACGCCTTTCGTGCGACCTTTTCCACCTCCGGCTCCAGCTCCGGCGGCTCCATCGGAACCCGAGCCTCCAGCGCGTCGGCGATCGCAGTCAGCGCGGCGATCCGCGCCGCCTTCTTGTCGTTGCCGTCCACGACGATCCAGCGCGCATGCTTCGTATCGGTGCGCTCGAACATATCGGTCATCGCCTTCAGATAGTCCGCCCGCTTCGCGCGGTTGCGATAATCGTCGAGACCGGTCTTCCAGCGCTTCCATGGATGTTCGAGCCGGTCGCGCAGCCGCTGGTCCTGCGTCGCTTGTGTGACGTGGACGAAGACCTTGACCAAAGTGGCGCCGGTCTCGACCTGTTGCGCTTCGAAAGCGTTGATCTCGCCAAAGCCGCGCTGCCAATCGGCCTGGTTCGCGAAGCCCTCGACCCGTTCGACCAGCACGCGACCGTACCAGCTGCGGTCGAAGATCGCGATATTGTGCTGCGCGGGCAGCCGCCGCCAGAAGCGCCACAGGAAATGGTGGGCCAACTCCTCGGGCGTCGGCGCCGAGATCGGCCAGACTTCGTAATAGCGCGGATCCCATCTGGCGCTGAGCCGCTGGATGATCCCGCCCTTACCTGCCGCGTCCCACCCCTCGAACACGATGATCGCGCGCCGCTTGTGGACGATATGCGCGTAATGGATGTGGCTGAGGCGCTTCTGAAGCTTCTTCAGCGCCTTCTTATAGTCGCCGTCAAAGGGTTCGCCTGCTTCATAGTCGCTGAGATCGATTGCCATTCCGCCTCCTTGGCCAGGCCAACGTACGAGCGATCAGCGCGATCCGGCAATCAGGCTCGTATCTACCCGGTTCGCCAGCGGACGCCCGGCCTCAGCATCGGCAATGCTCGCCAGCGTGGTCCGGGCGATGGCCTCCAGCGCCTCCTCGGTCAGGAATGCCTGGTGGCCGGTGACGAGCACGTTCGGAAAGGTGAGCAGCCGCTGGAACAGGTCATCCGAGACGATCTCGCTCGACAGATCCTCGAAGAACAGATCGGCCTCCTGCTCATAGACGTCGAGCGCCACCGCGCCTATTTTCCGGGCCTTGAGCCCTTCGATCAGCGCCGCGGTGTCGATCAGCGCACCGCGGCTGGTGTTGACGATGACGAGGCCATCACGGGCGCGGTCGATCGCCGCGGCGTCGATGAGGTGGCGTGTCTCAGGTGTCAGCGGGCAATGCAGCGTGACGATTTCGACCTCGGCGAGCAGCTCGCGGCGATCGACATAGCGTACCCCGATCGCCTCCAGCGCCGGATCGGCGACGATGTCGCTCGCCAGCACCTCGCAGCCAAAGCCGAGCTTGAGCGCGCGGGCGACCAGCGCGCCGATCTTGCCGGTGCCGACCACCCCGACGGTACGTCCGTGCAGATTGCGCCCGATCAGCCCGTCGAGGGCGAAATTATTCTCGCGCACGCGTGCCCACGCCCTGGGGATCTTGCGGTCGATCGCCAGCAGCAGCCCGATAGCGAACTCGGCGACCGCGTGCGGCGAATATGCGGGTACGCGCACCACCGCGAGACCGACGCGGTCGGCAGCGGCGAGATCGACATTGTTGAAGCCTGCGCACCGCAACGCGATCAGCCGCGTTCCGCCGGTCGCCAGCGCCTCGAGCACTTCGGCGTCGACGCGGTCGTTGACGAATACGCATATTGCGCCGCAGCCCCTGGCCAATGGCACGGTGGTCAGGTCGAGCCGCGGCTCGAGGAAATGAAGATCGTGTCCGAAGGCGGCGTTGGCTTCGGTCAGGCAGCGCCGGTCATAGGCCTTGGTGTTGAACACCGCGACGCGCATGACCGGTCCCTTCCTCAGCCTGCCGCAGGATCCACGACGCCGTCGGTGCCCTTCTTCGCCAGGTCCGCCGCAACCTGCGGTGCGAGCCGGATGTTCAGCTCCTTGAGCTGCTTGTCGCTCACGTAGCTCGGCGCCTGCATCATCAGGTCTTCGGCCTTCTGGGTCATCGGGAAAACGATGACCTCACGGATGTTCGGTTCGTCGGCGAGCAGCATCACGATGCGGTCGACACCCGGCGCCGAGCCGCCATGCGGCGGCGCGCCGAACTTGAACGCGTTGATCATGCCGGCGAAATTGGTGTCGACATCGGCCTGGGTGTAGCCGGCAATCTCGAACGCCTTGTACATGATCTCGGGGCGGTGGTTCCGAATCGCGCCCGAGCTCAGCTCGACTCCGTTGCAGACGATGTCATACTGGAAAGCGAGGATGTCGAGCGGGTCTTTGGTCTCCAGCGCTTCGAGCTCGCCCTGGGGCATGCTGAAGGGGTTGTGGCTGAAATCGATCTTGCCGGTGTCCTCGTCGGCCTCGAACATCGGGAAGTCGACGATCCAGCAGAATTCGAAGCGCTTCAGGTCGATCAGCCCGAGCTGCTCGCCGACGCGGGTGCGCGCGAGCCCGGCGAGCCTGGCTGCCTGTGCCTCCTTGCCCGCGGCGAAGAAGATGCCGTCATTGGGGCCAAGGCCCATCGCGTCGGCGATCGCCTTCATGCCCTCCTGGCCATGGTTGTTGGCGATCGGACCGCCGAACACCCCGTCCTTCTGGGTCGCATAGCCGAGCCCCGGAAAACCTTCCGACTGCGCCCAGCTGTTCATCTCGTCGAAGAATTTGCGGCTCTTCTCATGGGTATTCGGCGCGGCGATCGCGCGGACGACGTCGCCGGCCTCGACCATCGTGGCGAAGCGGCCAAAGCCCGATCCCTTGAAGAAATCGCCAACGTCATGGACGAGCAGCGGATTGCGCAGGTCGGGCTTGTCGCTGCCATATTTCAACATCGATTCGCGGTATGGAATGCGCTTGAACGGCAGCGGGCTGACCGAGCGGCCCTTGCCGTCAAAGTCCGCGAATTCCTCGAACACGCCGTGCAGAACCGGCTCGATCGCCGCGAAAACATCGTCTTGCGTGACGAAGCTCATTTCGAAATCGAGCTGATAGAATTCGCCGGGCGAGCGATCGGCGCGGGCGTCCTCGTCGCGGAAGCACGGCGCGATCTGGAAATATTTGTCGAAGCCGGCGACCATCAGCAGCTGCTTGAACATCTGCGGCGCCTGCGGAAGCGCGTAGAACTTGCCCGGGTGCACGCGCGACGGAACGAGATAGTCGCGGGCGCCTTCCGGTGACGAGGCAGTGAGGATCGGCGTCTGGAACTCGGTGAAGCCTTGGCCGATCATGCGATTGCGCAGCGACGCGATCACGTTCGAGCGCAGCAGGATGTTCTTGTGAAGCCGCTCGCGGCGCAGATCGAGGAAGCGGTTCTTGAGGCGGATCTCCTCGGGATATTCGGCATCGCCGAACACCGGCAACGGCAGGCGCTCGGCCGCCGACTGGATTTTCACTTCGCTCGGATAGATTTCGATCTCTCCGGTCGCGAGCTTCGGATTGAGCGTCTCGGGCGAACGCGCCGCGACCTTGCCGGTGAAGGTCAGAACCGATTCGGAACCGCAGCCGTCGACGATCGGATAGAGATCGGAGCCCGTCTCGACGACGATCTGCGTGACGCCATAATGGTCGCGAAGATCGACGAACAACACGTTGGCGTGTTCGCGCGTGCGGTGAACCCAGCCGGAAAGCCGGACTTCCTGCCCGACATCGGCGGCGCGGAGCTGGGCGCAGGTGTGCGTGCGATAGGCGTGCATCAAAGACCTCGTCATTCCGGCGCAGGCCGGAATCTCTTGGAAGAATGGGCGTGCGGCACGCGATCCCGGCTTTCGCCGGGATGACGGCCTTCAAACAGTGGCGTGCGCTTTCCCCTCCCACCCTCTTTTGTCAACCCGAAGACCAGTATATGGGCCCCCGATGCATATTCATGGTCTGATCGAGGACAGCGCCGCCCTCGCCAATCTTTGTTCCCGTTTCGCCGCCAAGCCGTACATCTGCGTGGACACCGAGTTCATGCGCGAGAACAGCTACTGGCCCGAACTCTGCCTCATCCAGATCGCCGACGACGAAGAGGCCGCCGCGATCGATCCGATGGGCGGAATCGACATGCAGCCCTTGCTCGATCTGCTGGTGGACAACGAGGACGTGCTCAAGGTCTTCCATGCCGGCGGGCAGGATATCGAGATCGTCTACAACCTCACCGGCAAGACCCCGCACCCGCTGTTCGACACCCAGGTCGCCGCGATGGCGCTCGGCCAGGGGGAGCAGATCGGCTATTCGAACCTCGTCGACACCTATCTCGGCATCACCGTCGACAAGGGTGCCCGCTTTACCGACTGGAGCCGCCGCCCGCTCGACAAGCGCCAGATCGATTATGCGATCTGCGACGTCACCTATCTCTCCGAAATCTTCCCGAGGATGCTCGAGAAGCTCCGCAAGACCGGCCGGGGCGCCTGGCTCGATCAGGAGATGGAGCGGCTCGCCGATCCCGAGAATTACCGCAACGACCCCGATCAGGCGTGGCAGCGGGTCCGCGTCTCCAGCCGCAAGCCCGAAGTGCTCGGCCGATTGAAGGCACTCGCCCGCTGGCGGGAGATCGAGGCCCAGGGCAAGGATCTGCCACGCGGTCGCATCATCAAGGACGAGACCCTCGCCGATCTCGCCGGCACGCCGCCGCGCAAGCAGGGCGATCTCGCCAAGGTCCGCGGGCTCTCGCCGGCCTGGGGGGGCAACGATATCGGCGGCCGGCTGATGGCGGCGCTGGAGAGCGCGAGGCCGATGTCCGGCGACGAACTGCCGCCGCGCGACGATCGCAAGCCGGCATTGGGAAAAGACGGCGCGCTCGTCGCCGATCTGCTCAAGCTGCTGCTCAAGATCCGCGCCAAGGAGATCAACGTCGCCGCGCGGCTGCTCGCGCGATCGGACGATCTCGAAGCGCTGGCGGCCGGCGTCCGCGAAGACCTGTCGATCCTCCAGGGCTGGCGCTTCGAACAATTCGGCCGCGACGCGCTCGAGCTCGTCGAAGGTCAGCTCGGGTTCACCGTTCGCAACGGTAAGCTCAAGATGACCCGAACCGAGGAGCCGTCATGATCCGTCTTGCTTTTCCGCTCATCGCTCTGGCCGCCGGCGCCTGCACCTATGGCGAGCGCCCGCAGGCCGAGACCCCGCCCGCGGCGACGGGCAAATGCGTCGCCGAAGGGCTCGCCGGCCTGACCGGCAAGACGCAGAGCGAGGCCGTCACGAAGCAGGCGCTGCGGCTGTCGGGCGCGAAGACGATCCGCTGGATCGCCCCCGGAATGGCAGTGACGATGGATTATCGCGAGGACCGACTGAACCTCGAAACCGACGCGCACGGCAAGATCGTTCGCGCGCACTGCGGCTGATCGGACACCTAGACCTCGAGCACCGGCTCCCGGCCGAACGCTCCTGCCAGTGCCTTGTGGCGCTTCTCGACTGCCTCGCCGTACAGCGCCTCGTCGCGATGCTCGAGGCTTAGCGCCAGGCTGCCATCCTCCAGCGCGACATGCGAGCGCTTGAGCGGCGCCGCGACGCCACCGCTCAGCCGCTGGCCGAGCCGGATCGCGAGCCCCCATAGCCGCGCACGCGCGAGCGATTCGCCATCGGCGAGCCGTTCGAGCGGTTCGGGACAACCGAGCCCGCCGCCCAGCGCCGTGTAAAGCGCCTGGGCGAGCACTGCGCGTCCCGCCGAATCGATCGCCACCCAATTGCCGTGGAGCGCGATCTCCATGCCGCGCTCGGCGCGGAATTCGGGGTTGGCGCGCCAGCCGACATCGGCGAGCAGGCACGCGGCGTGACGGATCCGGCCGAGCCCGGGCGAATCGTCGAACAAGGGCGCGATCCACGCGTCGAGCAGGTCGCCATGCTCGGGAAACCGCCCCGAGCGGTCGCCTTCGTCGCGCGCCGCGGCGATCAGCGGGTCTTCGAGACGCTGCTCGGGGGTGAGCCGCTGATAGAGCAGTCCTTCGCGCAGCCCGTACGCCGAGACCACGCTTCCGCTGCTGCCGAGGTGCTTGAGCAGGCTGAGCAGCAACGCCGTCGCGTCGCCGAGCGTGGGGATGCGTGCGCCCGAGATGTCGGGAATCGCCTTGAGTTCGGCCTTGGGGATCTCGGTGAGTATCTGCTGGAGTTCGCCGACACGATCGAGCCCGATCGGATATTGGTGCACCACCGGCAGCCGGTAATCGGTCCGATGCATGTCGAGCCGGGCAAGCGCGCGCCACGATCCGCCGACCAGATAGAAAGGCAGGTCTTTCCCGCGCCCTCTCCAGCCCGCCTCGGCGATCAGCGTTGCAACGCGACGGTCGAGCACGCCCTTCCCTTCGGCGCGAATCACCCCAAGCCGCAGCACGCCGAGCGGGAACGAGACGCGATCGGTGACGGTGCCTGCGACCACCCGCACCAGCTCGAGGCTGCCGCCGCCGAGATCGCCCACTACGCCATCGGCGTCGGGAATTCCCGAGAGCACGCCCATGCCCGAGGCCGTCGCTTCCTCGACCCCGGACAGCAACTCGACCTTCAGTCCGAGCGCCTCGGCCGCGCGGATCAGCTCGCCGCCGTTCGAGGCATCGCGCACCGCCGCGGTCGCGACGGTACGCAGTTCGCTGACCTGCATCTCCCGTGCCAGCGCGGCGAACCGCGCCAGCGCCGAACGCGCGCGCTTCAGCCCGCCTGCATCGATCGCACCGGTGTCGCTCAGGGCACGCCCGAGCCCGGCCATAACCTTCTCGTTGAACAATACCGCCGGCAGCCGCGCCGCGCCTTCATAGACGACGAGGCGAACCGAATTCGAGCCGATATCGATGATCCCGGTGCGGGCCTTGGCAGGCGCAGCCCGTTGCTCCGGCTTGCGGAGAAGCGTCGCCATCGCGTCAGTCTTCCTTTTTGGCCGCGCGACGCCGCTTCAGCGACAATGTCGGCACCGGCTTGCGCTTCTCCAGCGCGGCACCGCGTCCGGACAGCGAGGGATTGGTCATGAAATAGCGGTGCAGGTTGAACGGCTCGGCGCCCGGTTCGGCGCGGACATAGCGGCCGTCGGGCTGAAGCTGCCAGCTCTGCTCGTCGTCGAGCAGATTGGCGACCATGACCTGGTCCATCACCTGATCGTGCACCGTCTTGTTGAGGATCGGGAGCATGAACTCGACGCGGTGATCGAAATTGCGCGGCATCCAGTCGGCAGAGGAGATGAACAGCTTGGCGGCGTCCCCGGGCAGTCCCCTGCCGTTGCCGAATGCCCAGATCCGGCTGTGCTCGAGAAAGCGCCCGACGATCGACTTCACCCGGATGTTCTCGGAAAGCCCGGGTACGCCGGGCCGCAGGCAGCAGATGCCGCGGATGATCAGATCGATCTCCACACCTGCCGCGCTGGCCTCGTAGAGCTTCTCGATCACCGCCGGATCGACCACCGAGTTCATCTTCGCCCAGATCGCGCCGGGCCGGCCGGCGCGCGCGTGGGCGATTTCGGCGTCGATCAGCGCGACCAGCTGGTTGCGCAGATCGCGCGGGCTCAGGCTGAGGAGTTCGAGCGACGCTGGCTCGACATAACCGGTGACGTAATTGAACAGTTGCGCGGCGTCGCGGCCCACCTTGGGGTCGGCGGTGAAGAAGCTGAGATCGGTGTAGATGCGCGCGGTGATCGGGTGATAATTGCCGGTGCCGAAGTGGCAATAGGTGCGGAATTGCCCGCCCTCGCGGCGCACCACCATCGAGACCTTGGCGTGGGTCTTCCAGTCGATGAAGCCGTAGACCACCTGCACGCCCGCGCGCTCGAGCGCGGTCGCCCAATACAGGTTCTGCTCCTCGTCGAACCGCGCTTTCAGTTCGACCACGGCGGTAACCGACTTGCCCGCCTCGGCCGCCGCGATCAGCGCGTTGATCACTGCGGGCTGCTTGCCGGCGCGGTACAGCGTCTGCTTGATCGCGACCACATCGGGGTCGCTCGCCGCCTGGCCGAGGAACGAGAGCACGACATCGAAGCTCTCATAGGGGTGGTGGACCAGGATGTCCTTCGCGCGGATCGCCGCGAAGCAATCGCCGCCATATTCGCGCACGCGCTCGGGGAAGCGCGCCGAATAAGGCGTGAATTTGAGGTCGGGCCGGTCCTCGTCGACCAGCATCGAGAGGTCGCCGATGCCGATGAAGCCGCCGGTCTCGGTGAGCAATGCCTCGCTGCCGCCCAATTCCTCCTTGAGCACGGCCTCGAGTCCGGCGGCGATGCCGTCTTCCATCTCGAGGCGAATCACCCTGCCCCTTCGCCGGCGCTTGATCGCCGAGCGGAAGGTCATCACCAGGTCCTCGGCCTCTTCCTCGATCTCGATATCGCTGTCGCGCAATACCCGGAACGCCGCCGATCCGAGCACGTCATAGCCGGGGAAGAGCAAATGGGTGAAGCGCTTGAGCAGCACCTCGACCGCGACGTAGCGCGCGGGCTCGCCGGGCAGCCGGGCGAAGCGCGGCATCGTCGTGGGCAGCAGCACCAGCTCGCGGATCGGCTCGCGGTCGGACCGCCGGACCAGATCGAAGATCACGCTCGATCCCTGATTGGGGATGAACGGAAACGGGTGCGCCGGATCGAGCGCCTGCGGTGTGAGGATCGGGAAGATCTGCTCGCGGAAATGGTTCTGCAGCCATGCCTCGGTCTCGCCCTCGATCTCTTCGGGCTCGAGGACATGGATTCCGACTTCGGCGAGCTGGGTACGGATGTCGTGCCACACGCTCTGCTGGCTGTCGGCGAGGATCTCGGCTTCGGCCGAGATCGCCGCCAGCTGCTGCCCCGGAGTCATCCCGTCGGCCGAACGCGCCTCGACCCGCTGGAGCTGCTGCCCCATCAGTCCGGCCACGCGAACCATGAAGAATTCGTCGAAGTTCGAGCCCGAGATGGAAAGGAAGCGCAGCCGCTCGAGCAACGGATGCGCAGGATTGCACGCCTCCTCCATCACCCGGCGATTGAAGGCGAGCCAGCTCAGCTCGCGGTTGAAGTAACGCTTGCCCGGCTCGGCCGGTTGATCGGTCATCGAAACGCCCCCTGCGGCCTGCCTTGGTGTTGCCTTGGTCATTGCCTTAGGATTCGTCCGTTTCGGTTATGAGACCGTTTTCCGCGAGCGCCGCGCGCACCGCGGGGATCGACAGCCGCTCGCCCGCTTCCGATTCCAGTGCATCGGCAACGCGCAGGATCGCGACATGGCTGCGTTCGATCCGTTTCGAAAGCCATGCGATCAGATCGGGCCTGGCATGGAGCAGATGCCGCTCGAACGCGCGCTCGATCAATTGCGGCATCAGCAGATCGTCGGGCGGGCCGAGTTCGAGCAACGGCGAGGCCGCGAGCCGCGAGCGCAGGTCGGGCAGCTTGACGTTCCAGATCGGCGGCGGCGCCTCGGCGACGATCAGCAGCGGCCGGCGCTCCTGCTGCGCCGCGTTCCACGCATGAAAGACCTCCGGCTCGCTCGCCCGATCGGCATCGTCGAAGATCCGCCCGCCGCTTTTCGCTGCGAAGACTCGCGCGAGCAGGCTGCGCCCCGATTTGCGCGGGCCGACCAGCAGCGCCGACATGACCGGCCACGTTGCCCAATGTTCGAGCTGGTGGACCGCGCGGGAATTCGATTCGCCGACAAGAAATTCCGTCTCGCGCGCCTCGGGAAGTCCGAGCGGCAGGCGCATCTGGCTCATTTCGCGGCCGGGGTGCTCGTGGCCGTGGGCGAAGGCGAGGCCGCGGGTGTCCGTGCCCCACCCCCGCGGCGGATGAGGAGCACGCCCGGCCCCTCCTGCACCTGCCAGCCGCGCGCCTCGAGCGCGGCACGCAGGCTGCCGATCGGCCCGTCATAGCCGACCCGCATGACCGAGATGCCACCGAGCGCGAGGCTGGTGGTCGCCGCCGAGCGCACCCCGGGCACGCCGCGTACCGCCGATTCGGATGCCGTCAGCGCAGCCGCGCTCGGCGTATCCACCTGCACGGTGAAGGTCGCTGTCGCGGCGCTGCTGGCACCGGGAGTCGGGGTAGGCGTCGCTTCGGCGGCGGACGCAGCCGCTGCTGCCTCGGCCGCGAGTTCCTCTGCGGTCTTTACCCGCGGCGGACGCACCGCCAGCAGCGCGTCGGGGCGCAGCAGCCCCGAGGCGAGCGCCTTCTGATAGGCCTGGTCGAGCCGTTGGATGCCGGCGTCGAGCAATGCATCGAGCGAATCGCCATTGTCGACGCGGAGCGCGAAGCTGGTGATCGGTCGACGATCGGGGCCATGGTTGGCGGCGAAGATGCCGACGATCGGCCCGCCCGGATATTCGCGACGCAGCTGGACTTCGGCGACGAGCACGTCGGACGCACCATATTGGTCGAGCACGGTGCGCCACCAATTGCGCCCGCGCCGCAGCGTCTGCCCGGCATTGATCAGCATCGCATCGGACCCGGAACCGCGCAGCCGGACATAGTCGATCGTGCTGCCGCCGCTGCGAAAGCGATTCCATGCCCGCGACCACGCCGTCTCGCGCTCGAATACGCGCCCGACCCCGCCGGAAAATTCCAACGGCACCAGCAGC